>Ga0172379_10008375_pt1 | contig 13033 bp, 6 predicted proteins | sample GrowelOW334metaG_FD_119756 | JGI IMG/M metagenome (GOLD analysis project Ga0172379, IMG submission 119756) | Groundwater microbial communities from an aquifer near a municipal landfill in Southern Ontario, Canada - Groundwater well OW334 metaG | ecosystem: Environmental > Aquatic > Deep... | reverse complement strand
TGAAACAGCCCCCGTTTTTATTTTCACCCCCTCCCCTGTCTGAGTATTTTTTAAATAACACTGACCCACATTTTTACCCAAATTAGATTCTTGGGTAATAATAGCTAATATTAAAGCTGGTCTAACTCCCGTAGCGTTAGAAGCATATTTTGCCATAGCGTAAGCTTCTCCAAAGTTTGGTGCCTGAGAGACTCCTAACAAATCAAAGATTCTGGATCTAATCGAAGCAGCCTTTTTTTCGGCTGCTTGTTTATCTAAAAGTTGTTGCTGATACTGAGCTTCTGTTAATTTTAAATAACCCTCTTGTTCTTTTTTTGTTTGTTCTGATTCTTTCTTTTGTAAAGTTTGAACTTTAACTACTTTTTGCAATTGATCTTTTTCATCATCCATTTTTAATTTTTGATCTTCCAAATAAGATTTTAAATTCTTAGTGCTGCTTAAAAGATCAGTTACTTTTGAATTTAAACCTTCTAAATAAACTAAATTATCAAAAAAATCAGAGAGATTCCCTTCTAATAGAATTTCAACAGATGATTTTTGGTCTTCTTCATATATAGATCTTAAAATATTGGCGATCTGGCTTTGAGAAGATTCGATATTAAAAGAAGTTTTTTGTATGGAAGTTTGAGTGTCTCCTATCTGTAAACCAAGATCCTTTACCATAAGATTACCTTGATAAATTTGATATTCTAAATTTGTAACCTTCTTTTTCAAAGATGAGATTTGGGATTGAAGAGTCTTTTTCTCAGCAGCTGTTTTTGTAAGGTCTTCGGCTATTTTTTGACTTTCTTGTTCGTAATACACAGCACATTTTTCCAGGGTTGTTTTGCAATCAACAGAATTTAATCCATCGCAACCTGTTCCTGCTTCAGATATTCTTTTACATGTATCTGCTAATTCTTCTGCTAAGCTAAAACTAGGCAACGCTAATGCCGCAATAAGCAACGACAAAATAACCTTTTTAGATATTAAAAATATATTCATGTTTCTATTATAACCATTTTAAAACAAAAAAACAGCCCCGACAAAGCGGAGCTGTTTGTAAGATTTTATCAATTATTTTGGCTCTTCTATTATCACCTCTTCTTTCTTTTCTTTTTCTACTTTTTTTAATTAAAGAGGAGCAATTGATTGTCACCGAGGCATCGGAACCACTGACTGTGACTACATCCATTCCGTTAAGCAAAAAAATGTGCAATGTTTTTTTTCATAATTATAAAATAAATAACAAAAACTGATTTTATATTTAAATTATAATTATCACTGTTTTTTATTAGATTTTTCAAAAATCATAATAAATAAAAATAAGAATAAGTCTATTATCCAAAATATTTTACTAAAAAAACTACTTCCGCTATTAGTAAAATATTGCCAAATGAATACGCCCATAGATATTAATGCCAAAATTAAATAAGAAATATATATCCTATTTTTTCCCTCGCCCAAATAGAATAGGCCAATATCACCCAAGTTACCAATCCTAATAAAATAAAAATACTTAAGATATCCATATTATTTATTAAATATTACCAATAAACAATTTTTAACCAACCGATTTTTTCCACTGTTTGCTAATCGCCGTATACCCACAGCAAGACAACTTCCACGGGAAATCCAAACGATTCAACTATTTTTTTGCATTTTTTCAGCTGTTCAACAGCTTATTTACTGAATTCCTTTTTATAGACAGTTGGTAAAAAGATTAAAGAAATACCGAGTACAAGTTGCATCTCCAGCCCCCCACAGAAAAACAAACCAGAAAATTGGATAGTAAACAATAAAACCTATTGCAATACCTGTCGCCACTTTTCTATTCCTTTTAAGAAAGTAGAAAAATAGAAAAGCTGTAGTAACTACTGGTAATATGTAGAAGAAAAAGTCGTGTATATAAACGTTTTTTACAACTAAGGATAATACCTCACCTGATATAATCATTATTAGGTAAGGAATTAAAGATCCGATTATAATTCCCTTTAATATTTGCATAGTTTTATTTCTTGTTAACTTTACTTATTAATTCTTGGATTTTGTTACCTATTTGAATGATTTGATTCTTAATCTCTCGGTATACACTGGTTGTAGGTAGCCTATCTTTACTACCAGGACTTATTCCGGATGGATTAAAAGATTTAACCTGATCACCTATACCTGCTTGATTTCCAATTTCATTAACAAAAGTATTAGAATTTGCATTATAGAAACCCTTTAAGTTTCCGAACATATTATAGTTGACATCATTGCTATAATTTTCATATGCTCTTCCAAGATTATTAATAAGATCGGAGTCTGATTCCCCTTTGGGAGGATTAATTTCTACAGATCCACGAATATTCAAGTTGCTTAAAGGATAATCCCCATATTCGTGTCCTTCATAGCCTATACCCTTTTCTAACTTATTAGTAAATGGTTTTGTGAAATCAGGGTTATAGCCTCCCAATGTGAATTCCTTAGTGCTGGCAGGCAATCCTTGAATATTAATTTGATCTGGATGATCAGGAGTAATGTGATAAAAGAGATGCGTACCAATTCCCAATACGCTCCTGCCCACTAATTCTACTTTTTCTCCATTTCTGTCTACATAGATTAGAGGATTATTCCTCGCGTATGAATACGAGTTCAGTTGTTGTGGATCTACGAGCAGGTCTGTTAGTATCATCCAAAACACCGGATCTTGGCTGGTGAACTGCCCTCTGTTAGCGTCGTAGTACCTCGCGTTGAGGTAGTTAAGGTCGGTGTCGGCATCGTACTCCTGTCCAATGTATTTACGTTGAGTGTTGGTAGCGGTTTGGTCATCTATGCGAATGTTTCCGAATGGATAGTAATCTATTAATTCTGAAATAGTGTTGTTTTCATCTGTGGCTACATTTACTCCACTTAAGTGATCCGCGTGGATATAGTTGATTACTACAGAGGCATCGGAACCGCTAACTGTGGCTACAATGCTTCCGTTCGGCAGGAAGATACTCTTAGATATATTCACTCCGTCAGTGTTGAAGTACTTTGTGGGGTATGTAGTGGTTATTGTTCCGTTATCTTGTAACACTCTTTGGCCTGTTGAGTCGTAAGCGTAGGTTACATTTGTTGCACCGTCGTCTGACTCAATTAGACGGTTGTTGTAGTTATAGGTGTGTGTCCAAGTTTGGTCATCTGTGAGATTGCCTGCGTTGTCGTAAGTATAGGTTACAGAACCAACTGTTGTTGCTGCGTGAGGATTGGCATAACTTGTGCCAGTGTTTCCTGCATATACAAATATTCCCGCATCAGAACTTGTAACAAGATCTCCTATGGCATTGTAGTCAAAATCATAAGTATAAGCGCTTTGGCCCTCAGCCACAGAACTAATGGCAGATTGAGTGAGGCGGTTCAGGTCGTCGTAAGTGTAGTTGGCTGTTTTTGCGGTGTCTGTGTCAGAGGCGTCAATTATCTGTGTAATGTTGCCGTTGTTGTCGTAGGTATAAGTTAGGTCTTGGGCATTTTGAGAGGATGCGATGACTGTAAGTTTGTTTGATAATCTATATAAGTGAGATGCATCGTAGGTATTTGTTGTGGTAGCTCCATTAGCAAAAGCCTGATATATGATTTGACCATCTGGACCATAATCAAAGTCTGTTACAACATTTATAAAAGAACCGTCTGTAGACTCTTTTCTTTGTACTGTTTCAAGCTGGCCGGCGGTGTTGTAAGAATATTTAATTTTTGAACTATCTTCGTTGGTAATTTCCAGCTGATTTCCCTGGCGGTCGTAAGTATAGGCGGTATCATAATCTACGCTGTCTATGGTTCTTGTTTGACTGGCGATGTTGCCACGGGAATCATAGACATAAGCATCATCTGCCGTAGCCGCGGCTATAGAGCACAATTTTCCAATTCCATTTGTGCAAGTATCATAAGTATATGCAACTTCGGTGCCGGCCTGGCCTGTATAATTTTCAGTTAAAATTCTATTAATATCATCATATGTGTAATTTATTGTTTGACTGTTTGGGTTTACCACAGAAGTAAGATTACCTACATTATCATATCCATAAGTATATGTTCCATAATAACTGTCGCCCGACGCATGTAAATCTTGAGCAGTCAACCTTCTACCGAGACCATCATAAGTGAAATTTCTTACGTTATTTAAAGCATCTATAATACTCGTAAGCTTATTGTTGCCATCATATGTGTAGGCTGTAGTGTATGTATTACCTGAATTATGCTCCCCTACCTGTACAAGATTTCCATAAGCATCTGAATAAAAATCTTTTTCTTTACCACGTAGATCTGTGACTGTTATCTGCCAGTTATCATAATCATTTGCAATTGTGCCAATGGCGTTTGTAGTACTAGCTACCCGATAAAGCGGATCATAAACGTAGCTCGTGTATAAAGCCGTTGTAGTGGTAGCTGTTGTTTTTGAAGATCCAGACGATGTATATGGTAAAGATTCTTTATCCTTTAAGCCGAGATTATTATAAACAATATCTGTGACGTCAAATGTATTAGAGGTTTCATCTTCAACTCTATTTTGGATTATTCTTCCCAAACCATCAAAATACTGGTAAGTTTCTTTACTTGTGGAACCGTCTAAATTTTCTGTTTTATGCACTGCAAAGGCTCCTGATGTATCAGTGTAAATATAAGAAGTTTTAGTTACTGGAGTATATGGTGAAGAATCACCTGGCACTTTTTCTTCCTTTATTCTGCCTAAGCCATCGTAAGTTGTCTGATAAACAAATCCATTTGGATCAGTAATTTGTTTTGTCTTTCCGACACCATAGTTATACAGATAATCTGTGTCCTGGTCTAAGGCATTTGTAATTGTGGCGGAATAAAGGTTGTAATTGTCGTACGTATAAGTTGCGTCGTTTGAATTCGGATCTGTAAGTACCGTCACTAATCCATAACCATTATAGCTCTTTTGAGTGTTTACATAATTTGTGCTGTCTGTCCAATTTTCTATTTTGGTTTGATTTCCTAAACCAATACTTCCTAAAGACAGTTCATCGTAATAATAACGAGTTTGTTTGACCTTATTGCTATTTTGGTCAGAAATAACCACGTCCGAGGGACCAGAAAGTACATCGCTGCCGGCAGAATAGGCATAATCTATCTCTGTTGTATATTTATCACTTCCTGTATCAGTAAAACTTCCGTCATCATTTGCATTTACCTGGCCCCATTCTATTTTCTGGGTTAAATTCCCATTTCCATTATCATAGGTATAACTTTCAGCCTTATCTTTATGAGTTTCCAGTCCGTCAAAATCCATTTCAGTCGTTTGTATAAGTTTTACAAACCCTGCGTCTCCGGCCGTAACATAGCTATCCCATTTATTTACCGTTACTTCATAAAGATTTTCACTATCATCATATTTTTCTAATCTGAAAATTTTTCCAATCTTATATTCATTGTCTTGATACTGGCCCAAAGAAGAACTGCTCCCTTTGCCGGTGTTATAGTAAGTTTTTGTTATATTGCCTGCTGAATCAGCTTTGATAATGTAATTGTATCCGCTAAACTGCCTATTAAACGGATTGTCAAAATAATATTGTCCGCCTTGGTAATCATAAGTGTCTATCAGGCTCAAACCTGCGCCATCGCTGGTTGTTGTCTGATAAACCGTTTCAATTGGATAGGGATAATTTTTCGTTTCGGAACTGGAATATAGAGCAACGTTTTTGTAAACAATATTTGTTTCTCCGCCTTGCGGATAATTTATTTCTATTAACAAATCCTCTCTTGGTCCATTGTTTAAATAGCCATAATATTTTGGTACTTGGCCGTAATTATCGTGGCTGGCAACCAAATACATATCCACCAGCCCATCGCTGGACATATCTGTAAATTGGGGGGAATAATTAAAGTATCGCCAGGCTTCTTCTCCGGCCGGTAAAGTTGTGGGAAAAGCCCAAGAACTATCCAATGACCAACCTAATCCAGTATTAAGATATGCATAATAACTTGGAATATGGCCATAAACGTAGTGACTGGCCACCAAATACATATCCACTAATCCATCCCCGTTTAAATCCGTGTATCTTGGAGGATAACTAAAATATTGCCAATTTTCTTCTCCTGTGGGCAGGGTTGTGGGAAAAGCCCAATCGTTTGAAAGCGACCAGCCAGATCCGGTATTAAGATATGTGTAATAAGTCTTAATTCCGCTATGCATGGCTGCGGCCACCAAATCAGCAAGGCCATCACTATTTAAATCTACAAATGCAGGTGGTACTGACGGCGGAAAAACCCACACATCTTCACCTGTTGGCAGGGTGGGAAAGGCCCATAAATCGCCTGACTCCCATCCAGAGCCGGTATTAACATAAATATAGTAATTAAAAATATAGCCATAGTTATAATGGCCGGCAACCGCAATTAAATCATTTAACCCGTCAGCGTTTACATCTGTAAATTGCGGACGAATTCCGGGATATTGCCAAGATGTTTCCCCTTCAGGCAGTGCGGTAGGAAGATCCCATGTACTGGAGAGCGACCATCCAGAGCCGGTATTTAGATATTCATAGTATCTCTGTGCGCCTCCACTATATGTATGCCGGGCCATAACCAATAAATCAGTTAAACCGTCCCCGTTGAAATCAACAAATTGTGGGGCAGGCGAAAAATACATCCAATATTCTTCCCCTTCAGGCAGTGCGGTGGGAAGATCCCATGTGCTGGATAGCGACCATCCAGAGCCTGTATTTAGATATTCATAGTATCTCTGTCCTCCACCGCCAGAACTATGATAAGCCTCGATAAACAAATCGCTTAAACCATCGCCATTAAAGTCTGGAAATTGAGGCGGATAACTGAAATAAAGCCAACTATCTTCGCCCTCAGGAAGCGATGGAAAGTCCCATGTGCTAGATAGGGTCCATCCGGTATCGTTTTCTTGATAATTAAAAGTTGTAGCAGGAAAAGTTGTCACATTGCTACTTTCATCTTGCCCGGATAAAATTATTGAATTTAAAAGCAATTTATCAGAATGAGGACTTTCGTCATAATCAATGGTGTATTTATTTACCCATGTTCCGTTTACTTTGCAGTCAATTTCACTTATATAGTAATTTGTTGTTACAGAAAAACCAGTTTCATAAAAAGGCGCTATATATGTACTAGACGATCTAATAAAATCAACTTCAAAAATTCCATCTGTAGTATCATTTCCCGTATATTTTATATAATCTGGATAAATTTGCCCTGCATTTTTATAGTATGAATATTCTATATAATTATCATTTGTATCTCTTATCTCCTCAAGCATCCATTTATAAACATTATCTGTATCATTGGGGTCATTCTGCTGCGTATCTGACGTTAATCCAAACTTATATTGCGAACCATCTTTTGCTGTCATTGTCCAAGTATTATTTGAAAAGGTATAGTTATTAAAATTTCCTCCTTCGGTTTTGGCTATAAAAGAAGACCCATCTTCAGACACTAATTCACCATCAATAGATGAATAAAAATAATTATCAGAGGTTTCATCATAAATATTTTCGGTGCCATTCTTGTTCAGCCTTTGTATATAGGGTATGTTTATATACCAACTCGACCCAAAAATACCATTAACTTTGTTTGAATTACTACTATAAACCAATTTCAAATCTGGCTGGAAATTATCCCTTCCTGGCGGGACAACGATAGTATAACTATAATTCAGAGAACCGGTATTTTTATCTATTTCTGGCAACGATAATAAAGAACCCGTATTTAAATTTGGATAAGGGCCGGAAGTACCCTGTCCCATCGTAGACATACTACTAGTCTCTGGGACTTCTAATTCTTCTGAAATATCTAATTTTTCCTCAGATTTTTCTATTTCAGAAGGGGCATTTTGATCATTGGTGGCGACATATTCTTCATTGTTTACGATTGAATTATCTATATTTTCTTCTTCTTTAATGATTGGTTCTGTTACCACATCAGAATTTATAGTATTTTCTATTGGCGCTGATTCAATTTGAGACGATTCCAAACCCAGCTCTTGCGCGAATATAAAATTAATTGGCTGGCATATAAATAAAAAAACCAACACTCCTAATGTTAGTTTTGCAAAAAAATCACGAAACATTGATCTGTATAAAACCTTATTAATTTTGTTCATAATTAATAATTAGTTAATATTTTATTATTGTACCACTTATGTATTTTAAAAACAAAAAAACAGCCCCGACAAGGCGGGGCTGTTTGTAATATTTTATTAATTATTTTGGCTCTTCTATTATCACTTCTTCTTTCTTTTCTTTTTCTACTTTTTCCACATTCTCCACATTCTCTTCTATCGGTTTTTCTAACTCCTCTTCAATCTTTTGTTGTTCAGCTACGGAGGCAATAATTTCTTCCGGCTTTTTCAAAACTTTAACATTTTCTGGTAAAACTAAATCTTTAATTAAAATGTGATCTTGAAATGTTTTAAGTGATTCTATAGAAACTTTGATTTCATGAGGAAGATTTTGAGGTAAAGCCTTCACTTCAACTTCTGTAATATTTTTTATCAAAGTACCGCCTAAATCTTTTTCTGCCAAAGCAACTCCGAAGAATACCAAAGGAACTGTGGCTTCAACTTCCTCTTTAAGAGAGGCCTGGAAAAAATCAATATGTATGAATTTATCAGTTACGTGATCTCTTTGAATTTCGTGAATCAATACTGGCCTCTTTTCTTTTTCTCCCTCTATATTTAATTCAAACAAAGAGCTCTCCCCTGCTTCTTTGAAGGTTTTCTGAAAATCTTTGTAATCAATTTCAATAGAAGCATTTTTAACTCCGGGACCATAAACTACCGCAGGAATTTTATCTGCTTTTCTTATAACCTTTGTTTTTTTGCCAAAATCTTTTCTGACTTTTGCTTTTAAAGTAATCATTTTCTAATTTTGAGCGAGGAAGAATGAAAATTTATTTTCATTCTATCCGAGCGATAAATTATATAAATTGTGTTAGCAATTTCTATTTTTCTACGTGTATACATTGCACAGGGCAAGCTTCTGCTGCTGCTTCTGCGCACTCAATTTTTACTACCTCTAATTCTTCGTTATTTGTTTTTTCGCTTTTAACTGAATCTTTGATGTGTGATTTGCCGTCATCTATCAATTCAAAATACTTTGAGCAAATAACCGCGCAAGAACCACACCCTATACATTTTTCTCTTTCTAGTATTATTTTTGCCATATGATTTAATAATTTTTTATTATATTATATATATTTAAAATTGTAAATAGCTATACTCTATTCTCGCTTCCAAAAAGCTTTATCTTTAATTCAACTACTTTCCCAACTGCTTTTTGGGCTTCTAATAAAAACTTATATGGAACGATCTCTCCTGTGTCCAGCGCTGTTTTTATATTTTCAGCAAAGGCAGCTCTTAATTCGGTATTAATATTAATTTTAATAATTCCTGAATCAATCGCTTTTTTAATATCTTCTTCCGGCGTACCAGATCCTCCGTGCAAAACTAAAAGTACATCCCCTACTTCTTTTTTAATTTCCTTCAACAGTTCTATGCGCAAATTCGGATTTAATCCGCTTGATTCTATTCCGTGGAAGGTACCTACGCTAATCGCCAAAAGATCTGTTTTTGTTTTACAGATATAGTCTTTAGCTTGTTCTGGGTTTGTCAGATTTTCTTCTTTTATTTCAAATTTTTCTGTATAAACTTTTGAAGAATCGCTTCCGATTTTGCCTATTTCTCCTTCCACTAAAATCCCACGCCATTTTGCATATTTTACAACTTCTTTAGTTGTCTTTATGTTTTCTTCCAAAGATAATTTTGAACCGTCAAAATGAACCATATCAAATCCGGCATCAACTGCCTGTTTAATATATTCAAATGATTTACCATGATCTAAATTCAAGAAAATCGGCAATCCTGTTTTTTTACGCATTACGTCTCTAGTCGCAACGGCCTCTTCTAATCCAAAAAACTTACTTTCACCTTCGGATGTTCCTAAAATAATAGGAGACTTCATTGTTTTGGCAGTTTCTATAATACCTTTCAATTGCGTAAAATCAGAAAAATTAAACTGCCCAATAGCCCACTTCTCTTTCTCCGCTTTATTTAAATAATATTTTAAATTTTTCATTTTATATTTATATTTTTATCGTGCAACGGTTATTTTCCGAACACGATTGTTTTATAACCCGAACTCTTTCAAATTTATCGTTCTTTGATAATAGTCCAGTTTTAGAGCCCACCTGACTTAAATTAGCAGCTGAGTTTGCCAATCCTAATTGTATGGCTTTCTCAATATCGCCATTATGTCTAATATAGTCAGAAATAAAACCGGAAGCGAAAGAATCTCCGGCTCCTGTTGTATCAACTATTTTTCTTTCCGGATCCGGCAAAGCTGAATAAAAATGCTCACCGTCTGAAGCCACCACCCCTTCTCCTCCTTTTGTCATTACAGCAATACCTGGGCATATTTCATCTATTTTCTTAAAAATTTCATTTTCATCTTCGAATGGAACTTTTGTTAAAAAAGAGGCTTCTTCTTGATTTAAAATTAGAACATCAACTTTTCCTAAAATTCTTTTTAATTCATCAATTGGTTTTGAAAGCTGGCTGTTTCCCGGATTTACAGCAATTTTAATTTTGTTTTCAGAAGCGAAATTAACAATATCTTCAAATAACGTACCTTGTGAAGCTGGAAACGGAGCTATATAAATCCATTTTGTTTTTATTTTTTTCCAAGGTATATCTTCTTTACTTAATAAATCAGAAGCTCCCCTATAAACTAAAATTGTTCTATCTTCTCCTGTGCTGGAAATTATCACCGAGTGATTGGTTGGTTTCTCTTTTTTTAAAAAAACAAAACCGGTATTTACTTTTTCTGATTTTAATTCATCAACTAATTCTCTACCGGAAACATCATCTCCAATTGTGCCACAATAAGCTGTTTTAAATCCTTGTTTAGCAAAAGCAACAGCAGTGTTCGTGCCGCCACCTCCGGAAGTGAGTTTTATGTCATCAACATCAATTTTAGAACCCAAAGCCAAACAAATTCCTTGTCCAGTAATAAAATCTTTTCCATTCTCAAAAACTTTAAATGCTTTAGATCTTAAATTAATATCTCTGGTCGCTGATCCAAATGTAATTATGTCGAACATATTAAATATTTTTATTTTTTAAGTTTTTTTCTGTGGCGGCAATAGCAATTTTGGTTTTTAATACTGAGTCGGGATTTAAGGAAATTGATTCAATTCCCTTTTCCACAAGAAATTCGGCAAAATCCGGAAAATCAGACGGCGCCTGTCCGCAAATTCCTGAATATTTATTGTTATTTTGACATACTTTTATAGCTTCTTCAATAAGCTCTTTAACTGCTTCATTTTTTTCGTTACCTATTGAAGCAATTTCTGAATTATCTCTGTCTAGTCCTAATGTTAATTGAGTTAAATCGTTTGATCCGATAGAAAATCCGTCAAAAATTTCTAAAAACTTTTCAGCTAATATTACATTAGAAGGAATCTCGCACATGACATAAATCTTTAAACCATTTTTTCGGCTTAATTCATTTTCTTCTATAATCTGTAAAACCTTTTTCCCTTCTTCAACTGTTCTACAAAAAGGCACCATCACTTGTACATTATCTAATCCAAAGATATCTCTTACTTTTTTAATTGCCTTACACTCTAAAACAAAAGCATCTTTAAATCTTGGATCGTAATATCTTGACGCTCCTCTAAAACCAATCATTGGGTTTTCTTCTTTTGGTTCATATAGTTCTCCTCCAACAAGTGACCTATATTCGTTTGTTTTAAAATCAGAAAATCTTACTATCACTTGTTTTGGATAAAAAGCTGATCCGATTTTACCAATTCCCTCTGCTAGTTTATCGATATAAAATTGGATTTTATCATTGTATCCCAAAGTTAAACTGTCGATTTTCTTTTTAACTACCGGACTCATTTTTTTATAGTTTATTAAAGCATTCGGATGAATCCCTATATTATTAGCGATAATAAATTCTTCTCTAGCTAAACCAACACCGTCGTTGGGTATAAAACTTAAATTAAAAGCATTACTTGGTTCTCCCACATTCATTGTGATTTTTGTTTTAGTCGGCGGTATATTGGAAATATCTGTTTTCTTTATTTCAAAAGGAACAATCCCTTCATAAACTTTTCCGGTTTCTCCACCAGCGCAGGAAACCGTGATTTCCATACCTGCTTTTATTTTTTTAGTCCCGATACCAGTACCAACAACAGTAGGAACTCCTAATTCTCTGCCAACTATTGCGGCATGGCAAGTTCTTCCCCCTCTGTTTGTTACAATTGCTTTTGCAATCTTCATAGCTGGAACCCAATCAGGATCTGTCATATCTGTAACTAAAACCTCGCCTTCTTTAAATTTTTCAATATCTTTCACAGACATAATTACCTTGGCAACACCTTGTCCTATTTTGTTTCCGACACTGAGACCTTCTGTAATCAATTTCAAATTATTCTGATTCAACACGTAATCTTCTAAAACACTAAGATTCTTCTTGCTTTGTACTGTTTCCGGCCTCGCTTGAACTATAAATAATTGGCCGGTTATCCCATCTTTTGCCCATTCCATATCCATTGATTTATTATAGTGGTCTTCAACTATGATTGACCATTTTGCCAAAGTTAAAATATCTTCATCAATAATACAAAAATTATCTCTTTCTTTTTTTGTTGTAGCAAGATCTTTTGTCGGAGTCTTAGGATTTTTCGTGTAAGTTAGCTTCACTAATTTAGTGCCTAGTCTTTTTTCAACAATTGGAGCAAAGCCTTTTTTCAAAGTTGTTTCAAAGATATAAAACTGGTCGGGATCAACTTTTCCTTTTACAATATTTTCGCCAAGCCCGTAGCTGGCGTTTATTAAAACCACGTCTCCAAAACCAGACTCTGTTTCGCAAGAAAACATAACTCCGGAAGTTCCTAGATCAGACCTTACCATTTTTTGCACACCAACAGATAAAGCAACAGAAAGGTGATCAACTTTTACTTGCTCTCTGTAAACAATTGCTCTGTCTGTAAAAAAAGAAATAAAACAATCTCTAACAGCCTCCAAAAGGTTTTCTTT
>Ga0172379_10008374_pt1 | contig 13034 bp, 8 predicted proteins | sample GrowelOW334metaG_FD_119756 | JGI IMG/M metagenome (GOLD analysis project Ga0172379, IMG submission 119756) | Groundwater microbial communities from an aquifer near a municipal landfill in Southern Ontario, Canada - Groundwater well OW334 metaG | ecosystem: Environmental > Aquatic > Deep... | reverse complement strand
GCTGCCGAAATCGCGTCCGCTGCAGCCACAATATAGGATTCGGGGGTAGAAAACGGATATTCTTCATGATGCGCCTCCATGCCCTTGATAACAGCATCCTCCACATTGTATTTCTTGAGAAGTTTTCTGCCGATTTCCACATGTGTTCCCTCGACTTCGTAATCGATTGCCTTGCCGATATCGTGCAAAAGGGCTGCTTTCTTCGTCACTGCGATGTTCAAATGCAGCTCCGCCGCCATCGCCGCGGCGATATGCGTCATTTCTATGGAGTGTTGTAGCACATTCTGCCCGTAACTCGTACGAAAATTCAAACGACCGATAATCGGGATGAGTTCCTTCGGAAGGTCGAGAATGCCGACGTCGAGCGTGGCCTCCTCTCCTATCTTGCGGATGCGCTCATCGAGTTCGCGCCGCGCCTCCTCCACCTTCTCTTCGATTTTCGCGGGCTGTATTCTTCCGTCCTTCAGGAGTTTCTCAAGCGCAATTTTTGCCAGTTCGCGGCGCATCGGGTCGAACGAAGAAATGACGAGGTTCTCGGGGGATTCATCGACAATAACCTCGACACCCGTAAGACGCTCGAACGCCTTGATATTGCGGCCTTCACGGCCGATGATCTTCCCTTTGATATCCTCGTTCGGCAAGGGAACCATGCTGGTAGTGACATCGTTGATGCATTCCCGCGCAGTCCTCTGTATAGCGGAAGTGATGATATCCGCACTCTTCTTCTCTATCTCGTCACGCCTATCACGCTCGAGTTTTGCAAGAACGACCGCAAGCTCGTTGTGGTGCGTATCCTCGAACTCTTTAATGATGGATGCACGCGCTTCCTCGCGGGTAAGTCCCGCAACCCGCTCGAGTTCCTTCACCGCCTTCTCGTGTGCGCTCTTCATTTCCGTCTCAAGCGCCTGAATACGCGCCGCTTCCTCGCGCACGCGCTTCGACTCTCCTTCGACCGATTTTCGGTCGACATCGAGCGAGTCTTCTTTCTTCTGCAACCGCTCTTCAATGCGCCGCAACTCCTGCTTCCGATCACGCTCCTCCTTCTGCGCTTCCGCAATAAGCGAGGTAGCCTTATCTTTTGCGTCGACTACTAACTGTTTCGCTTCAGATTTGGCGGCTTCGAATTCTGCTTGAACTGATTGTTCGAGTGATGCCTTGGAACGCTTGGCGATCCAGAGGCGGAGAACAAATCCTCCAGCAAATGCGATAACCACCAAACCCCCTGCGAGCAAGGGATTGATGTTCATAATGATATTTATTTCGTGTAGATGAAATATACATCGACTTTTGTACTTTACAGTATAAGATGCGGACGCCCGAAGTGTCAAAAAGATGCGCGATGACACGCCTTCCCGTATAATAGAAAGAACGAATGAAACAGACGATCATACTTGCGATCCTCGACGGATGGGGCATCGGGCAGCCTGATGAGACGAATCCCATCTACGTCGAACATCCCAAAACCATCGATATGATAGAACGCACCTTCCCCGCGGGCGCGCTCCATGCTTCCGGCATCGCGGCCGGGCTTCCATGGGAGGAAGAAGGGAACAGCGAGGTGGGGCACCTCACGATAGGATCGGGGAAGATCATCTATCAGCATTTTCCGAAGATATCGCTCTCAATCGCATCGGGAGAATTTTTCAAAAACGAGGCGCTCGTCGGAGCATTCGCGCACGCGCGCGCCCGCAAAAACGCGGTTCATCTCGTAGGGCTCCTTACCGAAGGGAATGTGCATGCATCCATCCCCCACCTCTTCGCGCTCATCGATATGGCTGCGACCGAGAAAGCCGGACCACTCTTCCTCCATCTCATCACCGACGGAAGAGATAGCCCTCCCACATCCGCAGCCAAACTTCTCGAGCGCGTCGGCGGAAAATTGAAGGACGCGGGCATGGATCCGGTCGTCGATGTCGTAGGCCGCTATTTCGCCATGAACCGGGATGAGCATTGGGACCGTACGGAACGCGCCTACAAACTCTGGACGACCGATGCAATACCCCCTCAGACGTTCGAAAGCGTTGCGGCGCGCATTTACGCGCGCGGTGCGAACGATGAATTCATCGATCCCACGGTCCTCGGCGGATCGCATCCTATCCACAGCGACGATGCCGTCATTTTCTTCAATTTCAGGGAAGACAGCATGCGGCAAATCACGCGTGCGTTCCTCGATCCTTCATTCGCCGCATTCCCCGTGACCAACCGTCCGCAGAATCTCTATATCGCGACCATGACGGAATACCATGAGCAGTACCCGGCGCACGTAGCCTTCCCGAACGAGGCAGTGACCGCATGTCTCGGCAAAACGCTCGCGGAACAGGGGAAAACGCAGCTGCGCATCGCGGAAACGCAGAAATACGCCCATGTGACCTACTTCTTCAACGGCCTCCAGGAGAAGCCGTATGCGAACGAGTTCAGGGTGCTCATCCCCTCGCTCGACCTTCCGCATCCAGAAGTGCGCCCCGAGATGCGCGCCGAAGAAATCACCGAGCGCGCGCTGGTGGCGCTCCATGAAAACACGTTCGATTGCATCGTCATGAACTATGCGAATGCCGACATCATCGCGCATACGGGCAATTACACTGCAACGATAGAGGCCATCCGCGTGATCGATCGGCAACTTGAGAAACTCGTCCAGGCAACGCTTGCAGGAGGACACATCCTCCTCGTCACCTCCGACCACGGCAATGCGGAAGTGCTTCTCGATTACAAGACGGGCAACCCGGAAACGCGCCATAATATAAGCCCCGTTCCTTTCTATCTCATCGGCAACACGTTCAAGAGGAAAACGCCCCTGCCCCAGGCACCGCGTCTCAAGACGATAGGACTGCTCTCCGATGTGGCTCCTACCATCCTGGAACTCATGGGAATCAGGAAGCCGGAAGAAATGACAGGACAGAGCCTCCTCGACCAGCTGCACGGATAGGCGCGGGAGGAGTATACTGACTCTATGCTGAAATTCGCGGCAAAAGCGGTCTTCCATGTGCTTTCGAATGCAGTCGCGCTTCTTGTCGCCGCCTATTTCGTCGCGGGCTTCGTCATGGACGGAAGCGTCACGGCCATTCTCATTACCGCCGCGATACTCACCGCCATCAATACGTTCGTAAAACCCATCCTGAAACTTTTTCTGGGGCCGCTCATCCTCCTCACCTTCGGACTTTTTTCGATTGTCATAAACGGCATCGCGCTTTTCATTCTTGACATTTTTTCCGACCCCCTTACAATCCAAGGGTACATCCCGTTGCTCTATGGCACGCTGATCGTCACGGTGGTGAATATGGTCCTCGCGCTCGCAGGGAAATGGATTTATAAAGAATGAACTTACTTACCATTGCGGAAATCGTCGTTTCGGTGGCGCTTATCGGACTCGTGCTCATCCAGGAGCGCTCTTCCGGTGCAGGAGGCATTTTCGGAGGAGGGGGCGGAGAGTCGTCCTCATTCCAGACGAGGCGGGGCATCGAGAAGATGGTCTATTGGGGAACGGTGGTGGCCGCCATCCTTTTCGCCCTACTCGCCATCCTAAACCTCACGGGAATCAATCAATAAGTGGCGCCATTCCCCCGCAAGGGGGTTTTTGGTACTATAAGCGGGAACCATCATGCAGAGCATCAAATTAGTCACTAAGGCGTTTTCGCCGCGCGAGCGGACTCTTTTTTTCGCGGTGCTCAGCGTCTTTCTCGCTTCGCTTATCGGTATCGTCGTGATGACCGTAAAAGAGCGGAGTGTACTCGTGCCGGTGCGCGGAGGCAGCTATACGGAGGGCATGATCGGCCAGCCGATCATGGTGAATCCCGTTCTTTCGGGAAACCAGACCGATCAGGATATCGCCGCGCTCGTATTCTCGAGTATTGCCGATCTCGCTTCCGACATTAAACGTTCCGAAGACGGGAGAAAATACAGCGTGAAACTGAAAGAAGGGCTCGTGTGGGATGACAGGAAACCCCTCACGAGCGAGGATGTCATCTTTACCGTACACACCATACAGAACATTGCGGCACATTCGCCTCTCATGAAGGATTGGCAGGGCGTGGGACTTGAACGCGTGAGCCAGCTTCAGATCGATTTTCTTCTCCCTACGCCGTACGTGTTCTTCGATAGGAACCTTGCACGCACACGCGTCATACCGAAACATATATTCGAACCCATACCCGTGGAGAACATCGCTCTTTCCGGATACAATCTCGAACCCGTGGGAAGCGGTCCGTATACGTTCGAACGATTCATGAAGAGGAAGGACGGATTCATTACGGAATACCATCTCGTCCCGAATCCCTCCTACGCGGGAACAGCACCCTATATCGAGCGCTTCTCCTTCCGCTTCTACCCGACTATCGAAGAACTCGCGAAGGAATTCCGACTCCGCCGCATAGACGGCTTCGGAAGCGCTCTTCCTCTTTCCATGGAGATACAGAACCTTCCGCGCGTGTTCGTCGAAGCTGCCGCCATGCCGCGGTACTATGCCGTATTCATGAACGCGGTGAACAATCCGGCGCTCAAGGAAAAAAATCTGCGTATCGCGCTCTCCCTGGCTATCGACCGGGAAAAAATCGTGCGCGAGGTATTCAAGAACAACGCGCTCGCGATATCGTCCCCCGTGTTCACACAGGTCCCCTCGGGAACCGGACAGAGCGATGCAGAACAGGCGGCGCGGCTCATCGCATCCCTCAAATCGAAGGATATCAAGCTGAATCTCGTCATTCCGGAAATCCCCTTTCTCCAGAAAACCGCGGATATCATAAAAGAAGGGTGGCTCTCGGCTGGCATCCAGGAGGTGAATATCTTCCCTATGAGTGCGAATACCATCGCGAACGAGGCGATCAAGACAAGGAACTACGAGCTGCTCCTGTTCGGGAACATCTACGAGAATCCCGATGACCTCTTTCCGTTCTGGCACTCCTCCCAGCGCTTCTATCCCGGTCTGAACCTCTCGCTCTATCAGAGCACGGAAGCGGACAAGCAGATGGAAGCCATACGGCAGAAGGACGACGAGGCGACGAAAGCGGCGGCGCTCTCGCGGCTCGGCAGCGTTCTCTCGAACGACGCGCCCGCAGCCTTCCTCTTCTCGGCACCCTACTTCTACGCCCACACGACGCGCCTTTCGGGATTCGGGACTCCGTTCGTGGTCGCTGCCTCCGACCGTTTCCAGAACGTATCTTCGTGGTATGTCATGAGCGCGCGGGCGCTCGCACCCGGAGAATAATTGACAAATTAACGGTATTGTGAGAGAATGGAGTCAATCTACTAACTCCTTTCTCCTCCTTATCAAAAGGGCAGGTGGTGAAATTGGCAGACACGTACGGTTCAGGGCCGTATGCCGAAAGGCTTGCGGGTTCAAGTCCCGCCCTGCCCACAAAAGCATAGTTTTGCTTTTATAAATCGGTTTTTAGCGTCCGTATTCCAATCAGTTTCTCCATTTCGGTGCAAAGGAAATTGGCATATGGCGGTAAAGACTACACACAGTATGGTTACGCGATTCACGCGAACCCCTCGGTCAAAGGTCGCACATGCCGGGCAGCGGGACAGGCACTATAGCCGTCCTTCCGCGCCGCAGGCATCGCATCCTCATCAGCACACGACAAAACCCGTCCGCAACGACGACGCGGTCCGTTTGGTCATGATGGGCGGTCTGGAAGAAATCGGCCGCAACATGATGTTTTTGGAGCATAAGGATGAAATCATCGTTGTCGATATCGGGCTCCAGTTCCCGGAAATAGACACGCCGGGCATCGATTACATCATCCCGAATTTCACCTACCTCGAAGGTAAGAAGAAGAACATCAAGGCGATTATCATCACGCACGCCCACTACGACCACATCGGGGGCATTCCGTTCGCGCTCGAAAAGCTCGGCAATCCGCCGATCTACACCACGCTCCTCTCGAAGGAGGTGATCATGAAGCGCCAGGATGATTTCCCGAACTCTCCGAAACCGCATTTCCAGATTATCAAGGCGGGAGAAACGCAGCAGTTCGGACGCTACTTCTCCGCGACGTTCTTCGATGTGGTGCACAACATCCCCGAAGGCATCGGCATCATATTCCGGACGCCTATCGGCAACGTCGTGCATCCGGGAGAATTCAAGTTCGACTACGACCAGGAAGGGAAACCGCGCGGCATGGACACGTGGAAGCTCGTCGGTGACGAGGGCATCCACACGCTCATGCTCGATTCGACGGGTGCTGAAGTGCCTGGATTCTCGCTTTCCGAGCGCATCGTGGAAGCGGAAATCGAGAAACTCTTCCGCGCCGCGGAAGGGCGCATTCTCGTCGGCTCGTTCGCTTCGCTCATCGACCGCCTCGGCGAAATCATCAACATCTCGGAAAAACTCGGCCGCAAGGTCGCTATCAGCGGACTTTCGATGAAATCGAACATCCAGATTGCTCATAACCTCGGCTACTTGAAGTTCAAGAAGGATACGATGATTCCGATAGAGGAGATCCACAAGCATAAGGACGATAAGCTCGTGCTGCTCTGCACGGGCGCGCAGGGAGAACCGAAGGGCAGCTTCATGCGCATCGCAAACGGCGAACACCGCCACATCAAGATCAAGAAGGGAGACACCATCGTGCTCTCCTCCTCGGTCGTGCCGGGCAATGAAAAGAGCGTGCAGAACCTGAAGGACAGCTTCGCGCGGCAGGGAGCATTCGTCTTCCATCACAAGATGCTCGACATCCACTCCTCGGGCCATGCGCCTCAGGAGGAACTAAAGGCGGTCATGAAGCTCATCAAACCCCGCTTCTTCGTCCCCATCCACGGCTATTACTTCATGCGGTGGAGGAATGCGAAACTCGCACAGGACGCCTTGGGACTAAAACCCGAGAACACGATTCTGAGCGATAACGGACATGTGCTCGAGCTCTATCCCGACCGCGTGGTGCATTCCGACGAGCGTCTGCCCGCGGACTACGTTATGGTGGACGGTCTGGGCGTAGGCGACGTGGGCGAGGTGGTTCTTCGCGACCGCATCACGCTCTCGCAGGAGGGCATGGTGGTCATCATCGCGACGATCAGCAAGCAGAGCGGGAAAATCGTGAAGAACCCCGACATCATCTCGCGCGGATTCATCTACCTGAAGGAGAACCAGGAAATCCTGGAGGAAATCAGGAAACGCATCAGGAACATCGTGGGGCGCATTCCGCACCGCGAGGACCTCGACCCCGACTATCTGAAGGGGCTCGTGCGGGACCAGATCGGCCTCTTCCTCTTCAATAAGACGAAGCGCCGGCCGATGGTGCTCCCGGTCATCATCGAAGTCTAGACCGACAGAAATCCCGCCACGCGGCGGGATTTTTTGTTTCGGAAACTCATAGTATACTTAAACTAACATGAAGCCAGTACTCGTTTCGGGCATACAGCCGACCGGCAAACTCCATCTGGGAAATTACCTCGGAGCCCTGAAGAACTTTGTAAACCTCCAGAATACGGGCGATTATGAATGTTTCTTCTTCATCGCGGACCTCCACTCGCTCACCGAATCGTACGATGCGAAGGAAAAACCGGAACAGATCATGAATGTGGCGCTCGATTATCTCGCCGCCGGCATCGACCCGGAAAAGTCCGTTATCTTCCAGCAGTCCGCCATTCCCGCGCACACGGAGCTCATGTGGCTTCTGAATACCATTACCCCGTTCGGCGAACTCCGCCGTATGACGCAGTTCAAGGACAAATCGGAACATGAACCGGAAAACATCAATGTCGGCCTTTTCAGCTATCCCGTCCTCATGGCGGCGGATATCCTTCTCTACGGCGCGAAAGCGGTACCGGTAGGCCATGACCAGCTCCAGCATCTCGAACTCGCGCGGACGCTCGCCCGCCAATTCAACAAGAAATTTGGAAAGGTATTCGTCGAGCCGCAGCCCGTCATGACCGAAGTCCCCCGCCTCATGAGTCTCGATGACCCCTCGAAAAAGATGTCGAAATCAAGCCCCGCAGGATGCGTCTTCATAGACGACGAACCGGCTGTAATGAGGAAAAAAATCATGGGTGCAGTGACCGATTCGGAAGGCACTATCGCTTATGACGAGGAAAAGCGGCCCGCTATCGCGAATCTTCTTCTCCTCTACTCCGCGGTAAGCGGCCGGACCATCCCTCATATTGTCGCTGAATACGAAGGGAAGGGGTATGCGGACTTCAAAAAGGGGCTTGCTGAGGCGGTAGTCCAGATATTCACACCGTTCCAGGAAAGGAAAAGGGCGTTGGCTAAGAATCTCTCATCCGTAAAAGAAGTGCTTGCGAAGGGAAATAAGAAAGCGAACGAGCGGGCGGAAAAGAAGCTTGCCGAGGCAAAGATAAAAACAGGACTCGTCATATAAAAAGGAATGCCGCTCGAATGAGCGGCATTTGCATTTCTGGCGCGGAAACTACGGTCCGTAGGAAGGTCCGAAGAAGAACGAAACGTCTCCCCAGATGGCGAATGCGACGAGACAACATACGCCGACAAGAAAGAGAATGAGCGCGAATACGAACGCCAGCATGTATTCGGCCGGTCCCTGTTCGTCGCTGTTGCGAGTCTTCCACAGCCTCCAGAATTCCTTTCCTCCGGAAACCGCGAAGATAATACCTACTACGAAAAGAATGAGCGAGAGCATAAGCCCTCCTTTCCTATTGGTAAATGATGTTCTTCCCCCACTCTACTATTCCTTCTTGCGGACGGCAAGCCAGACCTCCTGACCCTCGAGTTTCGTCGTGAGCTCCGCATTAAAATGCGTCGTGCGCTTGTATTCGATGACTTTCGCGTTCACGTCGCGCTTCATCTGGTCCTCGTTCGTTTGAAGCACATGCGTGAGCTCGGGAGAAAGGGCGGCATGGAGCACAATCGTGTCCTTCGGCGAAAGTCCGGCATCCTGGCGGAGATCCTGCACGAAGCGGGCGAGTTCCCGGAACCACCCCTCTTCCTGCAGTTCATGCGTGACCACCGTATCCAATTCGACTTCTTCCGTAAATGTCTTGTCGAACAGGATTTCCTTCACGTTGATTTCTTCCTTCAGGATGGAAAGCAGTTCGGTCTTCCCTTTGAGCGCGAGGTGCTTCACTTTGAGCGCGGCAAGCGGCTGACGCACCTTGATCGCCTTCTCCGCGCGTTTGGCGAGCGCGACGCTTGCAAGCGTCCGTACCTCGCTCATTCCCTCTTCCAAGGGGCGCTGGATTCGTTTCCCGTCGGTCTTCGGCCACTCCTCGAGATGGACCGATGCGCCCTCTGCGGGTATAAGCGCCTTATAGAGCGCTTCCGCGAAGAACGGCGTGAAGGGAGCAAGGAGCTTCGCGAGTACGAGCAGCACATGGCTGTAGACGCGCGACACTTCTTCGAGCTCCTTCGGCGAATTCGGCTTCTGAAGGCGACGCCGTGAACGGCGGATATACCACCGTGAAAGATCGTCCACGAACGATTCGATCGCCCGTGCCGCGTCCCCCACTTCGTAGGCGTCGAGATATTCGGTTGCGGCGCCTATCGTGTCGTTCAGGCGCGAAAGGACCCATTCGTCGAGCGGATGAAGCTTCTTCGGAATAGCCTTTCCGATAGCGTGCTTGTCGCCGTAGAGATCAAAGAAGACGAATGAGTTGTACGCGAGCGTGAAGAACTGCCGCGATACTTTGCCGAGTTCCGCTTCGTCGAAGCGCTTCGCTTCGCCCGGGGGGTTCACGGTGTAGAAATACCAGCGCACCACGTCGACGCCGTATTTCTCTATCATATCCCAAGGACTCACGATGTTCCCTTTGGATTTCGACATCTTCTGTCCGTTCTTATCGAGCACGAGTCCGAGGGAAATGACGTTTTTGAACGGCGCGGGGCGGCCGAGAAGCGAAGAGACGGCGAGCAGCGTATAGAACCAGCCCCGCGTCTGATCGATGCCCTCGGAAATATAATCGGCGGGGAAATCGAACATCTGCTCTTTCGCACCATGCTTCTCGAAGGGATAATGTGCCTGTGCGAACGGCATGGCGCCCGAATCGAACCATACGTCCGCCACTTCGGGAATGCGCTTCATGGTACTCCCGCACTTCTTGCACGGAAACAAAACGGCATCGATATACGGCTTATGCATGTCGAACGCGCCCGTCTCGTCGCGCGGCACCATGCGGAATGCCACTTCGCGGGACTCGCCGGTACGGAATGCGGAACCTCCGCGCTTCTTCTTTTCTTCTTCCGACTGCGGGGAAAGCCATCCCCGCATCGCGCTTTCCAGCATCCAGAGCGTGTCGTCGTGGCTCACGATGAGTATTGTCTTCCCTTTGTATTTCTTTTCGAGGTCTAGAATGACTCGCGCCGCGCGCGTCCGCACCTCGGTGAGCGTCTCGCCCCCCGCAGGGGCGCGTGTGAAGCGCTCCTCGTGTGATCCGAAAAAGCGCTCGTACTCTCCCACAGGTCCGTCGTTCATATCCCCCGTTCCGGTTTCCCGGAGACGCTCGTCGTGGATGACGGGGATACCGAGTTTCTTGCCGAGTATGTTCGCCGTCTCTTTCGTACGTGTGAGATCGGACGTAAAAATGATGTCGATATGCTCTTTTGCAAGATTCTTCGCCGTACGTTCCGCCTCTTTTTCCCCCTCCGCGGTAAGATGCGCTTTTTTCTTCTCAGGCCAGGAGGAAACGAAATTGCCCGCATTACTTTCCGCTTCGCCGTGGCGCATGAGGATATAGCGGTTCCCGCCCTTCGTCTGCATGCGCTCCAGCTCGTCCACGCTCCCTATGGCATGGATGCTCTTGCACTCGGTGCATTCCCAGATGGGCAGCGGCGTGCCCCAATACCGTTCGCGCGAAATCGCCCAGTCCTTCACCTCGCGCACCCATTCGCCGAATCTGCCGTCGCGCAGATGGTCGGGAATCCAATGGATGCGCTCGTTTTCCTTTTGGAGTGTGCCGCGGAGCTTACTCATCTCGATGAACCATGAATGCCTCGCATAATAGAGAAGCGGCGAGCTGCAGCGCCAGCAGAAAGGATATTCGTGCGTGTAGAGCTCTTTTTTCAGGAGGAATCCCTTTTCTTCGAGCGCTTTCAGTATTGCCGCTTCGGTGTCCTTCGCCTTCACATACATGCCCGCGAACTGCGGGACACCCTCCGTGAATTTTCCCTGCTCGTCCACGGTGTGCACTTCGGGCAAACCCACTTTCCGTCCGAGATTGTAGTCGTCCTCTCCGTACATGACTGCGGTGTGTACAACGCCGGTGCCGTCCTCCGTGCTCACGAAATCCGCGGGATACACCTTATAAGATCTTTCCTTCGCCGAACCGCTCGTGAATGCGGCTACAGGAAAGAGCGGCTCGTAGGAAACGCCCACAAGCTCCTTCCCTTTTGCCTTGTGTTCGGTGCGACGGTACCCTTCAAGAACGTTAAGGCGCGATTCCGCGAGGATGTGTGTTTCTTTTTTCTTCCCCTCGCCTGCCTCTACGAACGCGTAATCGATTTTTTCTCCGACCGCGAGCGCGACATTGCCCGGAAGCGTCCATGGCGTCGTGGTCCACGAAAGGATGTAGGTCGCGTTGTCGGCGACGAATGATTTTCCTATCTTCTCCCCTTTCTTCACTTTGAATTTGATATAGACCGAGGTGTCCTCGGTTTCTTTGTAGCCCTGTGCGAGTTCGTGCGAGGAGAGCGCGGTTCCGCAGCGCGTACACCACGGCACCACCTTATGCCCTTTATAGAGCAATTTTTTCTTCTCAACTTCCGAGAATATCCACCAGAGCGATTCCATATACTCGTTCTTGTACGTCACGTACGGATGATCGAGATCGATCCAGAACCCCATGCGTTCCGTGAGCTTCTCCCATTCGTCCTTGTACTTCCAGACCGACTCTCTGCACTTCGCGTTAAAAGGCGCAACGCCGTACTTCTCGATTTCCTTTTTCGATTTGAGACCGAGCTGTTTTTCCACCTCGAGCTCCACGGGGAGTCCGTGCGTGTCCCATCCTCCCTTTCGCGGCACGAAATAGCCGCGCATCGTCTTATAGCGGGGAATCGCATCCTTGAAGGAGCGGGCAAGAACATGGTGGATGCCGGGACGTCCGTTCGCCGTGGGGGGGCCTTCGTAGAATACGAATTTTTTGTTTTTGGCGTTCGGATTCTTGGGGCGGTTTTTTTCAAGCGTCTGCTTGAAAATACCGTGTTTCTTCCAGAACGAGAGTATGTTCGCCTCGACGCGCGGGAGCGAGAAGGATTCGCCGTCTTTCAGCATATTGGTTCATTGTAATGAAAATAAGCGCCTTTTTCAAAAGGACGCGGGAAAGGGACGATGTTACATCCGCTCGGGAAGAGAAACGCCGAGAAGCGAGAAAAGCGAGCTGAGTACGGTATGAGTCGCCTCGACGAGGGCGCGGCGAGCGAGGAGCAGCTCCTCCTTCTCTCCTTCCACCCGTTCCTTTTCATAGAATGCATGGAATGCCTTCGCACACTCGAGCGCGTAGCGCGTCATGCGGTGCACGGCATAGTCGCGCGCCGTGTCCGCTATCATGTCGGGAAATTCCGCGAGAAGTTTCATAAGGCGCTCGTCCTCCTTCGTCGCAAGGAGCGAAAGATCGGATTTTCCTTTCGCGCGTTCCGTCTTCCTGAGGATATTCAGCGCGCGCACGTACGCATACTGCGCATAGAACACGGGGTTTTTGAGCGAGCGGTCCTTTGCGAGTCCGAGATCGAAATCCATATGCGTGTCGGGGGAAATCATGAGGAAGAAGAAGCGCGCCGAATCCATGCCTATCTCATCCACCAACTCCTCGAATGTGACGAAGGAGCCCCGCCGCTTCGACATCTTCACCTCTTCGCCGTTCTGCATGAGGCGCACCGCCTGCGTTATAATGACTTTCGATTCGGAGAGGCCTACGATGCCGGCCGCCGCCTGAATGCGGCGCATGTACCCGTAGTGGTCCGGCCCCAGTATGTTTATCTTCGCGGTGAATCCCCGCTTCTTCGTTTCGAGGTAGTGTCCCGCATCGGCAAGGAAATAGGTCGGTTGTTTTTCGCTCGTCACGAGTACGCGGTCCTTATCGTCTCCGAAGCGCGTCGTCGCGAGCCACACCGCCCCGTCCTGCTCGTAGGTCGCTTT
>Ga0172379_10008373_pt1 | contig 13036 bp, 13 predicted proteins | sample GrowelOW334metaG_FD_119756 | JGI IMG/M metagenome (GOLD analysis project Ga0172379, IMG submission 119756) | Groundwater microbial communities from an aquifer near a municipal landfill in Southern Ontario, Canada - Groundwater well OW334 metaG | ecosystem: Environmental > Aquatic > Deep... | reverse complement strand
CATACCTGTTGGAAAGGATCAAAAACAACACGTTGAATATGCCCGCGACATCGCCGAGAAGTTCAATCGCATTTTTGGAGATACGTTCAAGATGCCCGAGCCGCTCATTTTGGAAAGTGTTGAGACGGTAAAAGGAACTGATGGTAATAAAATGAGTAAGAGTAAAGGTAACATCATTCCGCTTTTTGGAACTGATGAAGAGATCAAGAAAGCGGTCATGGTCATTCCGACCGACTCAAAGAGTGTTGCCGAGCCGAAGGATCCGAATGAATGCAAAGTATTCTATTTCCACAAATTATTTGCGAAAGATCAGTTACTTGAAATTGAACGACGTTATCGCGAAGGCGGATTGGGTTATAAAGAATCGAAAGATATTCTCATCGCCAATATCATCTCGTTCGTCAAACCGCTCAGAGAAAAACGTGACGAACTGGCAAAAGATCCCGCTTACGTTATGAACATTCTAAAAGAAGGCGCGATCAAAGCACGGAAGCGAGCTCAAGAAAAAATGAAGATCGTACGAGAGCGCACGGGAATTATCACCACACTATAAAAATATAATTTAAATACCATGTCACAAAGAACATATATTGGAGAATTGAAAAAACACGTCGGCGAGGAAGTCGTCATTAAAGGATGGATCGACGTTCGCCGCGATCAGGGAAAACTCATCTTTCTTGATTTTCGCGATGTCAGCGGAAAAATTCAAGGAGTGATCTTGCCGAACGCAAAAGAAGCACATGAGGTCGGCAACACGGTTCGTCCTGAATGGGTTGTTGAAGTGAAAGGAAAAGTAAATCCTCGACCTGAAAAGAACGTTCAAAAAGATAAATTGAACGGTGATATCGAATTGGAAATTTTGTCTATTGTTGTTTTGAACGAAGCAACAACGCCGGCTTTTGATATCAGCAGTGATGGAAAAGAGATCAACGAAGAGGTTCGTTTGCGATACCGCTATTTGGATCTTCGCCGAGAACGAATGCAAAAGAACATTCAAAACAGGCATAAAGTGTTGCAATTCATCCACCAATTCTACTCAAAAGAGGGATTTTTTGAGGTAGAAACGCCAAATTTGACCAGATCGACGCCTGAGGGATCGAGAGACTATGTTGTGCCTTCGAGGCTTGAACAGGGTCATTTTTACGCACTTCCGCAGTCGCCGCAACAATACAAACAACTTTTGATGGCTTCAGGTTTTGAGAAATATTTCCAAGTCGCACGATGTTTCCGAGATGAGGACACGCGCGGGGATCGACAACCTGAATTTACGCAGATCGATATGGAAATGAGTTTTGTCGTTCAAGAGGACGTGATGGCGGTCAATGAAAAAATGATCACGGAACTCGTCCAGACTTTGTATCCTGAGAAAAAAATTCAACAACTTCCATTTCCACGACTTTCATACAAGGAAGCGATGGAGAAATATGGAAATGATAAACCTGATATTCGAAATGACAAGAACGATCCGAACCTGCTCGCATTCTGCTGGGTCGTTGATTTTCCTTTCTTTGAAAAAACAGACGACGATTCGACAGGGCTCACCGCAGGAGGCGGTTGGACATTTACACATAATCCTTTCTCAGCTCCGAAACCTGAATTTATTCAGGACTTGATGGAAGAGAAGAATATCGGAGAGATCGGTGCCGCTCAATACGATATGGTTTTGAATGGTTATGAGATCGGTGGAGGTGGTATTCGAAATCACAATCCTGAGGCGCTTAAAAAAGTCTTCAAGATCATGGGATACTCGGAAGAGCGAACAGAGAACAATTTCAGTCACATGTTGAAAGCGCTCTCATCGGGAACGCCGCCGCACGGAGGATTGGCATTCGGATTCGATCGTTTGATCATGCTCTTGCAAAATGAACCGAACATCCGCGAGATCATTCCATTTGCAAAGACAGGAGAGGGAAGAGATCCGATGATGGAATCGCCGTCAGAGATCCAGCCTGAGCAACTCAAAGAATTGGGGATCAAATTCGAGAAAGCTCCGATCAAAAAGTAATGAAACGAGGCTATTAGGCACACTGCGTTCTTAGGCTGCTTCACTTTTAGGCTATTAGGAAAAAACCACCGAGGATATCGGTGGTTTTTTGACAATGGGGAAGTATTGACTTTTCTTAATATCTATGCTCTTATTATAGGCAGTTGTTCTGTGAAAACTAAAACGGAATTGTTGCCATAATCCCATACCGACGTATGGAAGGCGACGTTTTACATTAGTTCTTTAAAAATTGAATAGAACAGCAACGTGTTTGTATACGACAAACGCAGGTTTTACCCTGCGAATGTCGCGAGGTAAAACCAATTATTATTTAAACATATAGTACCAGTATATGAGTAAAAAAATCGGTCAACCTCGAGGACATTTTAACATGTTCGCTCGAAACATGGTAGAGTTCTGCCAAGGAGATGAGAAGAAAGCGTTTAACATAATGAAAGAGATCCTTTCAGAATGTGAAAAAGAATATCAGCTGAGAATGTTCTTTCAAAAATTGGGAATATATCCCGGAACAAAAGGACATATGAGTATAGAAGCTTTTGAGGAGCTTTATATTTTTTTTCAGTATTATCGGGGAAATTCAGCTCTTGCTGAATTCATCATCCAAGAATGTATCAGCGATGAAGCTGTCATTTATCATCAAGATATGAAAGATCTTGATGGAAAGAATAGTTAAAGATTTTAAAAAAGTTTTAAAAATTTTTTAACATAAAACAAAGGGTCGGTAATTATATTATCGACCCTTTTTGTTTATCTGAATTTTTATACCCATATTGAAAAAACGGTTCAAAAAGGTACAATGGTGGAATGGAAACAAGCCCGACATACCAAGTAAAAACAGAGGTTTTTGACGGGCCGCTCGACCTGCTTTTATCTTTGGTCGAGAAGCGAAAACTTTTCATCAATGATATTTCGCTCGCGAAGGTCGCTGATGATTATATAGCATATGTGCGCAGCTTGGATCAATTTCCAATGGCGGATGCGACAAGTTTTGTGTTGGTCGCTTCGGTGCTCGTGCTCATCAAATCGAAATCGCTTTTGCCGAAACTTGATCTCAATGAAGAAGAAACGGCAAGTATCGATGAACTGCAGGATCGTTTGAAAAAATATCAACGATACAAGGAACTCTCGATACAGATCGGAAAAATGTTCGGCAGAGAAATGATATTCCCGCGCGTGCATGTCTCGAAACAAATGCAGCCGATCTTTACGCCCGAACCAAGTATCACGCAAGAAAATATCCTGTCGGCCGTTTATTCGGCGATGAGTAAAGTTCCAAAGCCTGAGAAATTGCAGCAAAAAACGATCGCGCGCGTGATGCGCATTGAAGAAATGATCGAGCGACTCTCAGAACGCGTGACACGCGAACTTCGTTTGAGTTTTCATGAATTCTCGGGTCATGGCAAAGCTGAGAAAGTTCACGTCGTGGTCAGCTTCCTTGCAATGCTTGAATTGGTGAAAATGGGTTCCATTATGGTTCGACAAGATGATATGTTCAGCGAGATCGTTATGGAAACAACGACGATACAAACGCCCGAATGTTACTGATTTAAAAATGCTTTTTAATTAATAATTTGATACACTACTAAAATATGGAAAACAATCTTGATCTCTATATCGAAGCCGTCCTTTTTCACAAGGCCGAGGCTATCAAAAGAAAAGAACTTGCGAATATTTTAGGTGTCTCATTGGAAGAAGTGGATGCGGGGATCGAGGTGCTTTCTGAAAGATTGCAAGGCCGAGGTGTGCGATTGTTGAAGAACAATGATTCGGTCATGCTCGGCACCACGCCTGAAACTGCGGTCATCATTGAAAAGATCATCAAGGAAGAATTGGATAAAGATCTCGGAAAAGCGGGTCTCGAAACACTTTCCATTGTGCTGTATCAAAGTCCTGTTACGCGCAGCGAGATCGACTATATTCGCGGGGTCAACTCATCGTACATTTTGCGCAATATGGTAATGCGCGGCCTTGTTGAGCGCGTAAATGACCAGAAGAAAAGGAATTTCACCTATGTGCCGACCTTCGAACTTTTGTCGTATTTGGGAATTACCGAGATCTCTGAGCTGCCCGAGTATGAAACGGTTCGCAAAGAAATGTTGGGGCTTTTGGAAATGGACGTGAAAGAAAAAGAAGAGGAACAGGAAACGGAAGAACTTTTGGATGACGTTGAAGAAGATGAGGAGGATCTTGAAAAAAGTTTGGACGAAGAATTGTCAAACAAAGAAGATACCGCGGACGATATAGATGAAGAAGGATCAAGTGAAGATCTCTATGAAGAACCAAAAACATTAGAAGAAGAATTGCAAAAGGAAGATGTCGAAGAATAATTTAAATACATATATTGCGTATATGCTAAAACAGTACGAGAATTTTTTGGGTGGTCATTTTAAAAAATTCCGTCGTTTTATGATATCTCCCGGGGCAAGTCTCACGGTGCTCATTTCTCTTTTTGGTATTGTATTTTGTTCGATCATTCTTTTGGCACAGTCGATGGTGGTTCGCGGAATTTTTGTTTTTGGAGAAAGCGATTCTTTTGTTGCGCATGCTTTTGAATCGGTCGCAGGTGTTCCTGAAAAAAAACCTATTGAAATAGCCATATATAAGGACTCCTTTGCGACTATTGAAATTAAAGCTCAGGCAGCTTATGTTTTTGATGTAAAAACAGGAAGAGTTTTGTACGAAAAGAACAAAGATAAAGTTTTGCCGCTCGCTTCGATCACGAAGGTTATGACAGCATTGGTTGCCACCGAATCAGTGAACGATCCCGCTATGATAATCAAATTTACCGACAGTGCACGCGGAAAAACCGCTGAAGAAAATTGGCACTTGAACGACTTGCTTGATTACATGCTCGTGACTTCTTCCAACAATGCCGCCACGACGATCGCTGCAACGATCGGAGCTCAACCATCTTTTAAAAAAGATCCCGCGTCACAACTTTCTTCAAAAGAACTTTTCATAGAAAAAATGAATAATCGTGCAAAAGAACTTAATATGCAAAACACTGTTTTTTATAATGAATCCGGACTTGATATCGATACTTCACAGGCAGGTTCATACAGCTCTGCAAGCGATGTTGCAACCCTTTTTTCTTATGTCTTAAAGAACGATCCAAAATTACTCGAAGCCACACGTTCACCTTATGTTGATATTCGTTCGACGAACAATGATATTTATCATGGAAAAAATACGAACACATTGGTTGGAACAACTCCGGGTTTGATCGCATCAAAGACCGGTTTGACCGATCTTGCCGGTGGAAATTTGTGTATCGCTTATGATTCAGGACTTGGAACGCCCGTGGTCATTGTTGTCCTCGGATCAACTGAAAACGGTCGTTTTGATGACGTTGAAACTTTGAGAGTTGCTTCTCAAGAAGTTGTTAGTCAAAAATTCTAATTTTCTTGCTATTTTTTGTTAAAAATGCCTCTAACAGAGGTGTTTTTGCACAGTGAAGCTTTGAAATTTCTGTGATACAATACACATTATGAATAGCGTAGAAACAATAAATATCGTTAAAGTCGTTGCTCCGGCGGCGATCTCTTTCGTTGTGGGAATATTAATGACACCGGCTGTTTCAGGATACTTATATCGCAACAAAATGTGGAAGAAAAAATCGGGTAAGATCGCCACAGACGGTCGAGCCACGCCAATTTTTAACGCTTTGCACAAAGATAAAGAAGTCGGAACTCCACGAATGGGCGGAGTTATTATTTGGGGAAGTGTTTTTATTACGATCTTTGCGATCTGGCTTATCGCACAAATTTTTCCAAATGAAATTACCAGCAAACTTTCGTTTTTAAGCAGGGAACACACGTGGCTTCCGCTCTTCACACTTTTTATCGGAGCGATGATCGGCTTGGTGGATGACTATATGGAAATTGCGGGAAACTCGGATTACTTTGCTGGAGGATTGTCACTAAGAAAACGGCTCGGCGTGGTTTTTTTGGTCGCACTTGTCGCCGCATATTGGTTTTATGCGAAACTTGATGTTAGTTCAACGTTCATTCCGTTCGTCGGATATTTCGATCTTGGTTTGTGGTATATCCCATTTTTTATTTTGGTCATGCTTGGTATGTATTCAAGCGGCGTGATCGATGGACTCGACGGTTTGGCAGGTGGAGTATTCATGTGTTCTTTTGGCGCGTATGGAACGATCGCATTCTTTACCGGGTTCATTAACATCGCCGCTTTTTGCTTTGTGGTCGTTGGAGGAATTCTTGCATTCCTTTGGTTCAACATTCCGCCGGCTCGATTTTACATGTCTGAAACGGGATCAATGGCACTTACCATGACGCTCACTGTCGTCGCGTTCTTGACCGAGCGAGAGATGTTATTGCCGATCATTTCATTTCCTCTTGTCGCAACGACTTTTTCAGATATCATTCAGCTTCTTTCAAAAAAACTCCGCAACGGAAAAAAAGTATTTCTTGTCGCACCGATCCATCATCATTTTGAAGCAATCGGATGGCCGGCATATAAAGTCACTATGCGATATTGGGTTATCTCCATGGTCATGGCTATTATCGGTATCGTTATTTCAGTTGTTGGGTACTATTAAAATAATCTATGAGAATGAGGAAACGTGCAGATAAGATCTTTTTATCTTTGGTTATTGCCTTAGTCTTCTTCGGCACGCTTATTTTCATATCTGCATGGTTCGGTTTGCTCGCACACGGTACTGCCGACGGCGATTCTCAATACACCGGAGTTTTGTTCACTCATGCAGTGAGCGTCGTACTCGGTTTCATTGTCATGATCGGAGCATCGAATGTTCCTTTTGGTTTTTGGAAACAAAATTCGTTGTATATTTTTATAGCGTCACTTATTTTAACAGCACTGGTCTTTGTGCCATTCATCGGTTTTGAATATAACGGAGCACAGCGTTGGTTGCATATTCCCGGACTTCCGTCATTTCAACCGTCAGAATTCCTCAAGATCGGTTTCATTCTTTTCTTTGCCGCATTCCTTTCTTCGCTCAAAGGCCGCGTTAATTCTTTTAAAGAAGGACTTCTCCCGACACTTGGAATGATCGGACTTGTTTCTATTCTTTTGATAAAACAACCGGACACGGGAACACTCATGGTCATTGTTTCAAGCGCGATTGCGATCTTTCTTGCAGCCGGCGGTCGTTGGAGGTATTTTTTAATCTTCGTAACTGCGGGGGTCTTAGGGATTGCATTTCTTGCATTCACGCGACCGTACGTGATGGATCGTATCACGGTATTCATGGACCCGGCGAAAGATCCGTTGAATTCAGGTTGGCAGATCACACAGTCGCTTATTGCGGTCGGTTCAGGCGGTGTCGTCGGCAGAGGTTTCGGTCAAAGCATTCAAAAATTCAATTATCTTCCCGAGGCCATCAATGACGCGATCTTTCCGGTCGCTTCGGAGGAGTTCGGTTTTGTCGGTTCCACATTGATCGTCATGCTTTTTCTCGCTCTGGCATTTCAAGGATTGAAGATCGCCGCGCGCGCACCAAATCAATTCAGTGGACTAGTCGTTGTGGGAATTGTTATAATGATAACAGCGCAGGCTTTTATCAATATAAGCGCTATGCTGGGACTTATTCCACTTACGGGTGTTCCACTTCCTTTTATTAGCCACGGCGGTACGGCATTAGTGTTTTTGATGCTTTCTGTCGGAATTGTTTTAAACGTTTCTAAACAAACATAATAATATGAAAATCGTATTTACCGGGGGCGGTTCAGGAGGTCATTTTTATCCGATCATTGCGGTTGCTCAAGAAGTGACCGCTCTTTTGGAACAACAAAAAGAATTGGGGCCGGCTGAACTTTATTTTATTTCAGATGAACCATATAATCTTGAACTTTTGAAACAAAACAATATCACGTTCATACAAAACAAAACGGGGAAATTGCGTATGTATTTTTCCGTGGAAAATTTTATTGATATGTTCCGCACTTTTTTTGCGGTTATTCGTGCCTTCTTTTTATTGTACAAAATATATCCCGATGTCGTTTTCAGTAAAGGCGCATATGCGAGTTTTCCGGTAACACTCGCGGCACGGTGGTTGCGCATCCCGGTTATCATTCATGAATCCGATTCTTCTCCGGGACGTGCGAATAAATTTGCGGGAACATTTGCAAAACGTATCGCCATTTCATTTCCACGAGCGGCGCAATTCTTTCCGGCTGATCGTGTGGCTCTCACCGGAAATCCGATCCGAAAAGAACTTTTCGAACCGATCAAAGAAGGTGCGTACGAAGCGTTCGGTTTTTCTCCGAACATTCCAACCATATTCATTATCGGCGGTTCACAAGGAGCTCAGAGGATCAACGACATGCTCATTACTGCGAGTCCCGAACTCGTAAAAGATTTTCAGATCATTCATCAGATCGGTGCAAAGAATATCAACACCTGCAAAGCAACGATCGACATGATGTTGGAGAAGAATCCTTTGAAAGATCGTTATAAGATGTTGCCGTATCTCAATTTACAAGAAATGCGCATGGCGGCTGGAATTGCCGATCTTGTTGTTTCAAGAGGAGGTTCGACTATTTTTGAAATTGCGGCCTGGGGAGTGCCTTCTGTTATCATTCCCATTACTGAAACACATGGTGATCATCAAAGGATCAATGCATACGAATATGCGCGGGCCGGAGCTTGTATCGTGATGGAAGAAAACAATCTCACACCGAAACTTTTCGTGGAAGAAGTAAAGCGCATTGTTGGAGATAAGAGCATATCAGAAGGAATGCGCGCCTCCGCAAAGACTTTTACCAAAAAAGACGCCGCACTGAATATTGCGCGCGAAATTATCAATATTTTAAAGCAACACACTTCCTTGTAAGAACACGGTGGAACCATTCTTGACAGAAGAATAAAATTATTGGGTAATTTTGAAAAGAAGGGAAGGAAAGGCAGGGAAGTTTTAAACAGGAACATTAAAAAACCGAATGAAAAAAAACGTTGTAAAAATCATATCACTTTGCATAATGTTCTTTATTGTGGGAATTTTCACAACGCTTGTTTTTGCTGAAACAACAGAACAACTACAGCAAAAAATAACACAAAAAGAAGCTGAGATCACCAAACTTGAACAAGAAATAAATCAGCTGGGTCAAAACATTACCGTAGTGCAAGAAGCAAAAAAAACTCTTGCCAATGCGATCGCTGAATTGGATCTGACACGAAAAAAATTACTCACCAGTATCAAAGTTACCGACACAAAGATAGAAACAACCAATATTACCATTGAACAAGTGTCTTCTGACATCATGTCGACGGAAGAAAAGATACAAAAAGGAGAAGTTACTGTTGGAAGTCTGATTCGAAAGATCGATGAGGAAGAATCGCGATCTTTAATAGAAGTTGCTTTGGCTAACGACCAAATATCAACCGTCTGGAACGACATCGAAAGTATGCAGCAGTTTCGCGGTACGGTCATTGATAAAGTCCTCGAACTTCAGGGCTTGAAAAAAACACTGAAAAACAAAAAAGCCCAACACGAGACCGAGAAGACAAAACTCATTACGTTGGAGGATCAATTGATCGATCAAAAGAAAGTTGTTGAGGCGAATAAAAATGAGAAAAATCAGTTGCTTGCTACAACGAAGAATAAAGAAACGGAATATCAAAAGACACTTGCTAAAAAGAAAGCGGCAAAAGAAGCTTTTGAAAAAGAGATCTCTGATTACGAATCACAGATCAAACTGATCTTGGATCAAAGTAAATTACCAACGCAAGGTTCCGGAGTCCTTGGATGGCCACTTAAAAATTCGATCCTTTCACTTTGTTCAAGTAAAAGTCCAAAAGGTTCAAATTGTATTACACAGTTTTTTGGAAGCACGCCGTTTTCACGATCGGGCGCATACAGTGGCAAAGGTCATAACGGAGTTGACTTTAGAGCTGCTGTCGGAGAAACGTTATATGCTTCAGCCGATGGTGTTATTTCTGGTGTAGGAAATACCGATCTGTATCCGGGATGCTATTCGTATGGAAAATGGATACTTATTAAATATGAAAATGGATTATCATCGGTGTATGGGCATATGTCACTTATAAAAGTCACTGAGGGACAAAAAGTAACCAAAGGTATGATCGTTGGGTATAGTGGAAACACGGGTTACTCAACAGGCCCACATCTTCATTTGGGAGTATTTGCAACTCAAGGAGTAAGTGTCATACGTCTTGGAGATCGTGTGGGAGTGGCAAAAACAGCTTGTTCAAAAGCTTCAATTCCGGTTGCTGCGGTCAATGCATATTTGAACCCGCTTGATTATCTTGCTCAATAGCTTAAAATAAGAGTATCAATTAATATCATTCATATTTTATTATGGAAACAAAACAAGAAACAGCATCAAGAGGGTTTTTACAGCTCGTTGTTGTACTGATAATTTTTGTTGTTATCGTATTTGTGTTCAAAATAGACGTAAAAGCTATTTATGACTCACAATTCGTACAAGACAAGATCGTACCGATATTCGTATGGATGAAAGATTTCTTATACCAGGCATTTATGTATCTTGTGAACCAATTCAAATAGACCCCTCAAACAATTCTTTAAAAAAGACCAAGGCGAACAAAGAAGGCGACTCTTTGCTCGCTTTTTTCTTTTTAAACATTTTAATACAAAAAATATTGTGAATTTGTAAAAGATACTGACAAAACGACGCTCAAATTTGACCTACAAGCTTTCTTGGAAATGAGGGACGGGGAAATTATCATCTTATTATTAAGGGTTATATTTAAACGGCTTATTTTCCAGGCTATATAGGGGGGCTATGTCGCAAAAGGTATATTGTGCGACACGCTCTCATAAATTCCCTAGACCGGGATGGATGCCATTTATTCTCAAACTACCGCTTTCAAATTTGTTACTTCTGATCAATAGTATCTTTTGACGATCTCAAAAAAATATCTTTTTATTTTCATTCGGCAACAAATCTTCACTGATTTTATTTTCTTGTACGAAATTTTTTTATTTTTTTTATTATATTTTAAAAAATGTAAAATTTTTTTTACAAAAATACTCTTTTCGCTCACTTTCTGTATAAACCCTCTCAACCCCTCTTTTACCCTCAAAACTTTCGCCTCCAAGCTCTTTTGAGACGACCTATCCCTCGTCTCCTTTTTAACCTCGGGGCTCTCAGAACCTCCCATAAGATCATTTTTATCAAATCTTCCAAAAACAAAGAAATTTTGAAGTCGTTTTTATATTTTATATAAAAAGAATTTCTTTTAAATCTTTAGATCAAACTTTTTTCGTTTTTGATAAAAACGAAAGAATTTGACCTCTGTTTGTTTTCATAAAAACTTAGCATTTTCTCGCATACGCGAGAAAATGCTAAGTTTTTATATCATGTGATAGAAGTCATAAAATATAATTACAAAAAACAGCGTTGTTTATGATAAAATATAACAACACTGTTTTATAATACTGTCAAACGATACACCGAGGAAGTCTTAAACCAAAAAAATATGCAATATGGAGTTTGTTACAAAAACTTCTACGAAGGCGGCAAAGAAAATAAGCGGGATCAAATAGTTCTTAAAAGCAAACATCGCTGTTCTCAAGTTTTCTCTGATCTTTAACATATTAAGGGGTTCACCGAAGCGTAGCTTTCTATATGACGGATTTCCCAACCACATTCCATACCCTGCCCCGAACAAAACGGCGGGGATCTCAATGATCCCATGAGGAAGGATCCCTAAAAGCAAGAATGTCAGACCGGCTTGTTGAATAATAAAAAAAGATACGATGCCTAAAATAAGTCCATTTCCAAAAACAAAAAGAATAGGCGCAATTCCAAGAAAAACTCCAAGCATCATTGAAAGAAATACCTTGAAACTGTTATTGAAAAAAATCACCAGGAAGAGGGTGACTGGCCCACTTGAATCGATCTGCGACAACTCCTCGCTTATTTGACTGAATATTTTAACGATCTCTTCTTCATTTGTCGCAGCCGCGTAATATCCAAGGATGGTTGAGGTAATGAAAATGACGCATGCATAAAACACATATCGATACATGTGCGGTGGAATTTTTGGCAATTTTTTAAAGTTTGCCCGAAACGTTTTCAGAAAATTATTTTGGGGTATCATTTTTTAGATCGTATAAACATTACCGAAAGATTATACCATTACTCTTTAATGAGCGCATCCTGATGTTGTTTGCTCCACTCATGAAATACGACAGCACCGGCAGCTGCAACATTGAGCGATTCGCATTGCGGATGCATCGGAATGGAAAGATGAATATCGCAAAGTTCTTCCGTTTTTTGTCGAATCCCCTTCCCTTCATTACCAAGAATGAAACACGTCGGCGAATCGAATTTTTCTTTGTTGAGAGAATTCTTTCCTTCGCCTGAAAGGCCATAGATCCAAAAACCTTTTTCTTTAAGATCTCGAATCACCGTATTGACATTACCAACTGAAACGAGAGGAATACGAAATGCCATACCCGCTGAGACTTTTACGACAGCACCAGTAACTTGTACCTGCTCGTGTTCAGGGATCAAAACGCCGGCAATACCAAATCCTGCGGCGGAACGTATGATCGCACCAACATTGTGAGGATCTTGCAACTCATCAAGCAATACGATAGCAGTATCTGCATTAACGGTAAGACCATCAATGAATTCTTTATACGGTAACAACATTTTTTGAGGATCGATCTCGGCAAGAACACCCTGATGGGAGACGTCATCCCCCGCTTGATTGTTTCCCGTCATTTCTTTCACTTTTATTCCGGATCTTTTAATGACGGCGTCGAGAGCTTTGTCTTCTGTTCGATACGCACGAAAAATTACCTTGATGATCTCGGGCTTATTCTCAATAGCCTCGATCACTGCGTGTTTACCATAGATATATGTGTTTGTTTGTTTCATAGTAGTATCCATAGTGTACATAAAAATAAAGAAAGAGCAACAAAAAACTTGAATAATATCTCAAAAAGTGTTCTAATCTGTTCATGGGAAGATTTTTAAAGTATCAAAAAAAGCAAAAAAAGACCACCAGTAAGGATTTCTGGGACAAAGAGTATAAAACAAGCACTCATTTGGCGCT
>Ga0172379_10008372_pt1 | contig 13037 bp, 9 predicted proteins | sample GrowelOW334metaG_FD_119756 | JGI IMG/M metagenome (GOLD analysis project Ga0172379, IMG submission 119756) | Groundwater microbial communities from an aquifer near a municipal landfill in Southern Ontario, Canada - Groundwater well OW334 metaG | ecosystem: Environmental > Aquatic > Deep... | reverse complement strand
TATATCGATGTTACTATAAATAATGTAAATTCAGATACAAAGACATTCTATCCAAAACATTATATAGGTCCCATACCAGTTATGAAGATGTCGGATATTTGTAACGTCAAGCAGATAGAAGACGATAAATTTGAATTAGGAAAGAGATACGAGTGTCTATATGATCAAGGTGGATACTTTATAGTCGATGGAGGAGAGGGTAAATATATCGTTCCCCAAGAGAGAACCGTGTATAACAGGGTGTGCGTATATCCCAATAGAAAATCTATACCAAAATACGAATACTACTCTGATCTGAGAAGTTGCAACAAGAATGGTTTTCATTCAACATCAGTCATAGCTGGATATATGAGGGATAGGATATCTGTGGTCATACAATGGATAGACAAATCGAATGATATACCGTTGGTAATCATATTTTGTGCGTTGGGTGTAAAGACCTATGATGAGATCATAAGGATGATCTTTAATGATTATTATTTTGATGATAGTGTCGATTACGATCTGATGAAAGATAAAAAGTTTTTAAAAGAGTATGAGAAAGAGTTGGATATATTAAAGAATAATTTTGATGTGAGGATGATGAGTCAGACCGAAGCATTATTATTTATAGGTAGGAGTGGAAAGAAACGTATGGATAAGAAAGATATGGATGATGACGAGATAAACATTGATGTAGATAACGAAGAGAAAGAGGTAGAGGTAGAGGTCGAGATTGAAGATGAAGAGGAGGATATAGGTACTGAAAGTGCTGAAAAAAACGAAGGTGATGAAGAAGAGATTGAGGAAGACGAAGATGGTAATATTTATCACGAGATAAAGGCAGATACATATTCACAGAAGGATCTCAAAAAGATGAATGTTCAAGATATACCAACATTAGACAAGAAAGATATGGATTTTTACAACTACGCCCTTTATATTATGAAGAGTGAATTTTTACCACATATGGGAAATTCTTTTGAGAAGAAGGCTCACTTTTTTGCGTATATGGTCAAACGTATCATATTTACTGTAACAAAAAAAAATAAGGTTGACGATAGAGATCATTATTCTAACAAGCGTCTCGCAAATGTTGGGTTGTTGCTCATAACACAATTCTACAATACCATCAGAAAGATGATATCTGATATGATAAAGAATGCAAAAAATTCTTCCAAGACCAACAAAAAGATCGATCTAATCTCTTATATCACGGATGGTTTTGTAAAGAAATTTATGAGTAGTTGTTTAAAGAAGAGCTCTTTTTTGAATATAAAGGGAGCAGGGACACAATCCATATCTAGAAGTCTGGAACGTCACAATTACATAGGAGGTTTATCAGGTCTAAGAAAGACATGCGTTCCCATGGATAAGAATATGGACAAGATTATTAAACCTAGGTTTGTTCATGGTATATCTAGAAACAGGATATGTCCATGGGAGACCCCAGAGGGTAAGGGTACTGGTATGTTAAAAAATATGGCGTTACCAATGTTGCCAACTGTAGGATATTCTGCCGTCGAACTATATCCCATAGTGTATAAAATTTTAAAACAAATCTATTGTTCAAACAAGGACTACAAACAACATAAAGAGGTCATGAGAGATGCACGTAGTGAAAAGATATTAAAATACGCAAAGTTGTCATACAAGAGAAAGATCTACAACATCCAAAAAAAGTACGACGTTAAATTTAAAAAGATCACTACCACAATATTATTCATCTATGGAAAACACATGTGTCTTATACCCAGACCGGAGCTCTTTGTTGCAAAACTCATCGAACTCAGACGAAAAAATTTCATAAATTATGAGACGTCGTGTTCCTATGTAGCTCACAAGAACGTTGTCGAGATACATACCGACGGTGGAAGAACCATAAGACCCGTCATGGTATTGTATGATGGAAAACCAAAACTTACAAAGACAGACATCCTCGATCTATACAATAAGACAAAGAGTTGGAATGATCTATTAGAGAATGGTGTGATAGAATACCTTGATAGTGAGGAGGAAGAATCAATGTTATTAAGATCTTATCCTGAAGATTGTTATACTGAGGGTACCGATGCCGAGAGCAGTAAACAGTATACACATTGCGAACTTCATCCATCGTTGATGGTTGGGGTTGGTGGGTCGACGATACCCTTTCCTGATCATAATCAATCCCCTAGAAATACATATCAATGTTCTATGGCAAAACAGGCCATAGGAACACCCTCGGTAAATTGGAGGTACATACAACATGGATCACATCATATCATGAGATATCCCATGAAGCCCATGTGTATAACCAGGAATGGTTACATATCAAAATTTCACAAACTCCCATCTGGACAACCTGCTATGACCTCAATTACACCCTTTGAATTTAATCAAGAGGATGCAGTAGAGATCAATCTTGACTCTATGGATCGTGGATTCATGACCATAGACAAGGTCATATCTTATAGCGCCGTCTTTAAGAATGAAGATCCAGGGATACCATCTCCCGATGTATGTGTTAATATTAGGGGTAAGACCGATAAGCTAGATATAGATGGTCTGGTTGCCGTGGGTGATATTATAATAAATGGGGATACCATCATAGGGAAATTGTTACCGTTATCAGAGGTAGAGATGAAGGATGATGAGAGAAGCAAGAGATACAAAGACACTAGTATTTTATATGAAGAGAAGACACAGGGTGTGGTTGATACTGTTCAGGTAGGTTCCAATATAGATGGTCATAGATTTGTCACTGTCACTATAATACAAAAAAGGATGCCTATTGTTGGTGATAAATTTGCGGCTATGCCAGGTCAGAAAGGTATCATGGGTATGGGTTGGAAGAGTATAGATCTACCATTCGACCGAACCGGTAAATCACCAGATCTACTGTTAAACTCTCTCGCATTTCCAAGTAGAATGACCATAGGAACGTTGATCGAGGGTCTCATGGGGTGTATCATATCAAATACCTCATCCCTATACAAGGTCACTATGAGTGATCTTTTCTCTCCTCTGGGTATGGGAGATTGTACACCATTCATATCAAAGACGGGTGTAGATATCGAGGCATTAAATAAAGAGATGAGAAAGTATGGTAATATAAATTATGGTGACACACAACTCACCGATGGAATGACAGGGTTACCAATGTTGACGTTAACGTTCATGTGTCCCATATACTACCAACGTCTCAAACATATGGTAGACGACAAGTATCACGCTCGTGGAAAGGGTGGTAGGTCAACTTTATTCCATCAACCCAGAGATGGAAGAAAACAATCGGGTGGTCATAGAATAGGTCTGTTAGAGAGAGATTCCATGTTCTCTCAAGGATGTACCAACCTTATAAGAGATAGATTGATGGAACAATCTGATGAGTTCAAATGTTTCTTTTGCGATATCTGTGGTCTGATGTCAAAGACCATCTCAAAGGATGGGAAACTAACAAGTTATTGTGATATATGTCAGACAAACAAATGTTCTCTGGTAAAATTACCCTATGCGACAAAGACCGTCATCCAAGAGTTGATGGCACTAAATATTGTTCCTAGAACGTTGACATCAAAATATTAACTATACACTAACGATGATAAGTTTAAATTTTTTAAATAATATATTGTCAATATATTTTAATAATCTCTTTTTTAATGTTTGTAAAATTTACTAATGGTTTGCAAAATCTCAGATAACCCTACATCATCTACTTCATTCTCAAATCTAATAGATTTAAATTTGTCTGCACCTCTCTTATATCTTATATTATTACCATGTCTCTCTATGACCAACATCCCTTTGTCGTCTATCTTTGAAAATTCACTCATAAAATATTCACCGCTCCTCGGAAATTAAAATATATATAAATTTAAAAAATTTATAACATACACATATCATTTTACGAATTGTGATGCAATATCAACTAATATTATTTTACAACATTTACCCAATAAAACTAACCTTGAATCTTATATCAATAATTTTATAAAAATTATTAAAATTGCAAAATTATAAAAAAACAGACGACGTTGACAAAATCAAGTTTACAAAATTGAATTTTATATCTTTTATAATGAATTATAATAGTTCTATGACAACATGACCTTTACACCTTTTTGGAGACCTCATTCTAATGAGATCTCTAAAAACTTGTTCCTCCCTAAAAAAGGGGGACTTGTAAAGTTAAAGTTGTCTCATGTAAAAAGAAATAGATGTATCAACACTAGAGAGACGTATATCTTTAATAAAAAAATTAAAAAATATAGGTTACAAAAAATCAAAGATTCTTGGTTGAATAATAGGGTGCAGAGAGCAAAGAATTTCAAGAATCTTCCAAAGAACAGAGATTATCTTTATAACAAGCTCAAAGATATTAAAGCAGAAAAAATAAATATACCCAAAGTTAAGGCGAGAAAGGTTAGGATATTCCCTACTGGAGAGGATAGAGTTAAATTGAGAAAGTGGTTCGGTTGTTACAGGTACGTTTATAACCACGCCTTAGAGCAATTAAATAAGGAGTGGGAAGAGGAAAAGATCTTAAGAAAGATCGATTATGATAACGGTGTCAACAATTCAGAGGAGAGATATGAGAATGATTGGCAGATAAAAGAGAGATTAAGAACGATGTTTGTTAATAAAGAAGCATATGAGGGAAAAGGCATGGAATGGATGAAGATATTACCTCCTGATACCAGGGATTATGCTGTCACAGAATTGATGCAAAATCGAAGAACTAACCTTAATAAAAAGAAAAAATTTAAATTACGTCCCAAGAAAAAAGATAGATGTTCCATCAGTATCCCTATCAGAGAACGTCAATTTAATCAAAAGAGGGATAAGGCAACTTATAAATTTTTAAGGTTTATCAAGAGAACAAAGCGCAAGATTCATCCCAAGATATTTGACAAGAGAATCAACAAGACAAATATCCCAGATTTTGAAAAGACGTTGAAGGTACAACTCGACAAATATGGACATTACTACCTTATCTTTAGTGTGAGTGTAAAAGAGGACGATAACAAAGTCCCAAAACGCATAATCTCTATCGATCCAGGTATACGAACATTTTTAACGGGTTATACAAACGACGGATACATCTATCATCTAGGTGAGAACAACGTGGAAAGATTGGCTTCGCTAAACACGAGACGTAATAGGGTTCAATCTTTGTTGGATAAGAGGAACAAGAAGAATCATGGTGTTATCAAGGCAAAGCAACGTTGTCATCTACGCAAAAGGTACAAGAAGATTGGTAGCAAGATCTTTCATCTAGTAGAGGACGTTCACAAGAAGCTATCGACGTGGTTGTTAAGGAACTTTGAATACATCATTCTTCCTAAATTGGATACTAATAAATTATGTAGATCAAGAAAGCTCTCAAAGAAGCAGAAGAACAATATAAAGTCTTGGAGACATTGTTCCTTTATAGATAGGTTAAAGTTTAAACTTAGTGAATATCCAGAAAGAAAGTTGATCATCCCAACGGAGGAGTATACATCAAAGACATGCACAAATTGTGGTGCGATAAATGAGCATTTAGGAAGGAGCAAACTCTTCAAATGTCCAAATGTTAAATGTAATGTTCATATAGATAGAGACAGTAATGGTGCTCGTAACATACTTTTAAAGTTGTTGACAGAGCATAATATAAGGGCCTCGTAACTATGTTATTGAGGTGGCTATCCTATGGCCGAGAGTGTATACACTTTCAAATAGTATTTCATAACAATTTTAAAGGTAGTTTATGTTTTACATAAATTACATAATTTTGGAAATCTCATATGGCGCGCTCATGATATAATTTTAATCTACATTCACATTCACATTCGTTGTGCGAAGGATATTTTAACAAAACATAGATTCCTGACATTTGGTGACAATTGTTTAATTTAGTGGTCTTATATTGCGAAAAAGACAATTTTGGTTCAACATATTCTTCGTAAGGTTGAATGCATTTGTATAAAAAATTCTTTCTTGTACGAGTATGAAATATGATACTAATCTCTCCACAATCTTTATTCATCAAACAAATAATATAATATGATAAACATCTACGTCTATCATACAAATCTTTATAATATGAAGACATTGCTCCATCTTTGTATTCTGTTAAAATATCTCTAAAATCTTTGTTCTTAAAAAAAGTACGATGATCAATATGCATCCTTTTAATCGATATGATTTGGTAAAATATTTGTTGCATAATTTATATTTATATATAACAATGTTATATAATTTAGATTATATAATATAAATTTTATATCATACATTTCTCAATATCTTTATAAATGTATTGAAACTCGCATCACTAAAACTATGAACATATCGAAACTTACCATCTTTGATTATGCAAATAATATCATTATCGTCTCTTGTACTCCTTAAATATCTATCTTTAGAATCTTCATTTAGATTATTAGAATCTGTATTTGGATTATTAGATAGTTCAAATGTACTATGCTCATGATAATCATAACAATATTTTAATCTTTTCTCATATTCATTCAGATAATGATGCGGATATTTTAACGATACGTGGATACCTATCACCCAACATGTTGTTTTAAAATTTACTCCGCATCTCGGAAATTACAATATATATAAATTTTTTAATTTATAACATACACATATTATAAATCAATCATTATCTGAACACCAACTAATATTATTTTACAATATTTATTCAATAAAACTTACCTTTAATCTTATATTAATAATTATCGTAAAAATTATTAAAATTGCAAATATTTATAGAAAAAACAACTGACGTCAATAAAACGCATTTTTATAAAATTGAATTTTATATCTTTTATAATAGATTATAATACAGAGGGTACCGATGACAACATGACTTTACAACCTTTTTGGAGACCCAATTCTAACGAGATCTCTAAAAACTTGTTCCTCCCTAAAAAAGAGGAACTTGTAGAGTTTAACTTGCCTCATGAAAAAAATAATAGATGTATCAATAATCGAGAGACATACATCTTTAATAAAAAGATTAAAAAATATAGGTTACAAAAGATCAAAGATTCTTGGTTGAACGTTAGAGTACAAAGAGCAAAGGATTTAGAGACACTTCCAAACAACAAAGATTATCTTTATAACAAGCTCAAAGATATAAGAGTTGAAGATGTAAATATACCCAAATGTAAGGCCACAAAGGTAAGATTATTTCCTAACAAGGAACAATTTGTTAAATTAAGAAGATGGTTTGGTTGTTATAGACGTGTATATAATGATTCTTTGGGACAAATTAATAAAGAGAGAGAAGAAAGACAAAAAAACAACATTAAAGATACTGAGAAGGATGGGAAATTAAAAAATAGATTAAGACAGCTATTTGGTAGAAATTCAGCATATAAAGATAAACCTTGGATGATATTACCATCTGACACTAGATATTTTGCTATAGACGAATTGATACAAAACCGAAGAACTAATCTTAATAAGGGAGGTATATTTACATTACATTTTAAAGAGAAAGATCGAGGTTCTATTAGTATTCCTATTAGAGAGGATCAATTTAAACAAAAAGGTGGCAAGTACAAATTTCTTAAAGAGATTAGAAGAACAAAACGCAAAATCTATCCCAAGATCATAGACAAGAGAATCAACAAGACAAACATCCCAGAATTTGATCAACAATTAGAGTTGCAACGTGACCGGTTTGGACACTATTACTTAATCTTTAAGGTGAATGTAAAACGGGACGAAGACAAAGTCCCGGAACGAATCATCTCTATCGATCCAGGAGTAAGAACATTTTTAACGGGTTACACCAACGATGGATACATCTATCATCTGGGTGAAAACAATGTGGCAAGGTTATCATCTCTAAATACAAGACGTAATAGGGTTCAATCTTTGTTGAATAAGAGAAAGAAGGAGAATCAAGGTGTTATAAAGGCAAAGCAACGTTGTCATCTGCGTCAAAAGTATAAAAAGATAGGTAGCAAGATCTTTCACCTAGTAGAGGATGCTCATAAGAAGATGTCGACGTGGTTGTTAAGAAACTTTGAATACATCATTCTTCCTAAATTGGACACCAATAAACTTTGTAGATCAAAGAAACTCTCAAAGAAGCAGAAGAACAATATAAAGTCTTGGAGACATTGTTCTTTTATAGACAGGTTAAAGTTTAAGCTGAGTGAATTTCCAAATAGAAAGTTGATCATCCCAACAGAGGAGTACACGTCAAAGACATGCACAAATTGTGGTGTAATAACTAACCCAAAGAGAAGCAAATTGTTTAAATGTTCGAACATTAATTGTAATGTTCATATAGATAGAGACAGTAATGGTGCTCGCAATATACTTTTAAAGTTGTTGACAGAGCATGAACTAAGGGCCTCGTAACATTGTTATTGAGGTGGCTATCCTATGGCCTATAGTTTTCTTAACAATTTTAATGGTAGTTTATGTTTTACATAAATTACATAATTTTGGAAAACTCATGTGGCGCCATTCACATCATCGTAAAATTCGTTATATGCTCTTATAGATCTATACAGGAATCTCTCTTTTATGTGATCATTATATGATACACTCTTTTCTCCACAATCTCTGTCTAGTATACACAAGATATAATAGACTATAGATCTATGTCTATCGTACAGACTATTATAATATGCCAACGTCTCTTTGTTACGATCGTCTATCTTCATAATATCATAAAACGTCTTGTTCTTAAAAAATCCATAATGATTTGGATACGATCTTCTTAGTGTTATAGTCGTATCAAAAATTTGTTGCATCATATACGATATAATAAAATATGATTTATACTTGAATACGTCTTGTAGATTAAAAATTGATTTTAATATTCTTTATATTAAAATATTTGCAAAAATTACACATTACAAGAAATAAAAAACAACACAATCTACAAAACTACACAATCTACAAAACTACACAATCTTGATAATCTAACATTTTAATATGACGTCTAACGAAATGACATTCGATGATCTTTGCAAATACATTGGTAAAGATCCATCAACGATAGTAAAAAATACACCAAAGATATCGTTTGATGAGGCGTCAAAGATTTTGGATAGAGATGAGGTGAAAAAATATAGAGATGATAACGATACTGGGTATTGTTTTTTTGATGGAGAGAAAAATGCATGGGGTGTCAAAATATTGTCAACGATATCGGATTATCAAGAATTCACCATCGATGGTGTTGACGTCTATGTCTATAGATGCGTAGATATGAATGATGAAGGTTATGATGAAAATTATGATGAATGAATAAATTTTAAAACGAGTTTTAAAATTATCATCTTCGTATCTTAAAATATAGAGGGTATATACCTCCACTTTGGATATCTGTTATGTGGAGTGGGTGGATACTTTGCCTTAAAGATCTCTATGAGTGACATCCAATCATTTTCATAATTTATATAGTTTTTCAACATACAAAAATCATCGGGGTTACATGGGTAATCGAGGAGCTGTAACGATTTATACAATTTAAAGTAGACGTTCATGCTACTAGATTTGTCCGATGATTCTATATTTGGATACTCAATCTCAATAAGGTTAAAGATTATCAACAGATCGTTACGGTATTGTGAGATGTTTGGTGGAGGATGAGGTGTTATGATGTGATGTATCAAATTTATATCGTTGTAGTAATCTGATAGGTTGTTGTCTTTCAAGAACGTATAGATATTCTCTTTCTTTAAATCTACCTCTTTGATCTTGTTAAAGACCATCTCCTCTTTTATAACATCTATAGCGCTCTCTGGTATAGTATTGTTTTGTTTGCATTCAAAATTATTCATTGCGTCTTCGTAATGTTTCTTTGACATGTACATATATTTTGAAGAGACGTTGATACGTTCCTTATCTTTATAGGTGATGTTATCGTCGATCAAAAATATAGTGTTGTGACATCTATCGCACTCTCTTCTGGTATTGTCATCTTTTTGACTAAACGATGTTGCATTACAATTCTCACAATAAACTATATTCTTCTTTGAATTTACAGCTGTAAAATTAATCTCTATAAATTCTTGACATATAGACATGTAAGAGATTATGAGAGATTGTTTCTTTATGGAATCGTCGATATGTTTGTCGCTGTTCTTTGTCGAACTAAAGAATGATGTCTTATTAATCTTTTTGTAATCCTCTATTATACTTGCCGTCTTTAATGTATAGTATATATAAGAGCTCATACTAGTTATATCGTTGATCGCGTTCCTCAACATACAGATATACTTTAACGATGATATCTTATCATTGACCTCTGATGAATTTTCATAGATCCATATGTGATCTTTTAGGGTATTCTCATATACCTCTAAAAATTCAAAATCTAACATCAACATGGATTTTATATAATTGTCTATCATAACGATATCATACGTATCATTGAATAGATAATTCCCATCTATCGATCTTTTTGAGTTGTAAGATGATGAACTCTTCATATCCTTCTTCTTGTTATTCTTCGTCACCGATGAATCATTCTTGAATATGGAGACGTTGATATTATTATCTGAACTATTATCTATCGCAGATTTTGGTGCCAACTCTCCCATAAATGAGTTTTTCTTTTTCATTGCATCTTTTTTATCGTTATTTTTGTTATTTAAATAGGATTTAGCATTATTATTTGTGGTCGGTGTCTTTATGAATGTATTTGTGGATCTATTAGTAGACCCTCCCTTTAAAAAAGTGGTGGGTTTTTTGTTGTTGGAATCTTTGGGTAGATTAAGAAATGATACTTTTTTTTTATCGTTGGTCTTTAAAAAAGAGTTTTTTGTCGTCATTACAACATCTCTATCCTTTCCCGTTACCCCATCTTTGTTGGAGGTGCTAGTCTCATTTTCAAATACATCTGATCTATAGGTATCTTTCATATCACTTACATACAAATTACCCCCAATATTTTTATAGGTTATATTTTTATGGTGATATATGGTCACTCTATATAATTTTATCCACACTATATTAGTTATATATGATATATCTACTAAGTGTATAGTGAAACTATTTTTATAAAATTTTTTTGTGTAGATGTAAAATTTAAATAGTGATACAAATTTTTAAAAATTTGTATGTAAAGTCGTTGTGACCTTTGTTTTTTGTCATCGTCATATGGTAGTTTATCTAAAAACATTTTATGATTTCGTGATGACGTTATTATAAATTTTAGTATGACGACCCTATTGTAACGGCGACGTGTTACGAAAAAATAAAAATTTATAAAAGATAAAAAGATATAAAAACGTATAATACATATATGTATATAATATATATATCTTAATAGATCCTTAATATTACGGGTACATTGATATCATAATCATAAGGTCATCTATCTTAATTTACTAACGTTGTCTTTTTACAAAAAAATAAATTATTAATAACTATAAAGATTGATTGTAAGATTACTGATACATCATAGATTACCGATAGTTTTACATAATGTTGGCAACTTTTTTGAAGGAGAGGGTGGTCAATAAGGGAGAGCCCTTTACCGTCTCCTCTAGGGAACCAGCAAAAGCCTATTTTGTTGACGATCATGATTACAAGAATTTTTTAAACTATTATCAATCTTCCATATCAAAGGGGATTATAACATTATTAAAAGCTAACAAGGTGCCAACCTTTATGGAGAAACCATCTGATCATTCTCCATATAGAGTTGATAATGATTTTAAATGCAAACTAGATGCGGGATTGGATAGACAATACGATGAAGAGTTGGTAAAAGAGGTTATTAAGGTTCATCAGGAACAAATACGAAAGATTATACATCCAGATGTATTTGAGGATAGACATCTTTTTTGTGTCTTATTAGAGAAGAGTACCCCTAGAGAAGATGAAGGTTTTATAAAGGATGGGTTTCATCTACATTTTCCGCACTTTTTATGTGATTCTTGGACTATGGATGATTACTTGCGAAGCAGAACGAGGGATGTTTTTTTGGATCAATCTACCTATGATAATATTAAATTTTTGGCAGAACCTGCAAATAAACGTAACATTAGCTCTGTCGACATAATCATAGATTCCTATATATCAAAGAAACCATGGCATATCTACGGTTCTGCAAAGAGTTCTAGATCTGAACCCTATCAAATCTCCAAGATATACGATAATGAACGTAATGAGATCGACCTTACAGATTGTTTTCCAGAGTACGCAGATAACGGTCTAGATATTTATAACAATATACCGTCGGCTCTGAGTGTTAGGGATAATGGAGTAAGAATAAGACTAAAGGAGGTTATAGAGAAAAAGAGAATGGAGGTCGTTCATAGAAAGAGAAAACCGGCCGTTATGAGAAAGAAGAATGATGAGGATATTATCCAAGATATAAAGTTGATACAGGATGGTGAGATTATGAAGATGTTGTCCGATGATAGAGCAGAGGATTTTAATAGTTGGATAGAGGTTGGATGGGTTCTATTTAATATAGGTGAGGGTTGCGACGAGGCGTTGGATATGTGGATAGATTTTTCTAAACGTTCAGAGAAATTTATAGATGGAGAGTGTGAGAGACATTGGGGTGGGATGAAATTATGTAACAAGGGTCTAGCCAGTCTGTTATATATGGCTCGTACAGATAATCCTCAGATGTTTGATCTATGGAAGGGACAGAACATCGATTATCTTATAGATTACTCTGTGGTAAAGAATCCCAAACCCAATGAATGCGATGTATCAAGGGTAGTATATGAGATGTATAAAAATAGATATGTGTGTGCCGATTCCAAACATAACATATGGTTTGAATTTCATTCTCATAGATGGCACACTATGGATGCGTCTATAAAATTAGGTATGAAATTCTGTAAAGAGGTCACCGCAAAATACTATGGATACATTGCAAAACTATCCGATACTTTGGCTAGAAATCTAACTATGGATGAGAGTGAGAGAAATCTATTGCAATCCAAAACAAAGAAGGCATTTGCTATCATTGATGCTCTAAAGACCAAATCTTTCCACGACAAACTATTATACTTTTGCAAGATGGAATTTAATAATCAAGAGTTTTTGGATAGGTTGGATATGGATCAAAATCTGTTTTGTTTTGAGAATGGTGTATA
>Ga0172379_10008371_pt1 | contig 13037 bp, 11 predicted proteins | sample GrowelOW334metaG_FD_119756 | JGI IMG/M metagenome (GOLD analysis project Ga0172379, IMG submission 119756) | Groundwater microbial communities from an aquifer near a municipal landfill in Southern Ontario, Canada - Groundwater well OW334 metaG | ecosystem: Environmental > Aquatic > Deep... | reverse complement strand
TTGGTTTGTCCGTCGGATTCTATTGGTTCTGGTTTTTCTTTTGTTTGGGATTCGAGTGTTTCTGTTAGTGATTTGCGTTCGGTTCAGTTGTTGATTGGGGCTGCTTCTGATTTTGTTAGAACTAGTTATTTTGCGATTAGTGCGAAATCTAGTAAGTTGGTTTTGATGGAGAATTATTTTTCTAAGTTGCAGTCTTTGCAGGCGAGTACTGTTTCGAAAACTTTGTTTGCAAGAATAAAAACGATTAACTACAACGACACAATTAATTATAGTAACAAATGCGAATTCACTGTAATAGTTAGATAATTTGCTATTTTTTTGTTATAAACTAGTTCTATAATTTTTTGTCACTGGCTCGACCCAGTAAATTATATGGAAAAATCAAACAATTCAAAATCAAATCATAGTTGGGGTAATTATTTATACTTCTATTTACTTGATTTTAGTAGGGTCTGCATGGCAAAAGATAAAATCCAAAAAATAGTTTCAAAAAAAAATATTTCAGTTTTGCCTAATGGGCCTTATTTGGTTTCTGATTTGCCTTTGGATGACGCGATAATGGTTTGTGAGGTCGATGGTTCTCCAGTTGATTGGAAAAAAGGCAAAACTATTGTTGTTCCAAAAAATTATGCCCTTTGTAGATGTGGTCACTCTAAAACAAAGCCTTTTTGTTCAGGTGAGCATAGCAAAATTAATTTTGATGGAACAGAAACTGCGAGTAAAGAAAAATTTTATAAAAATACTAGTAAAACAAGTGGGCCAAAGTTAGAACTTTTGGATAATTCTTCTTTTTGTAATCATTCTGGTTTTTGCACTACTGGGGAAGGGGCGTGGGATTTAGTTGAAAAAAATAAAACTAAGAAATCAAAAGTTGAGATAGTTAAGCAGATTTGTGATTGCCCTACGGGTAGACTTGTTGTAATTGACAAAAATACTAACAAAGCTCTTGAACCAAAGGTAAAGGAATCAATTAGTTTGATAAAAGAGCCCGAAGGGGATGGAGCTATTTGGGTTAAGGGTGGAGTTGAAATTAAATCAAGCGATGGAAGTATTTATGAAAAAAGAAATCGCGTATGTTTGTGTAGGTGTGGTAAATCAAGAAATAAACCATTTTGTGATGGATCTCATTTGGAATAATTGTACAAAAGAATGCTTTTTATAGTATTTCTAATTTAGGTGTGTCATAAAAATAAGGTAGGATTATGAAAATAATTTACATTGTTGTTCTTGTGTTTGCGATTGTTCTGCTTTTTGGCTGCACAATTAGTGTTAACCCACAAGATCTTGCGCCCAGTAAAAATTATTTAGTTGTTTCTGATGGTAATATGGGATCTTCAACAAATAATTCTTCATTAACAAGTAATTCTTCTGGAGTAGTTCAGAAAATTGTTTTAAACTTGCAAGAAGTTGCAAAACATAGTGTTAGGGGTAATTGTTGGATGGTTATTAACAATAATGTTTATGATTTGAGTCAATATGTTGCTCATCCTGGGGGAAGCGGATACTTAAGTTATTGTGGGAAAGAAGCAACTAGCGGGTATGACACTAAGGGTGGCAGAGGAATAATGCACTCTAGTTATGCAGATGCATTACTTGCAAATTATTTAATCGGACCACTAGGGCAAGAAGTTACTGTTAAGGATACAAATGCCGTGCAAAGCCCGTCTTCTGTTGGAAATCAAGCTCCAACTCAAAGACCTATTAGATCGAATTATTATGAAGATGATTAATTGAAGTAAATTGTGATTTTATGGGTGAGAAAAAAATGTGGGCAGGAATAGTTCTTGTGTTGATCTTGCTCTTAATTTATAGTTTTTTGTTTCCTCTTCCTCCTCAAACAATTTTAATTAGATTTTTTGCCTTGGCTGGTTTCTTTTTGCTTTGTGTAACTCTTTTAATTGGTCCAAGTTTTGTTTGTGTGGGTAATGTTTGTGCTCCTTTAATTAAACACCGGCGTGGGGTTGGAGTGCTTTCTTTTGTTTTTGTTGCAATTCATTTTTTGCTTGTATTAGTTTATTCCTATAATCTTAGTCTTGTTCCAATTTTTTCAAATATTTGGATTCTTATTGCGTTAGTTGCTCTAATTATTCTTTTTGTTCTAGCACTAACTTCGATAAACAAAATTATTCAGGTGTTTGGTTTTTCAAAATGGAAATTATTGCAAAGATTAGTGTATGTTGCATTTGTTTTTTCATTTATTCATTTTGTATTTGATACAAATGGATTATTTATTACACTTGCAAAGGGAGTAGTTTTTGTTAACCTTGCGGAAGTTGGATTAATTGTTTTAGGTGTGCTAACTATTTTGTTACAAATAATTGGATTTTTGAAAAAGAGTTCACAAATTGATAAAAAATAAGAAAAATAATTGAGATTATAAATAAAATTTTTTATGAATCAAGTTTGGGATTTTTATTAAATTTACCTCTGTTTTTTCGCTTTTTTTCTTAAACTATTAGTGATATAAGCTGCGCGGTGCATTGTTTTGCTTGGTGAGGGGCATGTTTATTAAAAAAATTATTGAAGAAAGTAAGGGTGGAAAAGATAGTGAGGATATTGTTAGCGAAGCAAGAGAGTTAATCCAAGTTAAAGAGGCAATTGACAAATTGGATGGAGAAACTCAGACTGGAGTTATTCTTGAAAAAGATTCTCAGAATTTTATGATTATTGGTGGCGGAAAAGACAATAAATATGCTGCTTTTGCTCAAGTTAAAGGCAAAATATATGTAATGGCCAATAAATTTGATGTACAAAAACCTCCCATTGAATTAATTGTTGCTGGAAAGAAAGGGATGTATCCTTCAAAGAGATGCATGAATCTCCAAATGATTTTAGAAGCCGCAAAGCATTATGCTGATAGAGGTGCGCTTGCTCAAACATTCAACTGGGAAAGTCCTTAGTTGAATTGTTTGCTAATTATTAGCAAAAATTTTTGGCATGACTAAGATTTAGTTATTTGTAAAAGTTAGCACTTTATTTTTATACTACTTTGTACTTTAATATTCTAAAAATACTGTTGATATTTTATGCCTCGTCCACGTGAAATTGCTGAATTTGGTTGTCACAAAAGGCCAATTGGTTTAATTAAATTAGCCCAAAAATCTGAATCTAAGGGCAAAAAAAGGCAATTTGTTGGAGTGGATATTGATTCAATTCAAGCCGAGCGAACTTTAAGACGACTTGGGTTAAAAAAAATTCCTTCAAATGTTTCTTTTGTTAAAGGGGATGCTGTTAGGGAAGTAGAAAAATTTGCTCCACAAAGTAAAGATTTAATCTTTGCGGGAAATTTGTTTACGGGGGGTTATTCAAACTTAGGGGTTCTCATGGGGATTTATGGGGCTGTGGAGAGAGAAGCATTAAAGTTTTTAGTCGGTGCAAAAAGAGCATTAAAGATAAACGGTCGAGTAGTTTTTATTCAACACGCTATGGATGCAGAGGTGTTTAAGTCTTTGGGTAAACAAGCAGGGCTTAAGTCACATGTAGTTGAGTTGACTGAAAAGCAGGCACAGGAGTCATTAGCATATTACACAAGGCGTATCTCTTCAGAAAATAGACGAGTTAAAATTAGGAATCATTTGTATGGTTCAAAGTCTACAATAAGTTCTGCGGATTTAAAACCTGTGGCAATAATTTTTAGGGAATAAATTTGAAACAGTGTGCTAAACTAGGGTTTTGTTGGCAATGGAAAACAATTATTAAGTAAGGAGTTCTTTTTCTATTGGATTTATTTAAAAGATAATTAAGGGTGAAACTAAATGGGTGGGGGAAATAATCAAAATAAGGTAGTAAAAAAAGGTAATTCTTTAGTAATTACAATCGCAGTACTTGTTGTGTTAGCAATTATAGTTGTAGCTGGCTCGACATATTTTTTGCAACCACAAATTTTAACTTCACTGCCATCAACTTCCGCACAAACAAATCCTGCGCCCTCTAATCAACACACTCCTCCTGTGAAAGTTGATGTGTCTCAAGAAGTACAAACATATAATATACAAATCAAGAATTTTGCTTTTTCTCCGCAAACCCTTTCGATAAGAGTTGGGGATACTGTTGTGTGGACAAATTATGATATTACTTCACATACAATTACTTCTGATGTGGGTAATGAATTAGCATCAAATGTGTTGTTGCAAGGGTCGCCATTTTCTCATACATTTACTGTTCCTGGGGTGTACAATTATCATTGTTCGGTTCATTCCTCAATGACTGGTGCGATAACTGTGCAATAAAAATTCAGTAGAATAATTTAGAGTTATTAAATTTTTGGTGTGTTAAGTTGAAGAAAATTAATGGATCAGTTCATAGAGTTTGGTATGAGGAGCCAGAAATCTGGGCTAAAGAACAAAATTCTCGTGTTGAGAGTGAGTGCAAATTCTTGGACAAGGTTTTTAGAAAATTCAAAGTAAAAAAAGTTTTAGATGTTGGTTGTGGGGTAGGGTCTCATTGTGGGGTTTTAAAAAATTTAGGGTATTCTCCAACTGGACTTGATTTAAACAAAAAGCTTATTGGGTATGCGAAAGACCACTTTGAAGGAATTCCATTTTTTGTAGCCGAACAGAACAAATATAGATTCAAAAATAAATTTGATGCAATTTATAGTATTTGTACTGTTATTGCTTTTGCAATAACAAATGAAGATTTGGTTAAAACTCTTCAAAATCATAATCGTGCACTGAAGAAAAATGGGGTTTTGATAATAAGTACTTTTAATCCAATAGTTTTTATTAACAAAGCGGAATATGTTTCCAAGAGAACGGATAAAGTAAACTCGCTAGGCTACTTTTCAACTAGAAAATATTCTGTTGATTTAAACAATCAGCTTAGTATTGACGAAGCAACTTTTTATGATTCAAAAACTGGGAAAATTGTTAGCTCGGATAAAACAATTAAGCGAATGACTTTTCCTCAAGAAATGCGTTTCTTCTTAGAACAAACAGGGTTTAAAGTTTTGGGCTTTTATAGTGATTTTGATTTTAAGCATAAAACACTTGATAGTTCATATATGACTATTGTTGCTCAAAAGAAGTAGTTTAGCTTAGTTCTTTTTTTAGTATCTTGTGCGCATTATTTAATTGTTTAAATTTTTCTGTGTTTCCTGTTGGCATGTCTGGGTGTAGTGTTTTAGCCAAGTCTTTGTATTTTCTATTTATTAATTCAAGATCACGTTCTTCTTCTTTTGTGAGTCCAAAGAATTCTCTTGCTTCTTTTCTTTTTGCTTCGTGTTCTTCATCGTGTCTGAACTCTTCCATAAATTCATTAATTGGTTTTTTATCCAAAACCACTAGTTCAACTTCTTTTTCAATTAGTTTTGCAACTACTGCTAAATTATCAACGTATTTAGTTTGTGAATTGTTGTCATAAGATAAATAATCTCGCCCCATAAACCATCCTACTAGGGCTTTACTGGGTTTTATGCTTGGGCCTTCATAATCAAATTCAACATCTTCCCTTTTTACCCCGAGTTTTCCTAGTTCAGTAATTATTTTATTTTTGTATTGTAAAGTTCTTCTGTCAAAAGAGCTTGTTGCGGGAATGAAAATAATTTCATGTCCTTTAATGTTTAATTTAGCCATAATCATCAACAAGTAAACTAGTTTATGCTTCATCTGTTGGAAGAGTGTAACCTGTTCTTTCATTAGTTTTTTTGGTATCTTCTTTTTCATTTTCTTTAATTGCTTTGCCAGTTAACAGCAAGGGTTTTTTTCTTGTTCCGTGTCCTGCAAGTATTTTTGAAACAACTTTTAGCTCTTCTTGATTTCTTTCCTCGAAGTGCATTTTGTACTCTGTTCCGCATTGTTTAGCCACTTTTGGCTTTCTTTGTTGTCGTGCCGGCCCAACCATGTTTCCACATAGATTTTACTAAAAGGGAGTTATTTAAACCTGCGTAAAAGGTCAAAAAAAGAAGGTGAGGTGGGGGGGCTAAATGGGTTAAAGGGAGAGAATTAGGTGTAATTTTAATTTACTTTCGCTTTTTGTTCAATACTTTTAGTTCTTTTTCAATTTTTTTGAGTCTTGTTGATATTTCTTTTTCACGTGTTGCATCTTCGTTCAAATATTCTTTCATTGACTCGGTTTCATTTAATTTATCCAGGGCTTTACTCATATTTCCAACTATTACTCCGAGGAATAGATTCATAATAATCATTGTGCCTATCACAATAAATGAAATAAAATATAATGGTCCACCTAGGGGGTAAACTGAGTTTGCTGGTAACATTATTGTATTCCAGTTTTCGAGTGTAAGTATTTGGAATAGTGTGAATAATCCTCTCCAAATGTTTCCAAAGTGAGTTGGGTCAATTATACTAAATGTTGATACTCCAATAACTGAGTAAATGTACATTACGATTACTAGTAATAGTGCAACAAATATTACCGAAGTAATGCTGTTTACAATTCCTTTTACTACTGGTCTTAGGTTCGGAAATGCTCTGAATAATCTAAATGTTCTTAGTACTCGTATTAATCTCAAAACGTAAATTGATTTGTCTTTTAGTGGAATAAAAAATAAAATAACTATTATAAAATCAAATAAATTCCAAGGGTCGCGAAAATAGTTTATTGGTTTTTCTTCTGCAAAAATCCTCAGTATTATTTCGATTGAAAAAAAAGCAAGTATTAAAGTTTCGAGTATGTTAACTAAACTATAATATTCTGATTCGGGTGTAATGCCAAGAGTTGCTCCAACAAGTATTGCTGAAAAAATAATTATGATTATTGATAAATAATTAAACCATTTTGATTCAACAATTGGTTTTAGCCTTTCTGATAGTGAGTTTGATTTTTGTTTCATGTTAATTTAATCAAAGTAATTGAGAATATTAAGCTTTTTGGTTGATTTAGGGGATAACCTTAAAGGTTTTTGATTTCTTCTTCTATTAGTTTAAGTTCTTTTTCTGTGTGGAAGTGACGGATTGGATTTTCGCTTAAATAACCAATAAGGTCTTTTCTTTTTGCCATTTTTGGGAATATATCATATTCTAAACTGTGTCCTTCATAATCGAGTATGTTTGGTTCAGCAATAAATACTGCTCCAAAGTGAATTAAAGAAAATTCTTGCCCTGATTTTTGAACAAAACTGGTTATTTTGTTTCCTTCTATAGTTACTACTCCCGCTCGCCCTGATTTTTTCATAAATGCCTGTACATATAGAGTTGCTGTTCCTTTGTACAATAAATGAGTTTTCCAAAAGTTTTGAATATTGTTATTAAAAAAAATTATGTCTCCAAAAGCAAATAGGGTTGTTCCGGTGAGAATTCCTGCTGATCTTAATGTATCCATTGAACCTTTTGGATAAGGGGGGTTTTCAACAAAGTTAATGTCAATATTAGGTATTTTTTCTTTGCTTAGGACTTGTTCTATTCTTTCAAGATTCCTTTTTTGTGCGATTATTGTGACTTCATTAAATCCATTGCTTCTTAGGAACCTTATGTTGTGTGCAATTACAGTGGTTTTCAAAAAAGGGGTGCATGGTCGGAAATAGTCAGTTTCAGTCTTGTTAGATTCTCCCCCGCACAAAAAAATCGCTTTATTATTTCCTGACAAAGTTTTTTTCAACAAATACTCTATTGCTTGGGAGGTGTTTCTAATATAAATTCCATCAATTATATTTTTAATTTGATTAATAACGCTGCCGTCAAGAGTGATTGAGATTTTTTCTTTCATGCAAATTCCTGTAGTAGTATAAAGTAGGACAATGGTAGGATATAAATACTTTTCGTTTTAGAGAGTTAATTAGTTAATTTGGGAATAGTAATTGGGATTTTTGGGGTAATGCAAAAATGGGCGAGAAAAAGAGTTTTTGTAGCAAGTTTAACTTGCTGGCAATTCTGATTTTAGTGTTATTTTCATTTAGTTTTGTTTATTCTGCTGCGCCCGTGATATCTGATGCTGATCTACTTGATCAAACTGAAGCAAAAGCCGCCAATTATTTTTATGAACAGGTGCTTAGCAATGGGTTTGTAAAAGATACAACCGACACCCCTTATGCAAGCACTGCTGCAACAGGGTTTGGGTTAGCGACATTAACAATCATGGCGGAAAGATACGGGACAACAGCTAATTGGATTTATACTCCTACTCAATTGAGGGCAAGGGCAAATAAAATTCTTGATAATATAATCTTAATACAAAACGGTCAAGCTGAAAATCCTCTGTTTTATGGTACGCACGGGGTATTGTACCATTTCATAAAGCCCGATAATTCAAATGCGGGTTCTGAAGTTTCTACAGTTGATACTGCTCTTTTATTTGCGGGGGCAATAACTGCTGGCGATTATTTTGGTGGCGAGGTTAAAGATAAAGCTAATACAATAATTGGGGCTGCGGATTGGTCATATTTTCAAAAAACTCCTGAAAACAATTTTAATACCAAACAGGGTAATACAAATTTGTATCAATTTACTATGAGTTGGTTTCCAACTACTGGTCAAAATATTCAAACTTGGGATATGCCGACAGATGAATCAATTTTAGTTTCAGTTATTGCTCTAGCAACAAATCCTAATAATTTAAATTACCAAAAATCTCTTTTTAGCTGGCCAAGGGTAATTCGTTCTTATGCAGGCTATGATGTAGTTAACTCCTATGATGGTACTCTTTTTACTTATGAGTTCGCACACTTTTTTATTGATTTTAATAAAATTGGGGCGGATGCTCCTGCCGGAATTAGTCCTGGTGTTCCTGCAGTTGATTGGTGGCAAAATAGTATTAATGCGGCAAAAGCAAACAGACAATTTTGTATAAATAATTCTTCAAGTTATTCATCCTATGGTCCCGACAGTTGGGGGTTGAGTTCAGTTTATCGTCCTGCTGGTGATTATTATGGGCGATTAGGTGCGTTACCAAATTATAATATGGTTGCAAGTCATGATGGGACAGTTGCCCCTTACAGTAGTATAAGTACAATGCCGTTTTTTAAGAGTGAAGATGGGGGGCTGTTGGCAAATAATCTTGGGTTCAGGGTTTTAAGAAATTTGTATGATAAAAGATACTATAATCTTTGGAGTTTATACGGGCCAAAAGATTCATTTAATGAAAAAAATGCTATTAGTCCTCTTTATCTTGGGCTAGATCAAGGTCCAATTGCTATTTCAATAGAGAATTATAAAACTGGTCTAATTATGAATCAGTTTATGAAAAATGACTCTGTTAAAGCAGCGTTAAAAAAAGTTTTTACTTACCCAAATGGGGTTTGTAATACGCAAGTTACTTGTTCACTTAATTCGCAATGCTCGGATAATAATTCTTTGACTGCAGACATTTGTGTAAATCAGGGAACTGCACAAAGTTTTTGTCAATATTCTCTAAACGTTGCATGTTCTCAAAATACTCAATGTAATGATTTTAATATGCTGACTGATGATGTCTGTGTTAATCCGGGAAATCATTTAAGTTATTGTTCCTTTGTCCCTAATGGAAAAACCTGTGTAATTCCGACTACGCGGATGCAAATAACTCAGTCAACTGATTTTTGTCCAGGATACTATTCGGCTTACGATATTAATATTGCTGCAGATAATATTGTTGTTAATTGTAATGGGGCTATGTTAACAGATCCCGCGGGCGGGCTTACTAGATTTATAATATCTGGGCGAAATAATGTCACTATAAAAAATTGTATTGCGGGGAAAGTAAATTATGGGGTATATATCACTTATTCAAAATCTGTTACTTTAATGAATAATTCATTTGTTGGTGCTTATGATTCGGGGGTAGATGTAATTAGTTCAACTAAATTGAACATAATTAATAATATTCTTAGTGATAATGAATATCAAAATGGAATATATTTGTATGATGTTAATGATAGTAATATTGAAAATAATACAATAAAAAATAATGGGTATAGGGGGGGTTGGGTTCATAAAGGTGGTTTATACTTAGCGTTTTCATATAGAAATCGATTCATAAACAATGACATAAGCAATAATAATAGAGGTCTTTATTCAGTTTATTACTCGGGGAATAATTATTTTGCAAATAATAAGTTTTGTAATAATGTGGAAGAAAATACTTGTGGGTCAGGTGCAATCGGCAATACTGGGGCAGGGAACACTCTTCCTAACAAAAAGTCTCGGTTTTGTAGTTGGTTAGAAACAAATGCAATTGATTGTAACCAAACTTGTACTGAAACTGATGGGGGGTATCAAAAGGACATATTTAGTAATTTATTTTATTCAGATGGATTTGATACTCAAATATTTAGTGATTACTGTTCTGATGAAAATAATTTAGTTGAATATTCTTGTAACAACATTTTTCCTCAAAAGTCACCTGGAATTTATTGTGGCGCGGGGTGTATGAATGGGGCGTGCAGAAAGAGTTGTTCAACTAATGCTGATTGCGATGATAATAATTCTTCGACCGCAGATACGTGTTTTAATCCTGGGGACGGACCAAGGTATTGTCAAAACCTATCGAACCTAATTACTTGTAGAACTGATGCAGAGTGTGGGATTAATGGTTGGTTGAATGGAACTAATGATTGTAATAGTAATGATGTTTTCCAGCAGTATGCGACTTATTCTTGTGTTAATCCAGGTACTTCAAGTTCGAGTTGTTTGAGTTCAAATTTATTTCGATTAAAACAAGATTGTGGTGATTCAAATGTTAGTTCATGGAGCGCAAATTATTGTGATGGAAATTCTGTAAAGAAACAGAGAGTTGTTCATAATAATGGGTGTAGCGTTGGGGCTTGTACTTCAACGGACACAAATGAAATTCAAGTAGTGCAGGCTTGTTTGGCAAATCAAGTTTGTGATGTAAATCAATGTTTAACTCCAACTTGTAACACTAATGCCCAATGTGGAACTAATGGTTGGGTAAATTCTAATTATTGTAGTAGTACTAATATTTGGGGGACTTACAGAACTTTTGCTTGTAATAATCCTGGTGCAGTTCAAGCAAATTGCTCGTTTAATGATGTTAATCAGTTGAAAACAACTTGTTTTGCTGGGCAATTTTGCAGTGTGGGGGTTTGCGTAAACCCTGTCTGCACGAGTGATTCGCAGTGCAATGATAACAATGTGTCAACTACTGACAGTTGTGTAAATCCAGGCAGTGCGCAAAGTCAATGTGTATTTGAACCAATAATTCCTTGCACTAACCCAACAAGTAATATGCAAGTAACTCAATCAATGATATTTTGTAATTCATCTTATGGTTTTACTAATATGCAAATAGTTGCGGATAATGTGATAGTGGATTGTAATGGTGCTCAAATATTTCCTGGTTACAATGGAGTGTTGTTTACAATTGCTGACAGAAATAATGTAACAATAAAGAATTGTAAAGTTATTCGGGAGCCAAATGTAGTTGTTATGGTTCAGCGGTCAAAAAATATTACTTTGACTGATAATAACTTTTCATCTTCTTGGAACTCTTCAATATATGTAAATGATGTAAATTTTATTACAATAATTAACAATGACGTGTCTGGGAGTGGTTATGGGGCTGGGATTTATCTTTCGGGGGTAAATGCTAGTAACATTAAACAAAACCAAGTACATGGCAATCTTTCGGATGGCTGGTATTATGCGGGAGGGATATATTTAGAATCTTCTCAAGGAAATAAAATAGTGGATAATAATATTTTCAATAACAGTAGGGCCGTTGTAATGCACACAAGTTCCAATAATGTATTTACTGATAATTTGATGTGCAAAAATGGTTTTATAAGTAATTGTGTTAATTCCAACTCAAATTCTGCCTCAGGAAATCAAATAGGTTCTGATGATGCAAAGTATTGTGCTTTCCTTGCAAATCAATCAACTCATTGTGCTGGTCAGAGTTGTGCTGATTCGGATACTGGACTAAAATATTTAACAAAAGGAACAGCTACGGTGTGGGACGGCACAAATCATTCAACTTTTTCTGATGTTTGTATTGATGAGAATAGGCTAACCGAGTATTATTGTGAAAACGATTTTGTACATAGTTATAATTCAACCCAATATCCTTTCGGATACATTTGTGATTATGGTTGTTTTAATGGTGCTTGTTATGAATCTAAACCAAATGATATTGTAACAATAAATTTTCAGCCAATCGGAACTATTGTTTTAAACAGGGGTTGGAATTTGGTTGGCTTTCCGATTGTTGGAACAATTGATGTGAGTGAAATTCAATCGGATTGTAATATTATGTCCTATGTTTGGGAATGGGATGCAGCAAAGACGCAGTATAAGTTGGCTTCAGTATTGCAAGCTGGGAAATCTTACATGGTGTATGCGTTAAAGGATTGTAATTTTAATCTTGGTGCAAAAAAGACCTTGGCAACTCAAGTATCTCTAAGACTTTTTAATGGTTGGAATTTTATTTCAGGAATTGATGGGAATGCTTTAAGCAAACTATCGAAAATGAGTGGTTATGCGTGGGCTTGGAATAGTGGGTCAAGTGTTTATGTGACTACTAATAATGCTATTGCCAGTACTGGGCTTGTAATTTATTGGAACGCAAATCCGCTTCGAGGTAGTACTACTCGTGGAACAAATTTACCTCTAACTGAGAGTACTGATACAGTTGAAGAGAGTGCGGTTGATACTAATTCGGAGAATTCTCAAGCAATAGTTGATTCTAATCAAAATATTAAAGTGGATTCAAATCAAGCGGTACAAGTAGATTCTAACACCTCAAATCATTCTACAAGTAGTTCAAGTATTTCTGTAGTTAATTCAAGTGATACTAATGTTGCTTTAAATAATTCAGATACTAATCAAAACACAGTTGGTGTTCTTGATTCTAATAGTTCTTCTGGTGTGTCTGTAGTTGATTCAAATAGGACAGTTGTTTTGACTAATCTGTCTGACTCGGGTTTGACAAATTCTAACACGGAAAGCATTTTAACAAATGGTGTGGGGGATACTCAAAATACAATTTCAACGGCACAAACAAGTTCTGTTAGAGAGGTTTTGTTGGTTTGTCCGTCGGATTCTATTGGTTCTGGTTTTTCTTTTGTTTGGGATTCGAGTGTTTCTGTTAGTGATTTGCGTTCGGTTCAGTTGTTGATTGGGGCTGCTTCTGATTTTGTTAGAACT
>Ga0172379_10008370_pt1 | contig 13039 bp, 9 predicted proteins | sample GrowelOW334metaG_FD_119756 | JGI IMG/M metagenome (GOLD analysis project Ga0172379, IMG submission 119756) | Groundwater microbial communities from an aquifer near a municipal landfill in Southern Ontario, Canada - Groundwater well OW334 metaG | ecosystem: Environmental > Aquatic > Deep... | reverse complement strand
GCCTCGTCTTCTGTTGCGTCGCCTGCAAAAACCATAATCGTTCGGTCTGGCCTGTATGCGGCGGAGTGGAACATTTTCAGATCATCCAGAGTCGCCGCTTTTAGCCCATCGGCTGTTCCGGCAACCGGGTTGCTGTACGGGTGCCCGGCATAAACGACGTCGATAAAAGCCTGCCATGCCTGTTGCCGGTTGTTCTTTTCAAGCGCCGCGACATCGGACAGCGCAACCGCGCGTTCCACCTCGACTCCTTCAGCGGGAAACACAGGATTCATCAGCACATCAGCTAATATTCCTATCCCCATATCGAAATCTTTTTTCAGATATAGGCCGTCGAAAACAACCGTTTCGTTCCCGCAACTTATTTCCATGTCGGCTCCGACAAACTCAAGCGCCTTGTTTATTTCATCGTTCGTGCGCGTTTTCGTGCCGCGCCGCACAGCGCGCGAAACAAGCTGCGCCAGCCCGCGCTTGTCATCCGGATCGCCGAAAGCTCCGGCTCCGCGTATCACTCCATGCGCATGGACAACCGGAAAAGCCGGATTTTCGTACACGATCAGGGTTAGGCCGTTCGGCATGATGCGCTTTTTAACATGTGACGAAAAATCTATCTTCGGCAATTCAGAGCCGCCGCCAGCTGACGCGCTTTTCCCAATAGGCGCTTTGGGCGCCACCCGTCCGTAATCGGCGCGAGGCGATATTTTATTTCCGGGAACCGCCGATGATCCCTCCGCTTTCGGCGCTTCAGGAATCATTATGCCAACCGTGCGATTTGACGGCACGAAATATTTCTTCGCGACTCGTTGCACATCGACAGCCGTGACTTTGCCAATCAACTCAAGATATTTGTCCAGATATTTGTAATCGCCGGCGGTAAGCTGATACCAGCCGAGTTTCCTGCCGTAGTTCGTTATGCTTTCGTCGGAAAATGTCTCGCTCGCCGCAAATCTGTTGCGAGCTTTTTGCAATTCATAATCGGAAACCGGCTCGTTCTTCAATCTATCGATTTCCTCGTCGAGTTTCTTCTGAATCTCCGCCGGATCAATTCCGGGCTGAGCTTCAACTTCGAAGTAGAAAAGATATGCGTCCTGATTCGTATCGTGAGTGGCATCCGCCGAACCTGCAAGTCCGGTTTCAACGAAATCCTTATATAGCCGCGATTCCCGTCCACTGCTCATCACCGCCGAGATTACCTCAAGAGCCGGACTGTCCACACCAGTGATCGAGGGCGCGTGATAGGCATAAACAACATCTGCAAGATTTGTTTTATCGCTATGAAACACTACCTGTTTTTCAACTTTTTGCTCAGGTTCAACCGCTGTCATTTTCGGAGGTTCTTCGCCTCGCGGTATTTTCCCGAAAGTCTTTTTGATATATTTGACAACTTCTTCAGTGTTAAAATCGCCGGCGACGACAACGATAGCATTGTTCGGCGCATAATGTGATTTATAATAATTTTTTATCTTTTCGGCATTCATTGATTCAATATCAGCCATCCATCCGATAATAGGCCAGCCGTAAGGATGAACTTTGAACGCAGCCGCGTTTATTTCCTCCCAGAAAAGCCCCGTCGGGCTGTCTTCATTCCTCATCTTCCGTTCTTCCATGATAACCGTCTTCTCAGATGCGAAATCCTCCTGCCTCAGCAGCATTCCGTTCATACGGTCGGCTTCTATGTCTATTGCGACATTTTGTTTGCCGGCCGGAACGGTCTCATAATAGATCGTGTAATCGACATTCGTTCCGGCGTTCCCTGAGCCGCCTATCTCGCGGATCATGCGGTCTGTAATGCCGGGATCGGGATATTTCTTTGTGCCTTTGAAGGCCATGTGCTCAAGCTCGTGCGATATACCGGTAATTCCCGTAGTTTCGTTTCGCGAACCGACACGATACCAAACAGAAAGGTTAACCACAGGCGCGGTATGTATTTCCTTCGTAATTACAGTCAGTCCGTTGTCGAGCGTTATCAGCTTAACATCCGACGTGTCGGCAAAAGCGCACGCGCAAAATAGAAAAACTAACGCGACGGCAAAAAACAAATTTCCGGACTTTTTAAGATTCTTATCATGCATAGCGAAAACCTCCATTTCTACAGACATTATTTTAAATGATTATAAACGTTAATGAAACTAAAACAAAAAAAGGAGCGCCCCTTGGAGCGCCCCTTTTAATTAGTTTTGAGATATAACTTATTTCGATTTAACAGTCGCAAGCGCCTGATCGAGGTCGTCTATAATGTCCTGAGCGTCCTCGACGCCGACTGCGAGGCGGACGAGTTGATCGGTGATGCCGAGCGCATAACGCTGTTTTCGAGTCATGTCGTAATAAGTGATCGTCGCTGGATGAGTGATAAGCGTTTCCGTGCCTCCGAGGCTCGGACCCATCTGCGCAAGCTTCAGATTGCGAAGGAACTTCTGCACTTCCTTCAGCGGACCGTCGACCTCGAAGCTGAGGCATCCGCTGAAGCCCTTCATTTGCTTCTTAGCTATTTTATGCGCCGGATGACTTTTCAGTCCCGGATACCACACCTGTTTAATTTTCGGGTGTTTCTCAAGATGCGTGGAAACAAGCATCGCCGTTTCGTTCTGCTGCCTGACGCGAAGCGCGAACGTTTTCAGACCGCGTATCAGCAGATAGGCGCAATGCGAATCGAGACAGCCGCCAGTCGTTTTCTGGAACAATTTAATTTTGTTGACGAGAGCGGCATTGCCGAGAACCACGCCCGCCATCATGTCGTTATGACCGGCGAAATATTTCGTCGCGCTGTGAATAACGAGGTCGACGCCGTATTCGAGCGGCTTCATGTTGTATGGGGTCGCGAACGTGCTGTCTATAAAAACCATCGCGCCGGCCTTCCTGGCTACCTTTACAACGCCAGCTATGTCAATAACGTGCAGGTACGGATTCGTGGGCGATTCCGAGAAAATAACCTTTGTCTCAGGCCGGCAGGCCGATGCGATCGACTCCACGTCAGGCGCCACAACGCTCGTCGATATTCCGAATCGCGAAAGATCATTCAGCGCGAACTGCATCGTTTTTTTGTAAACGTCGCTGGTGATTATCATGTGGTCGCCGGACGACAACACGGCGAGCAACGCGCGTGTGAGAGCGCTCATTCCACAGTCGAATAGCAGAGCCTCCTCCGCTCCTTCGAGCGCGGCGAGCTTGAGTTCCGCTGTCCGGGTCGTCGGGTTTCCGTATCTCGCATACTCGAACCTTTTCTTGCGGCCTGACGTGTACTCGCTGATGTCGTTCTCATCCTTGAAGATGAACGTCGAGGTTTGAACGATAGGCACCGTCACCGAATCGGCGTACTTTGAGCGTTCCTCGCCCCCGTGCACAGAGACGGTGGATATCCCCGGTATTTTTGTCGTTTTCTTTTCTGTTTTTTTACGAGTTGCCATGCTTGTCGTTTCCTTTCGGGAACTGCCGCTTTGTGGAGTCGCTTCCCATCATGTCGATCGCGCGGAATATCGCATCACGCACTTTTTTGTAATTTGCGTCAATCGGCACCGGAAGATTGGCATATTTTGACTGCACGCCCTCAATGGCGCTTTCATGATATCTCAACTTAAAATCTGTGAATTTAAGTCCGTGCGCTGTGGAAATGACGACAGTGCGCAGTTTCGGATCGAGCCGCTTCTGTTCGACCAATTTAAAGAGAGTGGCAAGCGCCACGCCGGTGTGCGGGCATGTAAACAATCCGGTTCTATCAGCCCGCGCTGACGCGTTCGCAAGCTCATTCTCAGTCGCCTGCTCGACTATCCCGTTAAACTTACGCAGAGTGCGAATCGCCTTGTTTATGCTGACGGGGTTACCGATCTGGATCGCGCTCGCCAGCGTTTTTTTCGCTTTTACCGGCTTGAATTCCTTAAACCCTTTTTTATAGCTGTTATACAACGGATTCGCGCGTTCGGCCTGCGCGCAGACTATCTGCGGCAGTTTGTCTATCATTCCCATTTCCTTCATTTCAAGGAATCCCTTGCCGAGCGCCGAAACGTTTCCGAGATTTCCGCCGGGTATCACAATGACGTCCGGCGTTTCCCAGTCGAACTGCTGCATGAGTTCCACGCTGACCGTTTTCTGCCCTTCAACGCGCAGGGAATTCATTGAATTCGCGAGGTATATGTTTTCCTTGGCGGTCAATTCCTGAACTATCTTCATGCAGCCGTCGAAATCTGTGTCGATTGCGAGTGTGAGCGCGTTATTGGCGATCGGCTGAATGAGTTGCGCGTTGGATACCTTATTGCGCGGCAGCAAAACAATCGCCTTTATTCCTGCGGCGGCGCAGAAAGCCGCTAAAGCCGCTGAAGTGTCGCCTGTCGAGGCGCATGCCACGGCTGGAATCTTTTTTCCATCGGCGATCATCTGCTTGACCTGCGAAACAAGGACGGTCATTCCGAGATCCTTGAAGCTGCCCGTGTGATCGTTTCCGCACTGCTTGATCCAAAGGTTGGACATCCCAAGCTCGCGGCCGAGCCGTTCCGCCCAGAACAGATTCGTCCCGCCCTCGAACAGGCTGACAATGTTCTCGTTGTCAATTTCCGGATTGACCATCTCCTTCTTGCCCCAGACGCCGCTGCCGTAAGGCCACTCGGTGCGCCGGAACCTGTCATCGAAGAGTTGAACCCATTTCTCCGGCTTCCGCCGGCGCAGGAGGCTCATATCGTGCTTCACCTCAAGCAGATCGCCGCAACTCGGACATTTGTAGATGATCTCGCCTAATTCATACTTGCCGTCGCATCCGGCGATACACTGAAACCATGCTTTGAATTTCATAAATTTCTCCGGTCTCCGGGCTCGCAGCCGCGTTTTATTCTCCTGCGGTTGAAAACCTCTTTAGACTTTTGCAATAATTAATAAAGAATGTTCCGCGTGATGCGGAACGTGTTATTGCTCAAACATATTAAATCAACCCCGATGAAAATTCAACGGGGCCGCCGGATGGCTAAGCCGCCGCAAGGAGTCTCATGATGGAAACGGATGTCGCAAATAGAAACCGAACTCGCGTTGAAAACACTTTCCGGGTTATCGACCTTATGGAAGATCTTCGCGATATCTGGCGCCAGTCAGCCCCTCTTCAGAACCTTACCGACTCCGAAAAAGAAAAACTAAAAAAGAAACTCGAAAAAGCGCGCAAGGCTATCGAGAAGATAGAGGCTACGATATGAGTCTCGACCGCGTTATCATAGACGAACTTGTTTTGAATCTTAATCCGCTGCAGACTGCCGGCCGCACTTCCGCGGAAACGCGAAAAGCAGTCACCCGCTTTGCGGACGGATACTCGGTGTGCGACCGCTGTAACGGCGTTCTGCATGATATCGAAAAACCGGATATTTGCGGCTTTGTGAAGCAACTCGCGGATTTTCTCGGCATCGATCGCGCAGCGACGACAATGGGAGCCCGCGAAGGCAAGTTCGCCGTTTTCCATTCCGTCGCCCAACCGGGCGATACTGTCGTCGTCGACGGAAACGCGCATTACACAACGCATGTGGCTGCGCAGCGCGCCGGCCTGAACGTCATAAAAACAAATCACTCCGGCTATCCCGAATACGAAATAACGCCGGAATCTTACGCGTTGACGCTCGATCAATGTAAAACTGAAACGGGAAAACCGGCCGCGATTGCGCTACTGACGCATGTCGACGGCAATTACGGGAACCTCACGGACGCCGCGGCGATAGCAAAAGTTTGCCATGACGCCGGCGTTCCAATCGTATTGAACACAGCGTATTCATCAGGCCGCATGCCGATCAACGCGCGCGAACTGGGAATTGACTTTATTGTCTGTTCCGGACACAAAAGTTTCGCTGCATGCGGGCCGATCGGCATAATCGGAGCAAACGGCGAGTGGGCAGACCGTCTTTTCCGCCTGTCGCCGACACACCAGAACAAAAACATCGAACTGCTCGGCTGCACCGCGCGCGGCGCAAATATCGTATCGCTAATCGCCGCGTTCCCGGAAGTTAAAAAACGCGTATTGCGCTGGGACGAGGAAGTCGCAAAAGCACAGCGTTTTACCGCTGCCATGGAAGCTCTTTCGGATAATCCCGGCGACATTATGCAGATCGGCATGCGCCCTAAGCATCACGATCTCATTCGGCTTGAAACACAACTGTTCCACGAGATCGGCGAAAACCACCGCAAACGCGGCTACTACCTCAGTTCCGAACTGGGAGACCGAGGCATCGCCGGACTGAAACCCGGACAGACCAAATGGTTCAAGATATCCACTTATGGTTTCTCAGACACGCAACTCGATTACATAATTAACGCGTTCACTGAAATCGCTGCATTAAGATTCTAAATTTTGCAGCGTTTACGATATTTTCCCTCGTATGCCTTATAATATGTTTTAATCGAGGTGATTATATGCAGAACTCTCAGGGACAAGGAAAGCAAATCAGATGCGAATTGCATTCTGAGGTATTAATTATCGCCGAACAGAATAAATCAGCCAAGCCGAACTCTGTTATCCGGTTGTCCGCCTCTGACATCAAATGCAAATACCGAGCCATGGACTGGGGAACTAACAAAGGATACTGCTCTTTCGGAGGCGATAAAACCGACTGTTGTTATGTATAATGAACGCTTCTTTGCTACTGCTGTCCTGCTAACACTTATCATATCAATTTGTTTAATGCGCCCGTCAACTGCGTCGGATACAGAATTGAAAATTCAGGAGTTCTGGGCGCCTGTTGTTTTTCAGGCGGCAGCCTCGAACGCTGACTTTATTACGAGATACGATTTCGACGGCGACTACATCGGCAATAACAACTGGGAGAACTTCGATAAATTCCCAAAACCGGCATATGTTTATTACGACGTTAAGGAAACAAAATCACACTGGTTTATTTTCTATTCATTTTTCCATCCGAGAGACTACATAAGCGATCCGGCATGTCAGTCAAGCTGCCATGAAAACGATCTGGAAAGCGTTCAGCTTACAGTTAGAAAAGACGGAACCCGATACGGCAAACTGGAAATACTCGAAACATTGGCTCATGACAATATTTTTCTTTATACGAATGATAAGAAAATCAAGGGCGGCAAACTTAAAGTCAGCGGCCCAATTTCATTGTTAAAAGGAAAACCCGCCGTCTATATCGAACAATACGGACACGGCATTTACGGCGGCAAGTCCGACAGCATCAACGCCAACCCTATGGCGATGAAGGTCGTTCAATATATTTATAAGGAAAAAGCCGAAGAGCCGAACGGAATACCGGCAAAAAACATAGGATACGAATTGCTTCCGATCCACGAAACTTTATGGCAATATCGAGACTGCGCCGGCGACGGTAAATGCTATGACGTATCGTTCAATTATCGCGGCATCACGTTGCAGTCCGTATTCGACGGCGACACCTTCGTAACTGACGCGGCAAACGTTCCGTGGGGATACAATCAGGCTGTGGGAGATGACATAATCCAGGGCGACTGGTTCTTGGATCCGGCGCGCGCCGTGCTATATCACGCGGGGCCTATGCCGGATTTCTCCGCCGATTATTATTTCAACCCTTATATCGACGACCTTAAGAAGATGAAAAAGTAATTCTAAATTTTCATAAAATCAAAACAAGGTTTTTCATTCATGGCAAGCAGACGCCGCTTTGTCGTGTCGATCGCCGAAGGCGAGCTGTCGCATGCGATCCAGCATCTGCCGAGCCGCGACGCGACCGCCGGAAGCGTTCCGGCGCCGCAGAAAAAGTCCGCGACAGTATCGCCCGGCGAGGATGAAACCCGCGTTATCCTCTCGATCAACGTCTCCGGCTTCTGCGTCGCATAACCGGTTCGTTCATTCGCCGCCTGATTCAATATATCTATCATCCAATAGTCAACAGGCAAACGGCCTGCGGGAAGGTAGTGGCGGTATGTCAATTCCGGGCGTTTCTCCTCCCATTCAGGCGCAACATCTCTCGCGGATCTGATCGGGCTTCCGGTCAAACCGCGCCCCATCAGCCGGTATGGCCCCTTCTCGTCCGATCTCCGGTACTTTTTCAGCGTGACTTCCGAGTGCGGTTCGAGCGCTTCTTTGTAATTGAATGTAAATTCAGCGCCCTTGCTGTAAAAGAAAATCAGGTCGTGCTTTCGGTTCCACCTCTTCTTCGAATTCACCGCCTCGCGATAGCACCAGACAATCTCATTCTGAAAACAATCGCGGCCGAAAACTTCGTCGAGAAGTATTTTTACATAGTGCGCCGCATGCCAGTCAACGTGAACGTATATCGAACCTTTCGGCGCCAGCAAATCGCGCATCGGAGTGAGCCGGTCATAAATCATCTGCAAATAGTCTTCGAGCCCGCCGGCCCACACATCATCGTATGCGGCTCCGTCGACTGGCGGTTCATTTTCGTTTCGCGGGCTAATGCGTTTCGAGAACCGGCGGCCGGTCGCATACGGCGGGTCAATGTATATCAAATCGATACTTCCATCTAATTTAGTCTTCAGCGCATGCATCGCATCGTAGTTATCGCCTTGGACCAGCAAATTCCGCTTTCCGCCAGGCGCTGTTTTGCCATGCCGCTCTAACACGGTTAGCTTGCCGCCTTTCGGCGCCGGAGCCGGTCGCCTCTTCCATGCCAGCTTGATTTCAGATTCATTTCTTTTCATTAAAACTAATCCCATTATTCAAATGCTTCTCATTCCCCCGCAAAGCAGGAATTTCGATATTGGATAATCTAAGGAGTTTTCATAATATTCGCAAATAAATTGTCAGGAGTAGTCTTGATAGCGCCTTGGAATGCCGAATCAATATCTTTGCCGCGTCGTATTCCTGAAATTATGCCGGAGAGGCCGGCGTTTCCATAATGTTTTTCTATGAAAGCCGCGGAGAAACAAGCGGCGCGATATGCAGCTTCCACAGTTTCACGCTCGCCGTCCATGTCGAAAGCCGCGGAAAGATTTTCAAACGAATCGAAATTTTCAAGCGCCGCGCGCCCGGACTCGCATTTTCCGTTTTCGCCGCCTATCAGCGTCGCTATTCCCTCATCGAGCCACGCGGGACAGTTGCCGTTCGTCAGCACGCTTAAATAGAAGTGAACGTATTCATGAGTTATCGTCTGTTGAAGAATGCCACGGTCGCGCAGCGCTCTAACCGGTTGAATGCGAAGAATCCCGTCTGAATAAAACGCTCCCATATAGTATTCCGCGCCAGTGGCGGCGACGTAATCCTGCGTCGTTCTGTATATTTCAGCTTGCAGTTCCAAAGGAGGAATCGGCATTTTAAGTCGTGCCGCAACCTTGTTTTTAGCCGTTTCGAGCGCATTCATAACGCTATCAACATCGTTTTCCCCGACAGCTTCCGGAGCAGTCACGTTGAAGCTCCCGCGCGTCACAGTCCGATCGCCTGGCATGCTATCATCAACGTTTTTACGCGGACTTTTGCTGCATCCTGTAAACAGCGCGAGGAGAATGAGCAAAAAGGCGGCTTTCCTCAATTCGCTACCTTCCGTATTTCCGTTCCCGGAAAATAATGTTTCAGAATTTCAACGTATGTCGCTCCGTTACGCGCCATTCCGTCCGCTCCCCACTGGCACATACCCACGCCGTGTCCGAGCCCGCGGCCTCTGAAAATAAAAACGTTTCCCTGTTTTGTTACGTCAAAATATGCGCTTTTCAATCTGCCCCAACCGAGCGATTGCCCGGTTTTTCGGTAGGCTTCAATTCCTGAGAAAACGCGATTCGATCTGCCGGCTTTCACCACAAGCTTCGCCACGCGCCCGGAAGGATCGCGCTCAATAACCCTGACTCCATCGACAGGCGCTCCGGCCCCGAATATACTCTCCAACTCTTCAGGCGTGAACACGACTTCCCATCTGAATTGAGGCGAACGTGAGCAGTTGTTTCCGTCGTCAATGCCTTTCGGGAATGTAGCTCCATCTTCGCCCCAGACACGCCGTGGGCTTGTCGTTTTTCCTCCGCAGGATGAATGGTAATAAACATCAACAGGCGCGCCGCCTCTCGTCAGTATCATTCCCGCTGTAGCGGCGCCCGCGCTTGAGGCCGCTCGCGTCAACGATCCGGAGCCGCGATATAATTGACAGTGCGTAAGATCGCAGAAATCATAACTGCCGTGGCGGCCCATGTTTTTCAATGCATACGAACGCGCTAAAACAGCCTGCGCCTTCAGCGCCTCTTCCTGTTTCGATATCATTTCGCCCGCCGTGACTGAAACTACATACTGTTCCAGAGGCAAACTGTTAATGATTTCCAACTCGCCTTTCCCAGCTCCGACAGAGATTCCGCCTGAGTATAAACGAGAGATGCCTTGACTCGACAGACCGATTTCGATGTCGCCCGCGCACTTAAAAATGAATTTATCAGATTTCACGCTTCGGCCTCTGACATTTGCTGAAATACGGCCCGCAGAATAAAGAACAATCGCCCTTTTCGCTCCGGAGACTTGCGCGCTTCCTGTGAAAACTGTCCCGTCTTTACATGAAACCTCGATCTTTGAAGGATGATGTCTGCTCATGACAAGAACGCTGACTTCGCTCGGCGATGCGCAAACCGACCCTCCATATAATACGAGCGCATAAATCAAACAAAGAATTCTCGTTACTTTGTATCTGCAATTCATCTTAATTTAATATATTCGTTCAAAATTCCGGCGGCAGCGCGCGCCGCTTCATTTCTTCCTTGACCGCGTCGCGTAAAGATAACCAGAACAATCTCAGGATTTTCAACCGGATAAAAACCGCCGAACCAACTATGAGTGCGCCACTCACCGGGTTGCTTTGCCGTGCCTGTTTTTCCGGCTGCGTCCGGCGTGACCTTTGAAACCTCCGCGCTCGTCCCATACAGAACCGACTGATGCATTCCGAGAACAACAACATCGAGCGCGTCTTTGAACGGGAGGCGCCGCCTGACATCAGGCGAAGATTTGCGGCTGTGAAGATTGAAGACAGTTCCACGCGTCGCTATTGCGCCCATGTACACGAGAACCTGCAATGGCGTGGCGGTAAGGGTGTCGAGTTCGCCAATGGCGAGCGACGGCGTCTGCTCCGTCGCGACACTCCCCGGCAGGGTTCCCTCTGATTCATCATCAAGACCTAATCCTGATAACTCGCCAAAACCGAACTGCCGCGCAAATTTTATAATCCCAGGCGCTCCGACCTTCGCTCCAACGCGGCCAAAATAAATGTTGCAGGAATTTGCAAGAGCAGAGGTTGGCGTTAGAAGGCCGTGTCCGTCGCCGCGCCAACAGGCGAGCATCGAGCCGCCGATTCGCGCGCGTCCGTCGCAGAATTCTTCATGCCGGCTGTCGATCGCCCTTTCCGCGAGCGCCGCCGACAGCGTTACAGGCTTAAACACTGATCCTAATGTATACGGGCGCTTCGCCGAATTCTCGCCTATCAGCAATATTACCCTGCCGGTCCCGGACTCCATCACAAGCGCCGAACCGGTTGAATCAGAGAAACTCGCATTGCATTTCTCTATGAATTTTTTCTCATTAAAACCAGAAGGGAGCGTCTCTCGCGCTTGGCGCGCGCATCCCGCCATGAATATCGCTATGAATAATACGACTAAGAACCGTATGCCGGACTTCCTATTCCCCATTAGACACCTTGATGATTATCTCGTCGGAATTGCCTATTACTTTCGGATAGTACATGAGCCCGGCCTCAGCGGGCATTACATGGAATGTTCCTGTCATTTCCGCTCTCATAATGTACGATGTTGTCATTTTAGGCCAATAAAAGTATGAACAGAAAAACGCAACTTTTTCGTCTCTTATCTCCATATTAGAATACCAGTTGCTGTTTGAATCCTTGTATTCTGAGAAAGCAACTCCGGGAATCCTAACGTCGAATCCGCGCGTGTCCCGAACGACCTCGAAGCCCGACGGAAGATAATCCTCGATCATGATGTACTCACGTGGATTCTCTGTTGAAACATCAAGTTCGACAAGAATCTGATCGCCAAGTTTGACTTCCGGATTATTTCCGAGCTTTTTCCCGGTGAAAATCCAGCCGTCTTTTCCTTTGCGCGGTTTAAGCAGCCAGTAAGTCTTGCTTATGCCGAACCCGCCATTTGCTGACTTTATATTCTCTTCATTCGAATAATACCCCGTAGCGGCATTCATGTAGAGGACGCCAGGCCCGTTTTTCACCGCCTTGATTTTCATTCCGCCGCCTGCGAATTCGCGTTTATCAATCGAAATCGGAACCGGCTCTTTGAATATATCGTCCTTTCCCAGATGAATGTTTCTCAGCAATTTACCATTCCCATAGAGCTTGACAGAGTAATTGCCTTCAATTTCCTTTGACGCGTTAAGGTAGTCAACCAGTCCGTATATAGCGATTGAGGTATCGCGAGTCGAATTCCAATGGTCTCCATAAGTCTTGGATTTCATAAGCCACTTTACAATTTTCGGGATCATCTTGTGCCGCGGATTTATCTTAACAAGCGCTTTCAAAGCGAATGATGTCGATTCAACCGGGTCTTCATACCAGTGAAAATCGGACCTGCCGCCTTCCCAGTGATCCGAATTCTTCGCCCGCGAAATTAATTCGCCAAGCGCCGTTTCGGCTTCCTTGTCGAACCCCTGATTTCTCAGCGCGAGAGTTAAAAGCGATAGAGCGTAGTTGGTAATCTTTTTCCCATTATTCAATCTCATTTCAAACTGTTTTTTCGTGAGCGCCGGATCGCCATGCCCGCTGAGCGAAAGCACGTACAGAATGTAATACTTCGTGGTAATGTCGATTTTTTCATCTTCCAGCATAAGCTTCAAATTGCTCATGCCTCTTGTGTACGAACTGTCTGAAATTTCTACTCCGGCTTTTTTCGCCTCTGTAAAGCCGAGCAGAACGTAAGCCGTCATAAATGGATCGGTGTTGTCGTCCTTCCACCAGCCCCAGCCGCCGTCGCTATGCTGAAAATCGTATAGTCGCCTCAGTCCTGCGTCCACCATTTTGGGCAGTTCCTTGAATGTTTTTTCATCTTTGGAACCAAGTTCCTTCAAAAGATTAGAAACGATTACATTCGGAAAAAATGAACTCATCGTCTGCTCCACGCACCCGTAAGGATAGGCTATCAG
>Ga0172379_10008369_pt1 | contig 13040 bp, 11 predicted proteins | sample GrowelOW334metaG_FD_119756 | JGI IMG/M metagenome (GOLD analysis project Ga0172379, IMG submission 119756) | Groundwater microbial communities from an aquifer near a municipal landfill in Southern Ontario, Canada - Groundwater well OW334 metaG | ecosystem: Environmental > Aquatic > Deep... | reverse complement strand
TCAAGCCGCCGGAAATAACATGTAAATAATAGAACCAGGCGCGCGTTTGATCAACGCCTTCAGCAATAAATTTAGCCGGGAAATTATGCTCTACCTTTTCCTTATTTTCAAAAGGATAATGATACTGGGCATACGGCATAGCGCCCGATTCAAACCAACAATCTAAAACATCGGGAATGCGTTTCATAGTACTGCCACATTTCGCGCATGGTATAGTAATAAGATCTACCTTGTCCTTATGAATATCAATTATATCGGACTGTCCAGATAATTCTTCTAATTCCGAAACACTACCAACAAAATAACGATGGCCACAATTACATTCCCAAATCGGAATCGCGCTCGCCCAAAAACGCTGACGGGAAATTGACCAATCACGCGCGCCTTCCAACCAATTACCGAATCTCCCATTTTTCAAATATTCCGGCGACCAATTAATTTTCTTGGCACTTTCCAAAAGACCGGCTTTCATTTTAGTAACACTCACGAACCAAGAAGAGGTCGCGTAATTAATTAGCGGCGTATCACAGCGCCAGCAATGCGGATAGCTATGTTCATATTTTTCTTTATGAAATAGCAAGCCATTCTTGGCTAAATATTTAATAATTTCAATATCAGTAGTTGTATGATCACCGATTGGTTTAACATGTAGCCCCGGAAAATCAACAACCTCCGGCTTAAAAATACCATCCATCCCGACATGCTGAACAAAAGGCAAATTGTTAGCCTTGCCTAAATTCATATCATCCTCGCCGAAAGCGGGCGCGATATGAACGACACCAGTGCCATCGGTCGTGGTCACAAAATCAGCGGCATAAATTTTCCAACCGTTCTCACGGTTAGCTAATTTGGTGTCGCTCGCATAATAGCTGAAAAGCGGTTCGTATTCTAAACCGACTAAATCTGAACCCTTAATATCGCTATGGGCAACTTCAAACTCTTTATCTTTCAAAATATCTTTAACACGATCGCTGGCCAGAATTAAAAGTTCCGGAATGTCCTTTATTCTTAAAGCGGTATAGTTAATATCGGCCCCAACCGCAAGCGCAACGTTGCCAACCAAAGTCCACGGGGTTGTTGTCCAAGCTAAAACGTAAGCGGTTTCTTTTGTTTCATATTTACCATTTCCCCATTTCTGACCAGCCCTAAGATGAAACTTCGCAATCGCGCTCAAATCTTTAATATCGCGATAGCCTTCAGTTACTTCCGATTGCGACAAAGTCGTTTCACAACGCGGGCAAATATGCATGGAACGATAAGCTTTATAAATTAAATTTTTATTCCACATTTCTTTAAGCACCCACCAAATAGTCTCCATATAATCTAAATCCATTGTCCGATAGGGATTATTCATGTCTACCCAGCGCCCCAATCGACTAATAACCTTCTTCCATTCATCAATATAAGTTGACACGCGAGCACGACAAAGGTTATTAAATTTGGTCACTCCCATTTCCTCAATATCCTTCTTACTTCTTGTGCCCAATTCTTTTTCTACAATATTTTCAATCGGTAATCCATGGCAATCCCAGCCCCACTTACGATCTACGTGAAAACCATTCATCGTCTTATAACGAGGAATAACATCTTTCATTATACTGCCAATTAAATGTCCGTAATGTGGTGTGCCGGTAGCAAATGGCGGCCCGTCATAAAAAACGTAGTCGCCTTTTGGGGATTCTTTGTCTAAAGATTGTTGAAAAATATTAGCCTCACCCCAAAACCGTAGTACATCTTCTTCTATACTGGGAAATAAAGTAATTATTTTTCCATTAGTATTTTCTGTCATATAAGTACATATAATTTATAATTCAATTAATAATAGAAAAAATATCACATAAAAAGCCAAAAATCCAGCTAAGGAAAACCAACATAATTATATAGAATGCTAATATTAAATAAAAATTATATAATTTTTTTAAAAATCAAAAAATTTGTTATTTGTTTTACGCTTTGTTCTACGGATAATTGATCCGTATCAAGTATCAAATCTGGATTTAATGGTTCCTCGTATGGATGAGATATTCCAGTAAAATTATTAATCTCTCCTGATTGTGCTTTTTTATAAAGCCCCTTTACATCTCTCATTTTACAAGTATCAATAGAGGCTTTCACATAAATCTCAAAAAAATTTTTATTTTTCTTCATCTCGTTTCTCTGTTTTCTATATGGAGAAATAAAAGAAGCTAACACTACAACTCCATGATTTGACAATTTATTAGCAACGTAAGAGGCCACTTTAATGTTCTTTATTCTATCATTCTCCGAATAGTTTAAGCCCAGAGACAGCTCTCTCCTAAAAACATCCCCGTCCAGAGATTCTACTTTTATTCCCTTGGATTTTAATTTTTTAAACAAACAAGAAGAAATTGTTGTTTTCCCGGCGCAAGATAGCCCAGTAAACCATAGAATAGCACCATGATCCTCCTTAAGCATCGGTTCTTTTTTAGAACAATTCTTCGTAATAATTCCACCACCGACCGTGTTGTTGGTTAATTCGTCTATTATAATAAAACTACCCATTGATTGATTTACCGAAAAATAGTCAAAATAAATGGGCTCTTGAGTTCTTATTCTAATAAGCCCTATGTCATTACTACTCATAAATTTTTTATCCCGACTGGTTAAAAAATCATTTTTATTAATGACATACTCTATGTTCTGAACTAAAAAACTAGTAGTATGTGTTGTGTGTTTCAAAAAATATCTTGATTTATTGTTCATTTTTTCCCTACCAAACCAGCAAACAAAAGCTAAAAAGTCATTAGAAATAAAGGGTTTTTTATTTTTATAGATTAAATCTCCTCGACCAATATCAATATCATCTTTTAGTGAAACCAATACGGATTGCTTTCTAACGGCTAAGGGAGTTGCGTCACCGGAAACAAAAATTTTTTCTATAACAGTTTTTTCTCTAGATGGGAGGACTATAACTTCATCACCAATTGATATTTTCCCTGATTCTATCATTCCTGCATATCCCCGAAAACACTGACTATTCCTAACAACTAGTTGAATCGGCAGTCGTAAATTTTTTGCATCACCTTCATAGCTAATTTTTATTTTTTCAAAAAAATTTAAAACGGTTTTCCCTTTATACCACGGCATATTGCACTTCTTTCTAACAACTGTGTCGCCGTTTATCGACGAAACCGGAACGAATATAAAATTATTCAATTTTATTTTTTTACAGAAGCTTATACACTGTTTCTTTACTTTAATAAATGCCTTCTCATCATAACCAACCAAATCCATCTTATTAATAACAATGGCTATGCTGGGGACGCGCAACAAGGCAAGAATAAATAAATGTCTTTTTGTCTGCTCTAATAGCCCCTTTCTAACATCCACTAAAATAACGGCTTTGTCTGCCTTAGAGGCGCCGGTAAACATGTTCCGTGTATATTGTTCATGACCAGGAACATCGGCAATAACAAAGTGCCCCTTTCTTGTAAAAAAATATCTATAAGCAACGTCTATTGTAATCTTTTGCTCCCTTTCTGATGATAGACCATCGGTAAATAGAGAAAAATCAATTTCTCCGTTACCGCCACCCGCCATTTTTACGGCCTCTATTTGGTCTTCATATACTTGGCCAGAATCAAATAACAAACGACCTATTAATGTTGACTTTCCGTCATCCACGCTTCCAGCAACAACAATGGTGGTATAATTTAAATTATTATCTTCTTTTTTCATATTAAAAGTAACCCTGTTTCTTTTTTTGTTCCATAGAAGAATCAAAAGTATAATCTATTGCCCTAGTGGACCTTTCTGATTTCTTTACATTTTTTACCTCTTCTAAAATTTCCTCTAAACTAGAGGCTGTAGAAAAAACTACTCCGGTAGAAGGAGAGCACCCTAAGGTTCTATATCTGCATTCAGCACGGATAACTTTTTCTCCTTTCGCGGGTTTATTAAATTTATCAACCCTAATATATATCCCATTTCTCTTAAAAACCAGTCTATTGACTGAAAAATAAAGAGGCACAACTTCTATTTTTTCCTTAGCTATATAAGACCATATATCGACTTCGGTCCAATTTGATAATGGAAAAATTCTCATTGAATTTTTTTCACCAATGTTTGTGTTGTACAATTCCCACAATTCAGGCCGTTGATTTTTAGGATCCCAAGACCCAAGCTCACTCCTAACAGAAAATATTCTTTCTTTTGCCCTTGATTTTTCCTCCTCTCTTCTAGCTCCTCCTATTGCTGCATCAAAATTATATTTCTCTAAAGCGTCGAGCAGCGGTTTTGTTTTTTTATGATAAATATAATAGTCAGACGAAGCGTCTTCAGGCTTTAATTTTCTTGCTTCTTTAGATAAATTTTTATAGACAATTAAATCTACCTCATTTTTTTTGATACAATCATCTCTAAATTTTATCATTTCTTCAAATTTATATCCTGTATCTATATGAAGAAGTTTAAAAGGAACTTTTCCTGGGAAAAAAGCCTTTTTGGATAAATGAAGTAAAACTGAAGAGTCTTTTCCTATTGAATATAACAAAACTGGATTTTTATAGCTAACAACGGCTTCTCTTATGATATTTATGCTCTCGGATTCTAGTTTGTCTAAATAAGTTAGTCTATCCATAATATTTTATAAAGAAGGAATAAACAACATTTAAAAACTTGGCAAAAAACCTTATTTATTCTATTTTTACATAAAATTACAAAAAAATCAATGGAGTAGATGAATAAAAAATAATAATTGACTTTTATTAATTATTATGTTATTCTTAATTAATTACTAGTTTTTTAACAATAAATTCTAAAAAATGAAAACGAAAACAGACGAAGCTTATCGTGATTTAAAAAATCGCCTATTGTACCAAAAACTTTTTTTCACAGAAAATGTGGCTGAAAATTTTAAAATATTAGATAACGAACTAAACACAGTTAATATAATGAAGTGCGGCCTGATGGATTTAGAAATGGAATCGCCGGGAAGTTCAAATTATTTAGCTTACTTACTCCAATCTAATAATAAAGCTAATTTTGGCCTTTGTGAAAAAGTAAAAATATGGCGTAATCAATCTGGTTTTCAAAGCAGATGTCAACATGATGGCAAATTGATGCCCTGTCGTTGTTTTGGAAATCTTAACAATTGTTCGATACCGGACAATAAACCAAAAAAGACCTAGATTAAACCGGGTCTTTTTTAAAATAGATATAATGTTAATAACGAAGCAATTTATTAATTTTTTTGGACAAAGTATTATTATTTATTTCATCAACAAAATCTCTATATGTCTTTCTCCTGGAAAGTTCACCAATGCCTCCATCTTTAATTCCACGAGAATATTCCGGCAAATCCGTATCTCCGGTAACATTAATATAATCTGAAAATTTTTTAAAATCACTACTGTAACTCATCCTCGTATATTTACAAATTAATTTCATAGTCTTAACTGGAAATTTACAAAAATCCTCATAACGAAAAATTTTAATCTTTTTTTCAATCAAACACTTAATAAATTCATTTAAATATGTAAGTTTTGTATCATAAAAAGTTCTAGGGGACGCTTGAAATGACAACCAAACGTCTATTGAATTCCTAACTAAGGCAAACGGAATGACGGGAAAAAATTTTGAGATGCTAATCAGAGTAGACAATCTCTTTGATGGATTAAAATTGTTATATTTAGAAGGAACAAAACTACCAAAGGGCCAATCTCTTATAACCAAAATCTTATCATTTTTTTCACAATAACCATAAAGCTCTTTTACATTATTAATGAATCCTTCGGTTTTTAAATTAATGTGATACCACTTCATGGCTTGTTCTTTTATTGTATTGCAGGAGCTGGGGCATAGAGCCTCTACATTAACTTCTGACAACATAATTATGTTAGGCATTTTAGCAATACATCTATTAAGTAGCGTCCCACCGGAACGTGCATAAGCCAACATAATAATTATTGGTCTATTTTTCATTTTTGGAATTATTAAAAAAAGTATTATACTCACATATAGTTAATTTAAGCTGTTCTTCTAAATCGTTAATATCCCCTCCGATCGGGTTTAAAAAATAAGATGAGGTATAAAAAAATTCCCCGCCATGAGATCCTATCCAGTATCTCCCATCAAGAAGTGGCTTTTTTTTTGTGCTAATAATGTTAGATTGAAATTCAGAAGAAACCGGAGCTATTCTGAAGAAAAAATCCGAGTCAAACTGATAAATAATACCGTATCTATTTTTAATAGCGGATTCTGGAACGTTTAATTTTCTAGCCCTAAACCAATTAAGAAATATCTTTTTTATATCATTAAATTTTACTTTAGGCTTGCCAAAACTCAATTCTTCAATTAATTTAAGATTAATTTTGTTATCATAACAAAAATCGAGTAATTTATTTATAGCCGGAAAATTAATCTCCGTTACTGGTGTATTAAATTCTACTCTAGCTCCATGCCTCTTTATAGCCTTAACCGAATTAATGATATCTAATATTTTTCTTTGACTAATAGCAACGCCGGCTGTTTTAGAATATATATTTGAATCCAAAGATGGAAAGTGAATATGAAAATCAGATATACCATTTTCCGCTAATTTCAATCCTATTTGGGGATTAAGTAAAGAACCGTTGGTAGTTATGCCAATATTTTTAATTTTAAACTTTCTTAAAACATTGACTATTTCTGGCAAATCTTTTCTCAACATTGGCTCTCCGCCTGTTAGTTGAATATGGATATTATTTTTTTTTATAACACCACCTAATCGTGCAGCCAACTCCTCTATTCGAGTAATTGGCATCCTCTCGTAACCTTTATTATATTTTCCGTCGGTAAAAGGCCCACAATAAAAACATTTTTGATTGCACGCGCCTATAAGGGAAAGCCTTATTTCGTAAAATGGCATGGTAATATCATATTTAGTTTCTTTCATATTCTTTTCCAAGTTAATATATCGCCCACCTTAACATTAAGTTCCCTCGCCCCATCTTTACATCTAACTTTTCCCAATTCCGGCAACCCCATTGAACTACCAGAATATAAAACCCAAGTACCATCTTTGTGATTCATCATTCTTTCAGAAACAACAGCTGTAACAGATTTTTTACCATTTACAAATAAATTTACAATTTCCCCTTCTTTATAAACAAGCGGCTTTCCTTTTATTTTCATGAGTCCAAAATTGTCTATATGAACAACAGCTCCATCTGGTATGAAAAACTTATTTAACTTATTTTTTTCTATCCTTTTCCCATATGCCATAAATGGAATTCCTGAAGCCATTTTAGCCACAACTGGAGAATGAACATATTTCCCGCCAAAGGCATAAAATTTTTTTTCTGTTATTTCGTACAAAGATGCTAAACCAAAATCTTTTAAAAGCCAATTTAAAGCCCCAGTATCCGCCCCCTCAAAATAAACTCCATCTGAAATTTTTCCAAAAATTCTCTTAGGTCTTTTTTGCAATGGATTTAAAATTAACATAAATAATACATTCTCACGATAATGATCCGCCATTAAGCGTGCTAGGAACGCCCCATTAATAATAGAAAACTCCTCTGCCGGAACGAGAGGTTCGACTACAGTATAATAATTCCCTAACTTCTCGCATTCCAGTAATATTTGTCTTCTCATTTCACAGAAAGCGACATCCTTGCAATCAGTAATTATTACTATATGTCTTATTTTAATTTCTTTCATATTTTTAAAATTAAACTAATATTTTTTATTAAAACACGGGAATAATAACATTATACTTATATGGTAGCGAACTACTGCTTGTTTTATCAAAAATACTTGAAATATATACTTTTTTTGATTTTCGTGATAATTTTTCATAAGCGTCAATTCTCATAATCTCCCATGGCGTTATAATCTTGATAAGAACTTCTTCAGTTATGATGGGACTATTAGAATTATTTTTTTTATAGGCAGGCGTGATGCCAACAATAATTTTTTTAACGCTCGGGACGCTAGCCACTACACACCATTTATTATTATTTTCTTTTTCCAAAAGGATTTTTCTCTTAAAACCATTGCTATCAATAAATCTATGAATATCCCGTTCCGCTTTCTTCAAAGCATTTCTTTTCCATTTTTTAAGGAGGTTGATGGCCTCGTTACAACAATTATTATTTATATCTAAACAGATCGCTACAAGATTATTATCATTAAAACGACCTTTTACCTTTGAATTAATGGTCACAAAACAATCTGGGCTTCTATATTTTTTTATTATATTCGGAGACACATAAGAATTTAAGCCTTTTTCAAATCTTCCAGGCGGAAAAATATCATAACGATTATGAGCTTTTGCGTATGTTGAATTACTAAACTCCTTTCTCATAAGGTTAGCCTCATCATACAAAATTTTTTCAAATTTTTTTACCAATTTTTTTGTTCTCCCCGTTATATCATAAAACACAAGAAAAGCTGTCGATATTATGGTGTGATATACCCCCGGATAGAATCTACCATTAGAAATTATATACCCTGGCATAGAAGATAAAAAGCCACCACCCTTTGCTGGGCGACAATTTATTGTGGTTTCAATTCTCTGTCCGTTAAAAGTGTGACGTGCATGGCAAGGGTGACTAAATTCATCTACACGAAAATCTGTCATATCGTATTGAATATCCATTCGCTTATTTAAAGATTTTTTTAAATCAGCATAAATCATCTTTTTAAAAACATCAAAAGTAACAAAATGAATACTTATGATAAATTTTTTATCTCTAATCGGGAATTTTTGGCTAAAAACATCAACATTATCACTTTTAATAAGTTTCTTAAATAACTTTATTCTTTTTAAAAATATATATTTATCTTTTTCAAAAAAAATTTCACTATTAATTAATTTTTTCCATGCCCATTTCTTAAAAAAACTATCCTTTATAATAATTAGGGCGTCTATATCTGAAAAATCTTTACTTCTAGAATTTTCGCGTATACCAAAAAACGGTGAATAACTCATAGAGCCACCAAAAATAATAGATTCCACCCCGTCTGAAAAAATTTCCGGAAGTTTTTCCATAATCTCATAACGCTCAATTGTGGGTAAAATGCTTTCCCTAAAAGATGGCTGTCTTTTGCCACAAATAACTACCCCGTAAGAATTAAGAAATTCAGATAAATTAGCGGTTTTTATTATTTGCGTTAACTGTTTTTTAAAACTATTGCGGGTTTCGACCGGTTGATTATTAGCTGAAACAAAATAAGATTTTTCGCATAAACCAGCAAGCCAACCAGCAACGATTCTTTGCTCCGATAAATCTCCAAAAAAATTATTAGCCATACTAATATAACTGGAAATGCAAACTTGCCAATTTTCTTTGTTTATACGCGAATAAAATCTTTTAAAATCATAAAAGAGCTTATTAAGCAACATTTGGCTTTCTAAAATATTGCTATTTTTCATAAGTGTTATTTAATTGAGAAAGCCATAATTCTAAACATAATAAAACCCAAATTTTTTGTGATGCTCTTTCGGGGCGTTCTCTTTTTTCATAAAAATCATCCAAATAATTATTTATTACCTTTAATGAAAACATGGGCTTCAATTGCCCAGTGCGAAGCCTCTTAAACACATAATTTTTAATTTGAGGATCGTGAAGCCACTTATTTATAGGGGCGCCGAATCCTTGCTTACGACGGCGAGCAAAAGTATCTGGCATATATTCAGAAAGAATATCTTTAAGCAGATGCTTCTGTTCTCCATTACTAATCTTATATTCATACGGAAGATTAAAAACAAATTCTAGCAAATCTATATCTAAAAACGGCGATCTGACCTCCAATCCATGCATCATTCCAGCTCTATCAATCTTAGTTAAAATTTGCCCGGGTAAATGAGATGTTATATCGAACATTGTCACGCAGTCAATCTGATCCTTTAAATTATAAAAAACTTCTTTAGTAAGAATATTATTATTTATAAAATTATCAGACCCCCATAATGCTACCCGCTCATCAAACGTAAATGGGCAGATAAAATTAAGCCGATTATAAAGAAGCTCATCGGACATTTTTGCGTGCCATTTGTATCCAAGAAACAACTCATCCGCTCCATCGCCAGATAGGACAACCTTTACTTTTTTAGATGCCAAACCAGATATAATATGCTGCGGAAAATCCGATGTATCCGCATGAGGCTCATCAAAATAATAAATTACGCGCTTTACTTCATTAATCAAACATTTATCTATTTTGGATACAAAATGTTTTGCATTTATTTTTTTCCCGACCTGCTTGGCAAAAAACAATTCATCATGACCAGTATAACTAACGGAAAAAGCTTTTAATGGATAGCCTAAATCCTTATTAGCAATAAGCGCAACCAACGAAGAGTCCACTCCTCCGGATAGAAAAACCCCTATTTCAACATCTGAATTTCCTAGTCTTTTTCTTACGGCATTAATTAATAAGCGACGAACTTCATTCTTGGCTTCATCATAAGAAATATTTATGGATTTATGTTTTAAAGACCAATATCTTTTAAGTAATAGCGTGCCATTTTTAAATATTCCGCAGTGTGCTGGAGGAACTTGAAAAATATTTTTATAAACTGATTTCCATGGTGGTATATACATCAACCTGAGATAATTATCAATAGAGCAATAATCTAATTGAGGCTTTACGGCATTAGAAGCAATTAATGATTTAATTTCTGATGCCATCAATATTTTTTTATTATCAAAAAAATAATAAAATGGCTTTTGACCTAATCGATCTCTAGCAACAAACATTTCATTTTTAAAATCATCCCAAATAACAAAAGCAAATATTCCATCAAGATATTTAACACAATTATTTCCCCACACGTGATAAGCTTTTAGAATGGTTTCTGTGTCGGATTCTGTATTAAAAACAACCCCCCCTTTTTTTAATTTAATACGCAACTCTAAATTATTATAAATCTCTCCATTAAAAGATATGGACAAATGGCCATCGGCCATTGGCTGTTCACCATTTTCTAAATCCACAATAGCTAACCTTCTGTGCCCTAACCAGCAATTAGAAAATAGCGCCTCCCCAAAACCGTCGGGACCTCGTTTTTCTAATTTCCGGAGCATGCTATCAGTATCATAATTAGTTATATTTAATTGTTCTCCAGCGATTGCAATAAATCCACACATAAAAAATATCAAAAATTATCTATGGCTTTTAAGAATATATCTTTAGCACTTAAATAACTAGAATCTATTAATAAATCGTGTCCGTCTATATCAACAGGAAGTCCCCCTTTATCAATTCTCAAATCCAACTCGCTTTTACTCATCTCTGGGTTTCTTCTAGAAAGCCTTTCTTCCCTAATTTGTTTATTCGCAGTCATATGAATCCAAATAATTCTATTGCCTAAAACTTCCTTTAATTTTTTAGCTATTTTAACTGTAGGAGAAACAAAACAGTTAATGTCGCCCTTTTTAATTTCACTAATCCAGCTGCGAGGACAGCCATAATATGCCCCACCAAAATAAGATGACTCCATGGAATCTTGTATATAGCAACTTTTTAAAAAATTATCCTTAAATTCTTCTACTGATAAAAATATATTATCGGCTCCATCAATTTCGCCATCTCTAACATTTCTTGTTGTGTGTGTGGGAGATGGTTTTAAATCAAAAAAAGCAACTAGACAGCGAAATAAAGTTGTTTTGCCACTTACAGAGGGACCCGTAATAATAACTGATTTTTTCATCTTACTCCTCAAGCTTTTTGGAATTTCTGTAAGTAAACAAGAATACTCTTCAGCCCAAGAAATTTTTCCGCATTGATGGCTATAATTTTCCATAACGCTTTTTTATTTTATTAACAAATAATTTCTAATTTTTGACTAATTATCTTGGCGGCATATTCGGCACTTGAGGGTCTATCAAAAACAAATTCGCCCTTAAATTTCTGGCCAGCAATTAAGAGTGGTAACCATAAGATATCGTCAGCCCACATCTGCTCGTATGGGATGTCTGCAATTTTAAACCACTGCGGTCGCATCTCTTCACTTTCTTGTGGTTCGCCGGTAAATTTATCAACCCGGAAAACATGAACTTCTAAATCCGGAGTGGCGTCAGCAAATTTAAAAATCAAAATTCCTATTTCCAACAAATCGCCGGCAACAAGATTAGACTCTTCAAATAGCTCGCGCGCGGCCGCTTCCGCAATTGTTTCTCCGGATTCAACTTTACCACCAAAGCCATTCCACCTACCAGCGCCAAAACCGCGCTTCTTCATGCCTAAGAGTATTTGAGAATCCCGACAAATTATACTTAGGGTCAGTTGTTTCATTTATCTAAAATTAATTAACTGCTAATTATTCCAACTCCTCCAGGGCTTTATTGAATTCATCCAGCATGCACCGCGAATTATCATAAATAGTCTGCCAGTAATTTAAAGAGTCTCTTAGATTTCCAGGAATTTTATTTAAATATTTGGTTTTCTCGTCAGTAAAGCCAGAATATTGATTATAAAGACTGCTAAGCTCAGCAAATTCCGGGCCGGACAAGCCCCTCTTTTCACAATAAGGTCTCCAAAGACGATTAAATTTTTCGCCAGACAAATTAACAAAATGTTTCATTTCATCCCGCTGACTGCGCAAATTAAGAATAAAATCTAATTTCTCGGCGCCTCTAACTGCTTTCATGCTTCTAATCTTTTGCCAATCCTCATCGTCCAAAAAATTATAAATATAAGGCCTGAAAGTTAAGCTTTCAAAAAATTGGCTATTTTTAACTTTTTCTTGCCCATCATAAAAGTAGTCCTGCTGTTTTTTCTCAATTTCCTCCCAAGCTCTATGCTTAGGATTATCTTCATGAAAAACATAGACGCCGCCAGCATTAGGCTGCATAAAATCTCTTTTGTTTAATTCGTAAGTGTCACTCTTATCAACATGCGCCGCCATAAAATCTCGTAAAGCCGCCGCTTGTTCATAATCTTCTGCTCTTATCGCCTCCGCCAGCTGATCTTGAATAAACTGAAAATCAGGGCTATCTTTTTTGCGCTCCGCTAAACGTGGGGATAATTCCATTTTTTCCAGACTCATAAATTTAAGCTTAATATAAATTTAAACTTGACTCTATTATCTC
>Ga0172379_10008368_pt1 | contig 13040 bp, 10 predicted proteins | sample GrowelOW334metaG_FD_119756 | JGI IMG/M metagenome (GOLD analysis project Ga0172379, IMG submission 119756) | Groundwater microbial communities from an aquifer near a municipal landfill in Southern Ontario, Canada - Groundwater well OW334 metaG | ecosystem: Environmental > Aquatic > Deep... | reverse complement strand
CGCCGATTCGCTGGCATTCGACCTGCACAAGTGGGGCTTCCTGCCGTTCGAGATCGCGTGCGTGCTAGTGCGCGATGCGGAGGCGCAGCGCGCCGCGTTTTCTCTTACACCGAGCTACCTGCGCGACGAAGGGCGCGGCGTGATTGCCGGCGGCCTGACCTTCGCCGACCGCGGCCCCGAACTGACGCGCGGATTCAAGGCGCTGAAGGCGTGGATGTCATTCAAGGCGCACGGTGTGGATGCCATCGGCGCCATCATCGAACAGAACGTGCTGCAGGCGCGGGCCTTCGCCGAGCGCATCGCGCAGGTGCCGGGCATCGAGATCAGCGCGCCGGTGGCGCTGAACATCGCGGTGTGGCGGTGGGTGCCGGACGGATTCAGCGACGACCAGTGCGACGCGCTCAATCGCGAGCTTCTGTTGCGGATTCAGGAGTCGGGGCTGGCGGTGCCGAGTGGCTCGTTGGTGCGCGGACGCTACGTGATCCGTACCTGCATCACGAACCATCGCACGCGGTGGGTCGACCTCGAACGGTTTGCGGACGGGATCGCGCCGTTGGCGCGGGTGATCGAGGCGGAGATGCGACGCTAAAAGCCACGTAAGCGATTTCCGGGCGCAGTCCGTCCACCTCCGAAGAGGTAGTAGCTGATCCCGAGTACAATTCGATCAATACGTGATGCGTCGTGCCCCTGCCCATCGCTGAAGCTGCCGAGGGTCCGCAAGAAGCCCGCATCCACGGCAATCTTCGACGTCGCCAGCAGTTGCCCGGTGACTCCGGCCGTCAGGTTGGTGCTCTTGAAGAAGGTGCTGCGGCCGTCATCGTCGAACGCGTTCGACGCGCGCTTGGAAAACCCCGCGGTCAGGTAGGCCGTCGCTGGTCCGACGTCGATGAAGGACATCCGCCCGAGAACATCCCATTGGCCAAGGTCAAGGTTGTCCGACTTGGCACCCAGGATCGACCGGTCGTGGTTCACCAGCAGGCCAAACGCCTTTCCGAACGACAGCCCGGCGTGCAGGCCGGTACCGGAGCCGAAGTCGACGGGATCGCTCTCGGTCCCATTGGTCAGCGACGCACCCGTCACGTGCGCGCCGAAGAACAGGCCTTTCTGCGCATCCGCCGGTGCGGCGATCAGAATCGTCAAGGCTGCGAATGCGGCGACTGACTTCTGCATGAGTACCCCGGCGTTACCGTGGAGGAACGGCGCCGGGGGGCGCTTTTCGTACCCTCACGCTGTCAGATCGATCCCACGCGCACCCCCCAACGCACCGCACCCCGCGACAACCATGGTCGCGGGGTGCGGTGTATCCGTGTCATCCCTGTCCAATCCGCGTGATCCGCGGCAAGGCAGTTGCAGTCTTCAGATCAAGCCATGCCTTTCTGCACGCTGCCTCCGCGCACCACTCACGGCGCGACTTGGTGCGCCAGTTCCGCCACGCCGCCACGCGTGCTCAGGTAGCGCACGGTCAGCTTCTTCGCCGCATCCGTCGCGCCCACCTTCACCCGCAGGGTGATGACCTTGGTTTCGTTGCCGTTCACCCAGAACTCGGGGACTCGTCCGATGATGCTCGTCCCCGGCGCCTCGGCTCGCAGCATGATCATGTCGGGACGCACGATCTTCACGCGCTTGGCCATCTCGAGCGCGGTGGGAAGCCGCCCGTTGTTGCGCAGCGTGACCTTGACCTCGTGCGTCGCGGAATCAACTGGGGTCTTTGCTCCCTTGGCCAGCTTCACGGGCGCCGACGTCACGCTGACGATCTCGACGCTCGGCAGCGACATCGCCAAGTAGAGGTTGAACATCGCCTCGTTGCGCGCCCATTTCTCGAGCCATTCGGGCGGCGCGTTCTGTGACCAGAACTTCGGGTTGTAACCGCCGGCCTCGACTTCGCCAAGCGTGCCGCCGGCGTTGAACTTGGTCCATGGCTTGAAACACTTGCCGCCGTAGTCCTCGTCGCAGAAGCGCAGCACTTCGTACTCGTCAATCCGGCCGTCCTTGTTGTAGTCCTTCTCACGGCCGCCGTTCCACAGTTCGTCGCCGTACCAGATGATGCCATACTGGAAGTAGCCGAAGTCCGGCCCGTGGCCGAAGAGCGGCGCGGGGCGCGCGGAATCACCGGTAAACGGATTGATGGGAACGCGCGTGTTGTACGTACGATAGACGTCACCGGCCCACGGGTATGCCGTCTTGGCGATGCCCACCGAGTCGAAGTGCTGGTAGAACTTGAGGTCGGAGGGATAGAGGCATTCCTTCTCCTCGCACGTGGACGGCGCGCGAAGCATCATCGGCACCGCCGTGTCCATCGAGTTGACCACCCCGACATTCGGGTGCGACAGCAGGAAGAGCACCACGGCGCGCGTCTCCGGCTCGGAGAGCGGGTACTCGCCGGCACCGCCCTGTGTCCAGCCGCGCCCCGTCGCCTCGCGCATCGGGCGCCAGTTTTCAGGATAGTTGCGGTGGAGGTCGAGACCGCCGATGCCATCCTCGTTGATGCGGCCGTCACCATCGTTATCGACGCCTTCCTGCATGAGCTGGTAGTCGCCCTTGCCGGCGCCGACGCGGCGCATCAGCCGTCCCTGCTTGTCCAGGGTGTCGACCACCGCATCGCCCTTCCCTGCCCCAACGTACTTGCGCAGCTGACGGATGAAGCCATCGCCGTCGAGATCTTCGGGCGGATCCTCGTCGAGCAGGCCGTCGCCGTCGTCATCGTACGGGCGCACGGTGCTGCGGTTCGCCTGCGCCGTCAGGCGGTACATGTCGCTGCCGTCCGGGTTGTTCATCGGCCGGATGTACACCGTCCGCGTGGTCAGCAGCTTGGTGACCTCCGGATCCTTGCCGTAATTCTCGACGAAATACCAGGCCAGGTAGAGCGCGCTTTCGGTGGCGGTGATCTCACCGGAGTGCCGCCCGCCCTCAAAGAAGGCCGCCGGCTTGTCGGTGTCCTTGCCCGACTTCTTGTTGGTGAGTGTCAGCTGCCAGATGTCGCGGCCGCCGAACGTCCTCCCGACCGTGTACAGGTCGACGAAGTCCGGATGGTCCTTCGCCCACTTCCGCATCCACTCCTCGATCTCGACGCTGGTGTGGTAGTGCTTGAAGTCCATCTGGCCCGCGACCAGCGGCTTCACCTGTTCGTAGTTGGTCAGCGGGAACGCGCTCGCGCCGGAACGCACCCCGGGAACGACGAGCACCTTGGGTGGGCCCGAGGGACCATCGGAGCGTGGGGCACCGCGCTGGGCGATGGCGGGCGACGCGGCAAGCGCGAGCGCGGCCGCGAAGGAACTGATGGAACGCAGGGTCATAGCGGGAGCCCGAGTCAGGGTGATCACCGTGGACGGCAGCGAACTGCCGTCACCGGTGCTACGCGCTGGGGGGCGTTGATGCTGGACGGCTACGGCGCGGCCGCGAAGACGCGGACCTGCACCGGGACGACGCTTTCAACGAACTCGTCAATTGTGACACGAAGTCGCGCGACCCGCACCGGCACATCAAGGCGGTCGAGCTTGCAGTAGCCGATGGTCTGGCCTTCGGCCAGCGCGCGCCAGGTACCATCGCCGACGTCACCGTCCACGCGATAGCGCGCCACCTGCTGCCCGTCCTCGATGCGCTCGGCGAGGCGGACGACACTGACCGGTCTGGGCGACGGAAGCAACGCCAGCCCTTCGAGTCGTCCGCCGTCCGTGACGCGCCACGTCCAGTCCAGCGACGGAACTTCGCGCGCAAACAGCGCGTCCCGCGCCTCGCGGAACTCGCGCAGTCGCCTCACGTCGGCGTCGGCCAGCACACCGTCGCGATTCGGCGGCACGTTAAGCAGCAGCTTGCTGTTCCGCCCGACGGATGAGAACCAGATGCGCATCAGCGCGTCGACCGACTTCACCTTCTCGTCCTCGGCCGCGTGGTAGAACCACCCCGGCCTGATGGAAACGTCGGTCTCACCCGGACGCCAGACCGAGCCGTCCCGGTCGCCGTGCTGCAGGGAACGGATGATCTCGGGGCCGTCGACGCCGGGCGCGGTGACGATGGCCGGGTTCACTGTGGACCAGTTCGGATCGCCGGCCGAGCCGATCTCGTTGCCGATCCAGCGGACGTCGGGTCCTGCGTCGGAGAACATCACCGCGTTCGGCTGCAGTCGGCGCACCGTGCCCCAGATGCGCGGCCAGTCATAGACCTGCTTCCTGCCGTTCGGCCCCTCGCCATTGGCGCCGTCGAACCAGACCTCGGCGATGTCGCCGTACTGCGTGAGCAGCTCGGTGAGCTGCGCGAGGTACATGTCGTTGTAGCGCGGCGAGTCGCCGTAGACTGCTGCGTTGCGATCCCACGGCGAGCAGTACAGCCCGACACGCCGGCCTTCGGCGCGCGCCGCGTCGGCACACTCGCGCACCACATCGCCACCGCCGCCGCGCCACGGGCTCGATGCCACCGAGTGCGCCGTGGTCTTCGTGGGCCAGAGGCAGAACCCGTCGTGGTGCTTGGCGGTGAGGATGATCGCGCGCGCGCCTGATTCACGCGCCACGCGCGCCCATTGCCGCGCGTCCAGCGTGGCCGGATTGAAGATCTTCGGATCTTCCCTGCCGTCGCCCCACTCGCGGTCGGTGAAGGTGTTGACGCCGAAGTGGAGGAAGAGTGCGAACTCGTCGCGCTGCCAGGCGAGCTGGGCGGGGGTGGGGCGTGGGCGCGCGCGCGGCGAGTGCTGTTGCGCCACGACGGGCGCCGCGCGTGGTGCGTCGGCGAAAAGCGGACGCGCACCGACGGCGGCCACCGCCGCGCCGGCGAGCAGTCCGGCGACGTCGCGGCGCGTCAGCGCGTCAGGTCGGTCGGGGTGCGTCATCACCTGGCTCCACGGGGGTGCAGCGTCCCGCGCAAACGAATATCACGCGAGGACGAGCCAACGAAGAACTCGATGGGACCGGTCGGCGGCACGAGCTTGCCGTGGTCGTTGCGGACAAAGAACGCCCGTGCCGGCACGTCGAACTGCACCCTTCTGGATTCGCCCGGAGCCAGTGAGACGCGGGCAAAGCCGCGCAGCGCGAGGACCGGCTGGGCAGTCGGCGCTGTCCGGTGTCGCACGTACAGCTGCACCACCTCGTCCCCGGCAATGCGCCCAGGGGTCCTCTCCATGTTCCGTACGAATGCGGTGACGCGCACGGCATCACGCGTGCTTCGAGCGCGACCCGTGATCACGAGGTCGTTGTAGGCGAACGGCGCGTATGTCAGCCCGTACCCGAACGGGAAGAGCGGCTGACCGGTGAGATCCACGTAGTCGTCGCCGCGTCCGGAAGGGAGGTGGTCGTACACGAGCGGCAGTTGCCCCTCGCTGCGCGGCACCGTGAACGGCAATCGACCTCCCGGTGCGACGTCACCGAAAAGCACCTGGGTGATGGCGGCGGCTGACGAATCGCCCGGGTACATGGCTTGCAGCACCGCGGCGGTGCGCTCGAGCCAGGGCGTGGCGATCACCGCACTGCCCGCCACGATGATGACGACAACAGGGACCCCCGTGTCGGCGACTCGCGCAATGAGCTCCTCCTGCCGTCCGGGGAGTCGAAGCGACGACCGGTCGCGGAACTCTCCCTCATCGATGCGCACGGTCACGAGAGCCACGTCGGCGCCACGAACCGCTGACACCGCCTCGGCGATTCGCGCTTCGGCGTCGTCGTACACGCCGACATTCCAGAGGAGCCGCACCCGCCCGGTACCCGTCGTCTGGCGATACTCGAGTCGAAGCCGATGCGCGCCCGGGAGCACTCTTGTTCCCGTCGCTCGCGTGCCGAAGGACACTTTCGGCTCGCCATCCACGGCAAGCGTGTCGTCGAGCCACAGCCGGTAGCCATCATCACCCTCGACCGCCAGGTGCACCGGCGCTCCTTCGGGCACACGCACCTCGCCCGTCCATCGCACCGAAAACCAGTCCGTCGACAGTCCCGGCGCTGGCGGCATGAACGAGTACGACGCGTCCACGCCTGCTTCGACACGGGTATGCACGGCCGGCGCAACGACGGAGGCGTTGGCGAAGTACTCCGCGCGGAGCCCGGGTCTAACGCGGCCCATCGAGTCGTGCATCAGCGCGGCAGGAGGCACTGGCACCCACGCGGAACGCCCGAGCCCGGGGCCCAGCGCCGTCCGCACCGCCGAGGAGTCGCCCAGGCGCGTGCGCAGCGTCGCGGCCAGCGACACGTCCACGACGGGACGCGCGCTGTAGCCGCCGGTGCGCATGGCCACGCCGTCTTCGCCGATCAGCGCAATGCGGCGAGTGAGTGGAGAGAGCGGCAGCGCCTGATGCGTGTTGCGAAGGAGGATAAGCGACTCGATGGCCGCATCGAGTTCCCTCGGGCTGTATCCGAAGGATTCGTTCGGCGTGTACGGGTGCTCGAACAGCCCAAGTGCGAACTTCAGCCGAAGCACGCGCATCACCGCGGTGTCGATGGTCGCGGCCGGGATCAGGCCCCGCTCGAACGCGGCGCGGAAGAGCGGTGCGGATTCGATGGAGCCCTGGAAGATCACGTCGAGTCCGGCCTGCAGCGCCCGCGCCGTGGACTCGGAGTAGTCCGCCGTCGTGTGATGCAGGACATTCGCACCGCCCACGCCGCCGGCATCTGAGACGACGATCCCCTTGAATCCCCACTGCCGACGAAGCACGTCGGTGAGCAACGGGCGGCTGGCGGACGCCGGCGCGCCGTTGACGCTGTTGTACGACGCCATCACCGCGCGCGCACCGGCGCCAACGATCGCCGCACGGAACGGCGGCAAGTACAGGTCCCGCATGGTCGCCGCGTCCATACGCACGGGATAGCTGTCGCGTCCACCGTCCCCGTGGTTGGCCACAAAGTGCTTGGGCGTAGCCACGACACCGTTGGCCTCCAGGCCGTGCACGAAGGTGGCACCCATGGCCGCACTCAGCCACGCGTCTTCGCCGTACGTCTCCTCCACGCGCCCCCAGCGCTGGTCACGCGCGAGGTTGATGACGGGCGACAGCAGCATCCGGACGCCGCGCGCACGCGCCATACGGCCGATCGCCTCGGCAATCGTCGCCACGAGCGCCGTGTCCCACGTCGCCGCCAACCCGATGGCCTGCGGGTAGCTCGTCGCACCAGCCTGCACCAAGCCATGCAGCCCTTCCTCGACGAGGATCGCGGGAATCCCGAGCCGCGTGCGATTGACGAAATGGCGCTGCACGCGGTCGCTCCGATCGGCAGCCAGCTCAAACCAGCCGCTGTCATTGCGCTGCTGCAGCGGTGCATTGAGCTGCACACCGAAGGCTCCATGCGCCCACGCCGCCGAGTCGGCCAGTGGGTTCCCCGGTGCGAGGAACAACTGCCAGAACTTCTCCTCCCGCGTCATGGCGGACAGGAGCAGCCGCGCGCGTCGCTCGACGGGGAGCGCCGCGTTCATCCATGGCCGGCCGCGCTGCGCCACCGGTGCACTCGCGGCCCGCGGTGCGGCCGACGGCGCGACCCGCGGCACGGCAGGCGCTGTCGGCTGTTGCGCCCGCGCGGGGAGCGCGAGGGCAACAACGACAACGCGCAGGAGCAGCCTACGCACGCGACAAGGCGATGACGGCGCTCCATTCTGCCGGCGTCACCGGCGTCACGGAGAGTCGTCCGATCCGCAGCAGCGCCATCTGCGCGAGCGCCCTGGCGTTCTTGATCATCGCCAGCGTCACCGGCGTCGGTAGCTGCTCGACCGCGCGCAGGTCCACCATGAACCAGGCTGGCTTGGCGGGCGACGACTCCGGATCGTAGCCCGGATGCGCCGGGTCGAGGGCGGTGGGATCGGGATAGGCTTCGCGCTGCACCTCACAAATGCCGACGATCGCCGACGGATCGGTGCTCGAGTGATAGAAGAAGACCAGGTCGCCGTGCCGCATGCCGTCGCGCAGGAAATTGCGCGCCGCATGGTTGCGCACGCCGTCCCAATGCGTGGTCTGGTTCGGCGCGCGCAATAGATCGTTCCATCCGAACGTCTCCGGCTCCGACTTCACCAGCCAGAAGCGCTTCTCGCCGTTGGTGCGCGGAAGGAAGCACTTCCCCCACGGCCCGCCTTCGGGCGTGGAAAACTGCGACGGCGGCACCGCCTCCCTCGCCTTCACGACGGCTTTCTTCACCGCGGGCTTCTTTGCGGCAGGCTTCGTGGCCACCGTCTTCTTCGGTGCGGCCTTCTTCGGCGCAGTCTTCCGTGCTGCGGGCTTCCTCTTCGGCGCGGGCTTCCTCTTCGGCGCGGCCTTCTTCTTCGGCGCGGGCCTCTTCTTCGCTGCGACCTTCTTTCCCTTCGCGGGCTTCTTCGGCGCGGGCTTCTTCACCGCCGCCTTCTTCGCGCGCGCCCTCATCGGCCGTCCGCCGTCTGCCGTCCGCGGTTCGCCGTCATGCAATCCCCTTGGCAATCGCCTTCAGCACCGCGTCGCCGAACGTGTCGACCTCGTCCACGCTCGTGTACACGCTCGGCGTGATGCGAATGCCGCTGAACTCCGGATGTCCGATGGGCGTCGTGACGATTCTGTGGTTGCTGAGCAGCCAGCCGCCCAGCTTGCCCGGATCGATGCCGTCCACGCTGAACAGGCAGATGGCGCCGGCGCGCTCGTTGTCGAGCGGCGTCAGCACCTTCACACGGTCGCTCGAGGCGAGCAGGCGCTTGGCCCAGCGGTCGCGGAGGTAGCGCAAGCGCGCGATCTTGCGGTCGGCGCCGATGCCGCGGCTGAACGCGAGCGCCGCGGAGACGGCGTTGAAGTTCGCCTGCGGATGCGTGCCGATCTCCTCGTACTTCCGGATGTTGGCGCGGTTTCCCTCGGTGGAGCCCATCAGCGACCAGAGTTGCGGGATCTTCGCCTTGCGCACGTACAGGAAGCCCGTGCCGATGGGGGCGTGCGTCCATTTGTGCAGCGAGGTCCCGTAGTAATCGACATCGAGCTGGTCGCGCGTGAACGGGAAGTGGTTGAAGGCGTGCGCGCCGTCCACGAAGACCTCGATGCCGAGCGGCCGCGCCATCTGCACGATCTCGCGCACCGGGAGGATCTGGCCGGTGAGGTTGGTGATGTGCGTGACCTCGATGACCTTCGTGCGCGGCGTGATCGCCTTGCGGAACTGCTCCACGATGTACTCGTCGCTTGGCGGCGGCACCTTGAAGGAGATCTGCTTCAGCACAATCCCTTCGCGCGCCACGCGCTGCTGCCACGACGTGATCATCCGCGGGTAGTTCTGGTTCGTCAGCAGAACCTCGTCACCGCGCTTGAGGTCGATGCCGAAGATCATTGTCTCCAGCGCCTCGGACGCGTTGCGGACGACCGCCATCTCCTCCGGGTCGCAGCCGAACTCGCGCGCGAGATCGCGTCGCGTGCTCTCCATCCGCGGCTCGAGCACCCGCCACATGTGCTCTACCGGCAGTTCGTTGGTGAACTTCAGGTCGCGAATCATCTGCTCGAGCACGTGCGACGGCGTCGGCGAGATCCCCCCGTTGTTCAGGTTGATCATCGTCCGGTCGGCGTCGAACGCGCGCTGGATCTGCGCCCAGTACAGTTCGTCGTCGGCCAGCGCGGCGGGGGCGCGGTCGCCGGCAATGACGTTCGCCTTGAAGAGCTGCTCCATGGCGTTGGCGCGAAACGCGGGGAGCGTGACACCGGCGGCGGCGAGTCCGCGGAGGAAGAGGCGTCGTTCCATGGTAGACAGGGGACGTTAGACGGTGGACGTTAAGCCCGGAGCAACCGGGCAAATATGGCGCGAAGGCGGGCAAGCGCCAGCGTCACAGCCCACCACTCGTGTGTGGCCAGGTCCTACGGTAACTGCATACCACGGATCACACGGAGACGGGCCGGATTCCCACGGATCGCCCAACAGGAGAATTGAGTACATGGGTCCTCAGACCCGTGTCGCATCTCACGCGGAAGGAATCCGTGTCAGTCCGGACCTTCACCGTGTCATCCGTGGTATGCAGTGCGCCCTCCCCTGCCGTACTCTGCCGTACTCTGCAGCACTCCGTCGTACTCCGTCGTACTCCGTCGTACTCTGTCGTCGTGCCTACGGTACGACGACCAGCCCAGCCTCCCCACCGAACTCGTCCGTGACCTTCGTCAGGTTCGCCGGCGCGCGCCACTGGCTCCCGTTGACGCGCACGGCCACCCGCTGCGGACCGGGCGGCAGATGCACCTGCAGCTCCCACGCGTCGAGCACCCACTGCATCGGTACCGGCTGCCAGCCGCTGAACGAACCGTACGCCTCCACGCGCGCCGCCGAGTTCGCCAGCACACGCAGGGTGAGCGTTGCCCCACCGTCCGGATCCGACCGCATCATGGCGATGGCGCCATACCGGTCGATCTTGAGCACCGCCGGATCGCGCCGCAGGAAGAGCACGCGCACGGACGCCGAGAGGAACTTCGCATCAGGAAGCGCCCGCAGCGGATCGGCAAGCTGCCGGCCGCCCGAGACGGTGAGTGCCACGACGGGCGACAGATAGAAGGCGGCGGCGAGCTGAAACGCTCGGTCGTTGACCTTGGTCGTCACGCCTTCGCCGGCGCGGATCGTGCCGATGACGGCCACGTCGAAGGCGGAAAACGTCTGCTGCACTGTGACCGTCGCGTCCCGCACGACGTACGCGCCGAAGGGGCGCCGGGACGGCAGGCTGCTCGCCGACAGCAGGTCGGTGTCGAGCGATCGCGTCTGCACGGCCGCGATCGTGCCCGAGGTTCGCCGGTATTCACCCCACGCGCCAACGTCATAGGCGGACGACCGGAAGTTGTCACCCGTCCGGTTCGTGACGCTCGTCGCCGCACCCGCCCAGATCCCCTGCATGCCGCGGGCGCGCTGCACCCGCGTGAACGCGGCGCCGTTGCCGCCGCCGGAGAGTGACTTGAGTCCGAAGAGGGCGCCGGCTACCCCTGACTCCACGCGCCAGTTGGGCCGCTTGGCCAACTGGTAGCGCAGCGCCAGCAGGCCCTGGGCGGTATCAATGGAATCGCGGGCCGCGGTTACCGAGCCGCTGGCAGTCGTGACAATCCGTTCGTTGATGCGGCGCCACGTCACGCCCATCAATGCAGCGGTGCGCGAACGATTGCCCGCCTGGCGCACCGAGGCGGCGCCAGCTTCCACGCGAATCTCATCAGGGGCCTGTGCCGCCGCACCATTCAGGGCGACGATCAGCAAGCAAGCGGCGGCAGGACCCCTCATCGCATGGGCGTCACGGCCTCCGCGGACTGGTGAACGCGGACGCGGCGGGGGCAGGTGGCAGGAGCGACATCACCCCGCGGGCGCGAAGATCCAGTGCAGCTTCCGGCGCCCAGCCGGCGGCGACGTCGCCTTGGACCGACTGCGCGAGCGCGTACAGCTGCACGTTGGAGGCCCCACGCTTCATCAGGTCTGTGACCGTCTGGGCGGCGCGGTCGGCCGGCAGTCCCTTGGCCACGAGCTCCGTGAGCACGCCAAGGGGGCGGGCCAGCGACCGGTGGGGCCAAGCCGCGCGCATCTTCTTCAAGATGGGCGCAGGGACACCGACGTAGAGCGCGTCGGCGCCGGCAGCAATCTCGTCCTCGCTCGGGTTGGGCGCGAGCTGGTCGCGCGCAACCTGCAGCCGCTTTCCAAGGGCGGCGACGGCGTCCGTGATGCGCTTCGGCGTTGCCCGCTTGGCGATCCCCTCGTTGGCCTTGGCAATCAGCAGGCCTTCGGGAAGCCCGATGGCGCGCGCGGCCACCACCTCACGCTCCACGGAGCGGCGAAGCCCGAGGTCGGCGGAAGCGTCGAGGCGAGCCACCTGCGCGTGTACCCCGGTGGCGGCGGTACCCGATGCAAGCGAAATGAGGAACAATCGGCGAAGTGTCATCACGGTGCCTGCACGATAAGTACGGAGTTTGCACGGCCGAAGTCCAGATCAGGCGCCGTCTGCGCCCGCGGATCGGTCATCCATTTCCCATTGACAAAGAAGGCGTAGACATGCCGGCCCGCCGACAGCGGAATCGTGACGCTCCACGTGCCCGGCTCAGTGCCCGGCTCGAGCGGCGTCGCCGTCTGTGACCAACCGTTGAAGTCACCCACCAGCGTCACCTGCGAGGCCCGCACGTCGCGCAGCGTGAACTGCACCGGCACCGGCATGGCCTCGCCCGAGGCGCGCGCCGCCGGGATCAGCGGAATGGCCTGCGCGCCCGGCTGCGCGGCGACCGGCTGGTCGTGCCCCACCGCGTTGGTGGCTTCACGCGACAGGAACCCAAGCAGCAAGCCCGCGGCCGCGAGCGTTGCGGTGGCCGACAGGGAGAACGGCGCCGACGGCCAGCTGACCGCGCGCCACCAGCGGCGCGGCCGACTCTGGACGGACGCCATGATCCGCGAGACAAGCCGCGGATTCGGCGCGTGCCGGCGCCGAAGCGCCGCGGCTGCGCGATCGATGAGTTCGTCAGGTGCTTCGTTCACGTTACCTCTCCTCTTTCAACCGGGTGCGCAGCGTGTCGCACGCGCGCTTTACTCGCATACGGAGCGCGGACAGCCGCACTCCGGTAATGACCGCCATGTCCTCGTACGACAGGTCCTCCACGTGCCGCAGCAGGAACGCTTCCCGCTGCTCGGCGGGCAGCTCTTCGAGCGCCGCCTCCACTTCTTCCAGCAGGTCCTGCGAATCCGCCGGGGCCTCCGCCGCCACCGCAGGGAGCTCGCCCGTTGTCACCAGCGATTCCCGTCGCCGACGCCGTTCGCGCACCGTGCGGCACCGATTCGCGAGGATCCGAAAGAGCCACGGCTCGAACCGCGCGTCCGGGCGGAACTGCCCCAGATGGTCGTAGACGCGTATGAACGTGTCCTGGACCGCCTCCTCCGCATCCTCTTCCTCGCCCAGCATGTACCGCGCGTACCGCAGGCATCGCACGTGGAAGAACTCCACGATTTCAGCGAACGCCGCCGCGTCCCCATCGCGCGCACGCAACGGGATGGCGGGATCGATGTCGGTACTCGGTCGCACGGAGATCGGTTCTGCTGGTTGAATAGCCCACAATCCCCCGGGCACCTGTTCCCTCGCTACCGCCTCCGCCCGCCGTGACCGCGATGCCATCAGACTCCGCTTCGAGATATCAGCCCGTCCGGCTT
>Ga0172379_10008367_pt1 | contig 13041 bp, 14 predicted proteins | sample GrowelOW334metaG_FD_119756 | JGI IMG/M metagenome (GOLD analysis project Ga0172379, IMG submission 119756) | Groundwater microbial communities from an aquifer near a municipal landfill in Southern Ontario, Canada - Groundwater well OW334 metaG | ecosystem: Environmental > Aquatic > Deep... | reverse complement strand
CTTGTTTTATTAGCGGCTATGTTATTCATATTTTGGCTACAATTAGAGTAAATTATACCTTTATTGTAGCATATTTTTGGTTGTTATTTAAGTGGATAAGTGGATTCATTTGGCGACATGGCCTCCACTTTATTTTTTCAAAAGCAGAAGAAATTATTTCGGCGTCGTTGAGCTGTAATTCGCGGATGAGTGGGGACATAATTAGATATGGTTAGTTTTGATCGCCTAACAATATTTTGCTGGCTTTATATTTATTTTTAATAATATTCTTTGCTTGTGGACTTAATTTTTTCCAACTTCTTTCCAATTTTTGTACTAACCAATTATTTGCTTCGTCGGTATTCATTTTGTGACTGGAAAAAGCTAAATAAAATAATGAAGAAATTGAATCAAAATGCGCCATAGAATCTGCATCGGCGATACACAGAGCCTCTTTAGTTAATTTTTTGGTCACCTTACTTCCTCGATGGGAAAGGATGCAGTGTTTTACTTGTTCGATTTTATTTTGAGGATAATTAAATTTCTTTAAGATACGTTCCGCTAATTCTGCGCCATGCAAGTGATGATCTTCATATAATTTATAGTCCTTAATACCTGCATAGTCATGAAGCAAGGCTGCTATTTCAACAACTTCTTCATCCGCATTGATTTTTTTGGCCATTAGTTTGGCATATTTTACCACCGATACAATATGATGTGTCCAAGCGCCATAACCAAAATAATTGGTTTTTTGTTTGCAAGCCAATTCAACCATTTTTGCAATCTTTTTTATCATAGAATTTTCTCCGTATTTTTTATCTCTGGTTAGCCATCATTTGAACTGTTAAGTAATACCTGACAGCTGTCTTCTTGCTTATCTGTTTTCAAGCAGAGTCTTTGCTAAAAGAACTATATTTAATTCACCATATTCTTTCTCAACATTGATAACCAAGTTCTGCAAATAATCATACCATTCTTTCCCAACTTTGTTTTTTACCACACCATCGTAAAGAGTGGCGGTTTTATCATATAATTTCAACAACTGATTTATTGGCGGTTTCGCCAGTGTCTCTTTGACTTCTTTGTGAAAATCGTCAAATGTCATTGATTGTACGAGATCTTTTACTTCTTGAGATAGATCAGTCGGCAGTTTGGCCGAAGTGTCTTCAAGGACATCGTGAAATAGTAATGCCTCTGATCCCGGAAGACGAATTGATTCAGGCAGTTTTGTTTCCAGTAGGATTGTCATCGCGCACCACAAAGAATGTGTAAAATATGGGTTTGATTCTCCAGAGGGGAAAGTCCGGAGTGCATTTTCGGGTTTCAAGGCTTTCTCTTGGTGAGCCTCAATAATTAGTTTAATATATTCTGTGAGTTTTTTGTAATCCATATAGTAGTATTATTTTTTACTAATATTTTCAATCCCATCCCTCAACACCATCGTCGCCCGACAATCATCCTCATTATACAGCAAAATCCTATTTAATATTCTCTCATCTTTCGTTTTAATATAATCATTAAACCACTGAATAGACAACGCCCCGGACGGAGTTTTGTCGCGCCACGAAAAGCCGAGATATTGCGCCAATGCTTTCAAAGAATAACTGCCGACCGGCCAGTCCGTGTTTTTGAGCACAATTTGATATAAATCAATCACATTGGGATTATCAAAAAAACTTTCCACTTCATCGGCAGATATCACATCAGAATATTTTTTTTGCATTCTTTTGTAGGTGGTTTTTTCGTGGTGAGAATAGTAATACACCGCAAAATTATTTTCCGGCAAGCTTTGGGTATATCGCCAAAAGTCCGCCCACGCTTGTTTTTCGGCCGTTGCGGATATTTCTTTGGCGGTAAAATCCAAAAACCGTTCGCCATTTGGGCTTCGTTCATACACGCCATGTAAATATACAAATTCCTGCGTTGGGTCATCCTCAATATCAAAAAATAATTCATAATCAACTTGCGGAAAATCAATTTTACCATATACGATCGGCTTTTTTATCTTGCGCAGTATGTTTGCCCTGGTGATTATCGTCTCCATTGTTTTTTCGGCGATTCCTTTTAAAAAGTTTTTATCACCCTTGCGCTGTTTCATCAAATCATCAACATTGGCGGTCAATAAATCTTGCACAGTATTTATCCCGGCGTCTTGACTCAAAGTGTCTCGCTTACTCCTGCCGAGATAAAAAAGACAGGTAGGATCATCGGTTTTTTCTGTCCATTTTTTACAACTTGCATACCACGGGCATAATTTACAGATACCCGCCATTGCCGGCTTGTTTTGAGTTTTGTTTTCAATCAGCGCGGACACTTTGGCAAGAGCATCTTCGTAAAGTTCCCAAAAAGTCATTTTATTTATTTTCCCAATCGGATTTTCAAGATTGTATTCCACTTCATTTCCGGCAATATCAAAAATCAACGCTGTCTTTTTATTTTCAAAACCAAGTCGAATCAGCGCGTCGCAATACAAGGCCAGTTGAACGGCATAACTCTTTTTCAGTTTACCTTCTTCTTCATTTTCTTCATCCACACCCTGCACACCCATACCGGATTTTATATCTATCGGCAGATACGATCCATCGGGCATCAGTCGCAAGAGGTCGGGGATACCGGCAAGATTATCCACCATTAAAACACCCTGATAAATTAAGGGCGTTTTGGATTTCATCGCAGTGATTGTCTTAGCAAAGCGTTCTTCCAAATTTCCTTTTGACAAATCAAGAAAATCGCCAATTTGGTCAATAACTTTTTTTTCGTATTGAACACCTTTGTCCCAGAGAAGTTGGACAAATGGGTTTGTTTCTTTTATTTTTTCATCACGCGGACCATAAATATCCCGCCAAACTCGATGAGGGCATTGTAGGTAGTCGTAGAGGTTGGAGGCGGTGATGTGCATGGGGGTTAAATTGATTTTTTTAAAGCATAGCTACAAAATTGCTGTTAGGCGATATTGATTTTATCATTTTATTTCGATATTCACAGTCTGATTATACTGGTTGACAAAAGTATTGTATTCAATTTTGGTATCAGGTGATTTGGTTAAAAGTTGGATTAACGTAGAAAAGATTACTATATATGCAGCGATTTTTTCTGGCGAATCCGGCAACCATTTTTTAAATTTTGAAAATTTTGTTGATTGTTTAATTTCTAATAGGTCATGAGAAGTTTTGATTTTCTGTAACACCTCAAATATTTCTTTAGCCTTTTTTAACGGGTCCTCGACGTTTTTTAACTCACTGATAAAACCTTCCACGGTAGCTTTGAATGTGCCATCTGGTATATTTTCCATTGAATAACAAAATGGACACTGTGATTTGTTATTTATAAAAGTTGCAGAAGCTCCTGCGGTCATCATAATGCCAGAAGAAAAAATTTTCTTGCATTGCTGACATTGTAACATCAATAATGGCATATACGACAAATTTAAAATAAATTAATTTTTAGGCCCCTTTTTTTTGTTAGTTTTTTTTACAAGACTTTTAATTGATATAGTCCTTTTTTCAAATATCTCATTCAATATAGTTTCCAAAATATCATACGCGTCCATAACATCATCAATGGTTATTTTGCTCGGGTGGCTTCCTGTGTTGCCCAACCATTTTATAGCGAAAAAATATTCTTTGAAATCATTTAATTTTTTGGGCAAAAGCCAAATCCTTTGGTGCAGACTAATGAATATTCTTTTTCCTTGTTTGTTATCAAATTTTTTTATTTTTAAATAATCCAGAATAAGTTCTAATGCCATTCTTATGTTGTTCGACGCAGCGGGTGGACTAGCAAAAAATAGTTTGAATGAATTAATTATTTCGGATCTAATATTGTCGGGTGTTTTGGCAGGAATGTTAAAAATATTCAAGTTTGGTTGGAAGAATTTTGGTCGAAAATTATCAGTATATTGCAAACTATCAGGTGAACCACTCTCATCAAATTCAACATCTTCTTCTACGGAGCCAATTCCAACACTAGCTATTTTTTCGCCACAATTAGGATTAGTGCATATAAAGATACATGAATAAATATATTCAATCCACTCTGGTTCAAAGTCTTCATGTCCGTGCACATCGGCAGATGATTTTAATTCATTTTTAATCCAACTAGAATTTTCTCCCTTCAGAACACCTTTGCCACAAGTTGGACACGGCCATTGTGGTGGACTGCCTTTATAAAATGGAGTTTTAAATATTCTTCTGTCTACTGGCATAAAATTAGGTTTAAATTTTCTGTTTAGTATACAGTTTATTATATTCCCAAAATTTGTTTTTTCTTAGCTTGGAACTCTTAGCTGGTTCCATAGTTCTAAGGAATGATGGCTGTGGAACCGTGTTGTTGTATAATCACTCAACTATATTTATATGTTATGTACCACGTCTCCATACTCTTGTGTAAGCTCAGACCATAGAGCCTAGCGTGAGGTAGTTGAACAACCGCTAACGTGCTGTTAAATGGTGTTTGAAAATTTTAATTATTTCCCACAAAGAACCAGCTAAAAAGAAACCTAATCCCCAATAAAAATATGTATCATTTTGTTGAGGAATTATTAATGGAATGCCACCAATTATTGGCGTACCACCTGTAGCAGTTAATCCATTGCCTAAGTCGCGTGTAGCTCCGGGGTCTATTAAACGTAAGGAAAATGTTATAAGCAAACTTCCTACCAAAATCAATAGTAGTGGCAAAACCTCAATAGATGCTTTTTTTATTCTCTGTAAGAACATATTGTCAATCAAATATAAAATTTTGTGTGTTATTTTTTCCTTTCTTTCTCTTTACTAAGTGTTTTTTTATTTTATTTATTTTCTAAATAATCAGCTTGTTATTCTTTAGGACAACCAGTCCATCTATTCGTTTGAAAGAATTTTTTATCTCCCCTGGTAAAATAATTGTTTCGCATTTTTCTTTCCAGTCATATTCTTCCTTGTAAATTATATCAAATCGGTATAATGCGAGAATGTCTTCTGCGGTGGATATTTCATATGGTAGAGTTCTATTATTTCCTGGTCCTATTTTCATTCCCGCCATTCCTCTACCATAAATTAGGCTAAAAATACTTTTTTCTGCTGTTTCTTTATATATATGGAATCCAGTTCCTATTATATTGACGGGGACAGAACCAACATTATAAAAAATTGGATTTATGCGTATGGTGTTTGTTGTTGGTTGTGTATATTCACCAACCTCAATGCTTAATATTGGCTCTTTGTTTTTTTCTTCCAATTGCAGTAATCTTCCGCTTAAGCTTGCTTGTTTCCAAGCTACGATAAAAGCCAAAAATCCCATCATCGCCATTACGACTATTTGGTTTTTTTCAAAAAATTTTAATTTTTGCCAACCATTTTTGAAATTTTGCCACCACTCTATTTTTTTGATTTTAAACAATTTCATTTGGTATAATATAATCTCCTATATAACCGTTAATATCATAATTTCCGTCAGCCCTTTTATTTTGCGATAGATTTCTACCTGATTGGAAACTATGCCCGTCTGTATCTTTATAAACAAAATTGATTTTTAGATTTTCAACCTTCCTCTTGAAAATGTCGGAATCTTGATAATAAAATTCAAAATTACGCGTTTTTTCATTCGGTATTAATTTACTATAAGCATTAAACAATTCAGTTTTTGTGTCGTCGTAAGATAAAAAATATTTGATATCAACCGCTGAGTCATTGCCTATATTCACTATCCTAAAATTAATCCACTTTCCTGCCTGTCCACCAGAAACAGGCATATCACCATCAAGATCTATTTTTGGTCTTTGAGAATGTGTATAAACAATATCACGACCCGCCTGCTGAATGCGGCCAGAATTATTGTCGGCTCTAAATTCTTTTTTATTAATTTCGTCTCCAGCTTTTATGTTATTACCTGTAGATACAAAATTACAATTTATATTTTTATTATTTTCTCCTTTATCTATTATCCCTGCGTCTGGACCGACACCTTTGCAATTTATAAGTAAAGCATTTTCCCCTTCTAAAATTATGCCTGTTTTTCTTGTGTCATTGCTAATTTTTGAGCCAACCACAATATCGCCACCTGCAGAAATATTACCACCAGCAGTTATATGAGGTGAATTTGATTTTTTAGTGAAAAACCGAAAAATAATAGCAAATGCACCCGAGATGATGGCTAATAAAACAGCTACTAATCCTTGATTTTGATTTAGCCATTCTATCATAAAATTATTTAGCAGTTTCAAATATTTTTTTCACCAATGATGTTCGGGCGTAGAAAGCACGACTGGTTGATCCATGCCCAGCACCTTTTGTTCTCGCTTGTATCCACTTACCGTCTGAGCCAGTCAGCGACTTAAAACCTTCTTTGATTAGCTTGTTACGAATAAAATCATAGTCTGCTTTAATCTCCTGAATAAGTTCGTCTGTTTCCGCAAAATCTAAACTGGTCACCTTTATCAATTCCGCATTATCCGCATTTTTACCGTGCCATGCAACTGCACAAAAAATTATTGCTTTTAATTTTGCCCAGCAATGACTTTCAAAAAAGGAATGCTGTTTTAATTCTGTCGGGTTTATCATAGTAATGGCCATTGTTTCTTTTGGTACTAATATTCCTTTTACCTCGTGAAAACTAACAGATTTTAATTCCCAAGATAAACCATTTGGGGCTTTGGAAACATTATTTTGCAACCCAGCCACTCTTTCTAGAACCAGACCTTTCCAACCCTTGTTTTGTTTGCCGGTTTCATAAGTTGTAATTCCGTGTTCTAATGCCAGTGCTCTCAAGTCTTTTCCAACTGCTTTTTTAAGATTTTTTATAGCTACTGCTCGAGTAATTATTTGCATAAATTTGTTATAAAAATATATTCAATTCAATAGATCTTGGCTTAAGTCCTTTTTTCAAATATTCTCTGCCCTTTTTGGTCATTAAAACAACGGAGTCATACCCTAATCTTTTGGCTCTGTGGTAAATTTTTGCGTCTAATCCTATTCGAACTTTGTAATTCTCCAGATTCTCCGTCTTTTTCAATAGCCACTTAGCTTTCTCAGATCCAAATAATTTTTTTAGAATTGACATTTCGGAAAATCCAAATAACGGGTTAACAACGATTACCTTTTCTGATAGTAGGTTTGGTTTTCCATAAAAATTTGCCTCATCATACGTGGAAGCTAAAAATTTTCCACGTTTTTTATACGCTTTAGGATCTGTTGGTGGAACATGCCACCAATTTGTTTTATTAATTTTTTGTACCAAGACCTGTTTTAGATTTTGCATGTTATTTTATATCTTTTTCAATATCTTTAAATCTTTTGATTGAAAGATCAAGATATTTTTTTTCTAAATCAATACCGATAAATTTTCGATTGTTCAATATAGCCGCTAATCCTGTGGTAGATGAGCCGGCAAAAGGGTCTAACACTACATCGCCTTTATCGGTGCTGGCTATAATGATACGCACGAGTAAATCAATCGGTTTTTGTGTCGGATGTTTGCCGTGTATTTTTTCTGCAGTTTTTGGTGGATATACAGCCCAAACGCTACGCATTTGTAGATTTGGTTTTTTTAAAAAATCATCAGGCCAATTACCATTTTTCATCGCTTGATAATTAAATTTGTGCTTGGCTTTTTTATCTTTGCGTGCCCAGATGAGTGTTTCGTGACTGGCAGTAAAAAAACGACAGCTCAAATTTGGTGAGGCATTTGGCTTAAACCATGCAATATCATTGAGAATATGAAAATGTTTTACTTGTAAAGCAAAACCACATTGATAAATTGAGTGGTATGTTCCACTGATCCAAATAGTTCCACCAGGTTTCAAAACACGGTGGCAGGCCTCAATCCATGATAATTGGAATTCAAAATCTTTTTTTAGACCATTGCTAACATCCCATTCGCCTTTATTTACACTCACCATTTTTCCGGCATGGACTGTAAATCCACCGTTTGACAAAAGATAAGGCGGATCGGCAAAAATCATGTCAATAGAATTTTCGGGAAGTTCGGCTAATAGGTCAATGCTGTTAGCGTGGTATAATTTAAAATTATTTTTATCAAAATATGGTTTATTCATAATATTTCGAATATTTCTTGCTCATAAGTAATGAATACATTATATCCCCAAATCCACCCCAAGTCAAAAACAAAACCCACCTTTTCAGCGGGTCTTAACCATTTCGTCCGTATGGACAAAATGGTTGTGGATAATTTAATTCATAAATAAGAAAACCCCTCGCTTTAACGGAACGCCTTACGGTATTCCAATACGAGAGGTATTACTTCTATTTTTAGAATACCATACCATTTCGTTGGCATCAACAAAATGGTTGTGGATAACCTCACCGCTGTTTCCAAATATGCTTTTTCAGCTGGGGAAAGTGTTTTTGCTTGAATTTTTTTATTTCCAATTTTTTTAAAGTTCTCCCATTTTGTGGGCTTTTTTTGTTTCCTCGTCTTGTTCTTCAAGCCACAGATCATAATCTGACTTCTTTTCACTCTTTTGCTTAGCAAGAATGTCCAGAGCCGGTTGACCTGTTTCAGCATCCACAAACTTTACGCCTGAAGTTTTTTCAAAGAATTTTATAAATGCTTCAGCATCAATAATTGGTTTTTGCATAGAGGTTATCATATTATTTTTACTTTTTTAATGTTACTGAATTCGGTAATATTAAAACTTGGATTATGAATATGCTCCCACGCCCATTATACCCAAAAATCCCCATTTAGTCAAAAACAAAAATACCCCATTTGGAGGTATTTTGTTAAAATTATTTAATCCCAATTTTCCCTCTCTCCATCCCAATCTCCACCTCCTGCCCGTCCTGTATTTTCCCCTCAATAATCCGCAGAGATAACTCATCCAAAATCTCACTTTGTATCAACCGTTTTATCGGTCGGGCGCCGTAGGTGGGCTCGTAGCCCTTTTTGGCGATGTGTTTTTTGACATCATTGGCGATGCGCAGGGTGATGCGTTTTTCGTTGAGGCGGTCTTGCACTTTTTGCAGTTGCAATTCCACGATTTGCTCTATTTGTTTTTCGGCGAGCGAGTGGAACACGATTATTTCATCCAAGCGGTTTAAAAATTCCGGTTTGAAATAGTTGTGCAGTTCTTCCTCAATTTTTTCTTTCACGCTTTTTTCTTTGGCTTTGCCACTCTTGCCGTGTCCGTCTTCAAAACCAAATTCACCTTTTTTGTTGAGGTTGAGGATCATCTGACTCCCGATATTGCTGGTCAAAATGATGACGGTGTTTTTGAAATTTACTTTTCTGCCTTTGGCGTCGGTGACATGGCCTTCGTCCAAGATTTGGAGTAGCACATTGAAAACATCCGGATGCGCTTTTTCTATTTCATCAAAGAGGACGACGCTGTATGGTCGACGGCGAATTATTTCGGTGAGTTGTCCGCCTTCTTCGTAGCCCACATATCCGGGAGGGGAGCCGATGAGTTTGGCGGCGCTGTGTTTTTCCATGTATTCGCTCATATCCACGCGCACCAGCGCTTCGTCGGTGTCAAACATAAAGGAGGCGAGGGCTTTGGCGAGTTCGGTTTTGCCGACACCGGTGGGGCCAAGGAAGATAAAGGAGCCGATGGGGCGGTTGGGTTCGGAAATGCCGGCGCGTGAACGGCGAATGGCGTTGGCGACGGATTTTATCGCCTCGGCTTGGCCGATGACTCGTTGTCCGAGTGCGTCTTCCAGCTTGGCGAGTTTTTCGCTTTCACCTTGCAACATTTTGGAAACCGGAATGCCGGTCCAGCGGGCGACCACGCCGGCGATGTCTTGTTCGGTGACTTCTTCTTTTAAAATTCCGTGTGCTTTTTGAATTTCCGCCAATTTGCGTTCATCATTTTTGATATCTCCCTCCAAATTTGGAATACGACCATAGCGAATCTCGGCTACTTTTTGCAGATCACCATGGCGTTCTTCGATTTCCGCTTGTTGTTTGAGGGTGTCGATTTCTTTTTTCTTACTGTGAATTTTTGTGATAATTTCTTTTTCATTATTCCACTTGGCTTCCAGCTCACCACTTTTTTCTTTTAATTCTGCCAAATCTTTTTCTAGTTTAAATAAACGTTCTTTGGATTCTTGGTCCGTTTCTTTTTTTAAAGCGCGTTTTTCGATTTCCAATTTGATCATCTGGCGTTTCATTTTATCCAATTCTTCCGGCATGGAATTTATTTCCAAACGCAAAGCACTGGCCGCTTCATCCATGAGGTCGATGGCTTTGTCCGGTAAAAATCTGTCAGTAATGTATCTGTCAGATAATTTTACGGAAGCAATAATCGCGGCGTCAGTAATACGCACACCATGATGCACTTCGTATTTTTCTTTAATGCCACGCAAAATGGCGATGGCGTCGTCTAGGGATGGCTCTTTGATCGTTACCGGTTGAAAGCGACGTTCGAGTGCCGCATCTTTTTCAATGTATTTCTGATATTCTTTCAAAGTAGTGGCGCCAATAGCGTGTAGTTCACCGCGCGCCAACATTGGTTTGAGCATGTTGGATGCGTCCATCGAACCTTCGGAGGCGCCGGCTCCCACGATAGTATGCAATTCGTCGATGAATAAAATAAATTTACCGGCGGCGGCGTTAATATCTTTCAAAACCGCTTTGAGGCGTTCTTCGAATTCACCGCGGAATTTTGTGCCAGCCAAAAGTGAGCCGACATCTAGAGCGAAAATTTCTTTGTCTTTGAGTGATTCGGGAATATCTCCATTGACTATACGTTGGGCTAGACCTTCGACTACCGCAGTTTTTCCTGTACCGGGTTCGCCGATTAGTACCGGATTGTTTTTGGTACGGCGAGTTAAAATTTGCATCACGCGACGAATTTCATCATCACGACCAATTACGGGGTCGATTTTTTCTTTACGAGCTAGGTCGGTTAAATTTTTTCCATATTTTTCCAAAGCGTTATATTTTGCTTCCGGTTCAGGAGAATCTACTTTTTGGGTACCGCGAATGGTGGCCAAAGCTTTGAGAATAGATTCGTAGGAGGCACCTTCTTTTTGGAGAGCATCGCTGATAGGGTTGCGAGAGGCGATTAGAGCCAAAAACAAATGTTCTACGCTGATGTATTCGTCTCCCATTTTTTGGGCTTCACCGCCGGCGCTTTGAAAAATATATATCATCGCTTGGCCGAGCATTATTTGTCCGGTAAAGCTTGGGGTGGCGGCGGTTTGTTTGGGAAGTTGGTCGATCAGAAGCTGATCTTGCGCGCGCAAGTTGATCAGTTTTGCCCCGATTTTCAGTAAAACCGAAGCGACAATATTTTCTTCATCCTCCAACATCGCAAAAAACATGTGGGGTGGTTCCACTTGCGGTTGACCGTTTTGAGAGGCGATTTGAGCAGATTTTTGGATTAATTCTTGAGATTTATTGGTAAAATTTTGAGGTATCATAGGGATTGATTATTGTTTAGCACTCTAACATAGAGAGTGATAATATCTTAACAATATATTAAAATGTTGTCAATAGGGTGTTTTTGTCTTATTTTAGCAAAAATTGCCTCTTGCTTTTTTGTGTGTTTTTGATAGGATTACCATACCTAAACACAGTACAACGTACTGGATAAGGCGGTGAGACATGAAAGAGCGCGAAAGGGCGTTTGCGATTTTTCGTCTACCGGAGTCAAGACGACTGTCGTTGGATTCGGTGATAACGTGCCCAAGCGGAAGAACGCTGACGCTGGACACCTGTCTACAACAGTACATGGAGGTCAACTCAGGAAAGAAGAGCGAGCATCCGTGTTACGGGTGCGCAAGGGGCAACGCAATCCGCAAGGAATTTGCCGATGTGGGCAAAACCCCCTGACGTTCTTTTTAGGCCAACGGGCGACCGCCTTCGAGTGTCGCCCAATTCCCAAAAATCATCTCACTCGAGGTGATTTTTGATTATTGTTAAAAAAATGATTTTGTAGTAAAATATACGTATTAAAAAATGTTTAGTAAAACGAAGAGGTTTTTGGGCAATCTAAATGATTTTTTATGTCTAATTTTAATGAATGGGTTGGAAATTACTTTGGTGGCAAGGATTCTTTGCGTACATTCAAAGTGGGTGATCGTCGGGCAAGTATCGACGAGCAAAATGTGATGGAGTCTGAAAATTATGTAATGGCTCGTAACAAAGAAGTGTATGAGGAAGATTTTGACACTTGGATGCAAAGTGTCGATTGGTCAGCGGTGGATAATATGATTCAAGAGATGGTGAATAAATCTGGTGTTCAGGATAAAGCGATCAACAATATCTGGCCGGGACGGATCGTGAATGAAAAAGAAGACCCGAATTCGCTCGGAGAGTTTGAAATGAATGGAAATTATATTGGTTTAAACAATGATTTGCTAAACACCGTAGCCAAAGATGCCAAAGTAGACATAGATATTTTGCGCACCCAAGTCTTGCTTCATGAGGTGGCCCATGCGGCGAGTAAACATGAAAATCAAGTGTCATACAAATCTTTTAAAACAATGTTTGAGATTTTTAAAGAAACATTTTTAAAAGAGTTTAGTTTTTTTGGTAAACCTAGTACCGAGACTTTGACTTCGGCTGGAAATTATTATGTCAACAAACGAAGTATTCATCGTGACAAGCTAGATAGAAAAGTAGGTGAAGAAGAATTTGATTTTTTTGGTTTTTTGGATGATTCGATTGTGGAAAAAATGTCGGCGGATATGTTGCTCGAGTATAACAAGCGTACTGGTAAATTTAGTCAGGAGGCGCTAAATGATTTTTATGATAATTATCTAAAAAATGAACAAGTCAACCCGGGGGCAATCTATGTAATTTTTATAGATGCGATTGTTAAAATTTTGGCCGATTACAACAAGATGGATAAGCAAGTGGTATGGCAGGCTTTTGTCCGTGGTCAGTTCAACGAAAAACCTTTGGAAGATTCAGAGGTAAAAGAAATGTTTGACAAAGCTTTTTATTTAGGATTTTTGGATGATTTGGGTAGAGTATCTACAAATGAAGAGTTTTCAAATTTAATACCCCCACGCAATTCCCCGGGCGTTAGCCCGGGGATAGAGTCTACCCGCTGGCCTCGGAGTCTGCTATACTATCCAAAAGAATGTATATGCAATATTCCAAACAAGGCCATTGTGT
>Ga0172379_10008366_pt1 | contig 13041 bp, 12 predicted proteins | sample GrowelOW334metaG_FD_119756 | JGI IMG/M metagenome (GOLD analysis project Ga0172379, IMG submission 119756) | Groundwater microbial communities from an aquifer near a municipal landfill in Southern Ontario, Canada - Groundwater well OW334 metaG | ecosystem: Environmental > Aquatic > Deep... | reverse complement strand
CATTTCCTTGTTCCAAAGACTTGATCAGATCCTCTTCGCTCATAATACCGCTTTTCGATCGCAAAGTTGCTTCGATGTCATCCTTCGCTTTTCGAAGAGTATCTTTACCGTGAGACTGAATCTCACGCAAAGCACTACGAATAATTTGGCGCACTCTTTCCCGCGTAATACGGTACTTTTTACCGATTTCCTCAAGCGTTTTGGCGCGCCCGTCCACACTGCCGAATCGTTCGCGAACGATGTCTTGCGACCGATTTGAGAGATGCTCTATAAGTTGCTCAAAATAGGTATAAAAAAATTCCATAAACACAGTTCGTTACCCAATAATACTATCAATGTATAGTAGTACATATTCCATGTTTTTGTCAAGAGCCTTGCGATATTTTTCTCGCAGAGGAGTTGCGCGAAGAAAAAATTCTTTACTGAATTTTTTGTTTCAAAATTTCAAGAGCCTTGTCTAATTGAGGATCTTTATTTTGATCTCGATCAGATGCTGTAATATTTACATCAACATCTGGTGCAATACCTTCATGATTAATCTGTTTCCCATTCGGAGTTAGCCATTTTGCCACCGTAATTTTAACAGACGTATCCTTGGTTACCGGTATCAACTCCTGAACTGAACCTTTTCCGTATGATTTATTGCCTACGAGTGTCACATTGGTTCGATTATCACGCAATGCTCCAGACAAAATTTCCGAGGCGCTTGCACTACCTTCATTGATCAATATAACTGTTTCAAGACCGCTTAGTATATCACCGCCCTTAGCGTACATTTTCGTTTGATCGCCGTTTCCATTTTCTTCTATAACTACAACCGCTTTCGCGGGAAGCATCAGGCTTGCCATAGATATAGCCGTATCCAAATATCCTCCCGGATTATTACGCAAATCAATCACCAGCCCTTTACTTTTTTTTGAAGATACTTCCGTTATCGCTTGTTTGAAAGCATCAGCGGTATCATCTCCGAAGCGACTGGCCTTGATAATAACTATTCCATCGTCCTTAAACTCAGTTTTAACACTCTGAACGGTAATAACATCGCGTTTCACGGTAATTTCTTGTGTTTTACTATCATCTTCGTTTCGAAAAACAACCAATTTCACTTCAGTATCCTTGACACCGCGAATCAGACTGACAGCTTGTATCAGATCCATATCAGCCGTACTCGTTCCATCAATCTTCAGTATCTTGTCTCCGGCCTGCAAACCGGCTTTTTGTGCCGGCGAATCATCGAGAGGTGCCACAACAGTTATCACATTATCTTTGATACCGATTTCAGCGCCGATTCCCTGAAAACTTCCGGTAATTTCTTCTTGAAAATCCTTATTGTCCTTCGGATCGAAAAATGTAGTGTACGGATCTCCGGTCGATGCAAGCATTCCTTTGATGGCACCATACATCATTTCATTCGCGTCAAGTTTGCTTTTATCAACATATTTATCTTTCAATATATTCCACGATTTCCAAAACAAATCAAAATCGACGGATTGATTCTCATTTTTATTGCTGATCAAAACATTCTGCGGGGACACGGGTCCGCTGACCGCATCCGTTGTAGGTGAACGTCTTCCTTTTTCAAAACCGGCAAAAAATGATCCGGCAATCAAAAAGACAATGATGATCAACGGCAAAAGCCTTCGTTGCGATCGGGAAATAGGCGGATTATTTTCTTGATGTTGTGTTTTCATAACAGTTCTTTATTATTGATGTATCGGTAAGGATTTACCCCTATATTTCTTGAAATATTTAAGTGCACTGGCAATATGATACCACATCAGCTTATTGGAAAGCAGGGCACGCACAAATCCTCCTCGAGCGCTTCCTTTGCCATGATAGTGATACATATGCGCATACGGATAATATATCACTTTGAAACCGCTTTCCCAAAACCTTCGACACCAATCAACATCTTCCATATACATAAAGAAACGTTCATCCATATAGCCGATTTTTTCCACCGCACGCATCGACACCATCATAGCCGACCCCATCAACCAATCCACTTCACGAGCATACGTATGATCATACTCTTTCATCAGAAACCAATCAATATGTTTTTGCGCGAAAGCAAAGCGACCAAGGAAAGTTCTTCGATACAAAATAGTGATCGGCTTATAAAATCGAAAACACGACGCCTGGAAAAGTTCATTGAAACCAAGGAGTTTTGGTCCGACCATACCGGTATCTTGATGCTCCTTCAGGTATTGATGTAGTGCCTCAACAACTCCTTCGGTCACAATGATATCACTATTGAGCAACAGAGTATAAACTCCCTGACTCATCTCCAAACCCCTTTGCACAAGTTTTCGAAAACCGACATTCTGTGTGAATGAAAAAAATCGTACGTCGGGAAAATCTTCACGCATCATCATAGCGGTAGATTCCTGTGTTTCTCCATCCACAACGATAACTTCAAAAGAAACGTTCTTCACGTTTCTTTTGATGGATTCAAGACAAAGTCTGAGAAGTTCCGTATTCTTGTAACTGTTGATAGCAATGGAAACATCGATTGTTTTCATACGATAACCACGACTTTATGGTAATGAATTGAAAAGCGCGTGAATGCGGTCATAATTATCACCACGCGGTTTGAGTATATACCCTGTTTCCTTAGTCTCTTGTGGTGCATACAAGAGACCTTCTTCGGAATCTTCCAACACTTTTTGTGTCAATGCGGGAGAACTTCCGGTTTTCTGATATATATCAAACAATCGTTTCATTTCCCATCCTTCCATATCGGTGCGTACATTGTCGCCAAGCGCATTCAGTATACCGTTGATTTTAACAAAATCAGTCAACGTCCCCACACTCAACGCCTTGTCTTTCAGTGCCTGCAGGACTATTTGTTGTCTTCGGGCACGCTCAAAATCATTCGACGTATACCGTGCGCGAGCGTAACACAGCGCCTTGTCACCATCAAGATGATTAACTCCCGCCGGAAGAGCAAACAATCCTCCGCATTCTACATCCTTATTGTAACAAAGCGGGTAGGATTTTGCGACATATTTCGTTCCATCTTGTCTCGTGTGATATTTGTTTTCAAATTGTTGCGGTACCGTCGGCACATTGAACACATACGGATCACATACTTTTGGTTCACGAAATTGAACACCCTCGCTGAATGGTTCTTTCAACGTCACATCAATACCATCGACAGCGTTCACTAAATCGGTAAATCCTTTGAAACTGATACTTATGGCGTAGTCAATCGGCACACCCGTCACTTCTCCAAGAATTTCTTCCATACTTTTCAATCCTTGCCCGGTTCCCTTCGCTTCGCCTAAAGCATGCACTGCATTTATTTTCATCTGATTCGATGTACCCGGTTCTGTCACATACAAATCGCGCGGAATAGATACGAGCGATACCTTCGCCGGATCATTTTCCCCAACAGACGGATGAATACTCAATATCATTATGGTGTCCGTCAACAAACCTCCTCCGGTCACATGCTCTCCACGCATTCCCAGAAGCGCGATATTGATTCTGCCGTCAGACTCTCCCTTGAGTGTTTTATCCACACCCGGAAGTGAATTAACAATACTTGTAAAAATATTGGATTTAAAAGAAATTTTATTGAGCAACGATCCAGTCCTCCATAAGAAAAATCCCCCGACAATGATCACGATCGACACAATGATCATCGTCCATTTTAACCACGGTTTTCGCGCGAAAATACTTTTGAATACGATGGGCTTCACCAATGTCCCTCCCATCTTGTTTTTTGAAAAAAATTTCATAATGTACGTTCTCCACTAAAAATTAAAATAATGTTTTATAAATATCTTGCAAACGACTCACACTCGAGCGCCATGAGAATTTCTGCATTTGCTTTATTCCAGCTATTTTAAGCGCTTCACGTGTTTGCATCATAGTGGAGATAGTATACAAAATTTCAGAAAATTTGGCAAGGTTTGTCGTATCGATAAAAAGCGCCGCATCACCGCACACTTCACGAAGCGATTCTATATCAGAAGCAAGTACCGGTACGCTTTGACTCATTGCTTCAAGTACCGGCAGTCCAAAACCCTCGTACAAGGACGGAAACACGAACACCTCTGCCATCCGCATAATTATACTCAGATCTTCCTGATTCACAAATCCGGGAAATACGACAACTTCTTGTAGCGCATATTCACGAATAACCGCATCGATACGGGTATCATAATGATATCCCTGCCTGTTGCCGATTACGACAAGTTTCATATCGGGAATTTTCGATCTCATTACAGAAAACGCTTGTAATAAAGAAGGGATATTCTTCCGGGGTTGAAGCGTCCCAACATACAATATGAATTTTTTCGGTAAGTCATAGTGCAAACGAATTTTTTCGATATGCTCCGAATCGGTATTTGTATTCGATGTGAAAGTATCCGATACCGCATTATGCACCACGACAACTTTTTTCTCTTCAATATCATAGTACTTTAGGATTTCTTTTTTGGTAAATTCCGATACAGCAATAACGATGTCGGCGCGACGAAGACTGATCGGGATCAAAAGATTAAGAAACAATCTGTCCTTCCAGTTGATATATTCCGGATACGCACAAAAGGAAACATCATGAATATGCGTCACGATTTTCACCGTTCGAGAAATAAAAAATGGAACTATGTATTGCGTGTGATAAATATCGACAGGGTGTTTGTGCAAATATAGCGGTAAAATTAAAAAATTCCACGAAAATTTATTTTTAGCACGCAACATCACGAAACGAAAGTTCGTCTTTCCTTCGATTCCCAATGAATTCGTAATGGCTATCATTTCCTCGGGAGATCGTCTATCCACGAACAAACTATATTCATTCTCATCATCAATCAGTGCTAAATTTTTGACTAAATTGAAAAACACCGCCTCATCCCCCGTCCGTTTCCGTCCCAACATGCGGATATCAATACCTATTTTCATATATTTATTTTTTTATGGACAAAACTTACCGCCACAGCCAACCATGCCCAGAAAAATCCGAGAAATAGACCGGCGTTGAACAGGTTAAAAATCGTCAGTCCAATCCATGATAAGAAAATAAACAAATACAGCGCGGTGAGTTCTTTATTTTTTTGTGCTATCAAAAGGCGCCTTATGGATACCATTCCTATCGATACCCACACAAACACGAAAGCGATCAAACCGATCAAACCGCTTCCAAGCCAAACTTCAAGAAACATATTACTCGCATTCAGACCAGCACCTCGTTCATCACTCCCGAGAAAAAAACGCGAACTGCCAAAACCGATTCCTGTGACGAAATGTTCACGAACAATGCTCAAAGTTTTCGCATAAATATCGCGACGGATACTGACATTGGGATCATCACGATACAGTTCTTTAATCACATTCCCCTCCGCTTGCGCGTTTTGAATGTTTTCCAAAGCGATATGGCGACAACCATAGCGGATCAATTCATCCGTCGTAATAATGTTCTCCGGCAAAGCCACATCGTGATCACAAGCAACCGTGATGCGTTGCAATCCAGATGCCGTACTCTGCGCCCGATTCAACAATTGAAATGATGTGAGATGAAACACGGACACTATCAGAATGCTTGCGATGCAGGCAAGAGCAATACCTGTTGCGTAGAGTACGCCTTCTTTCCATTGAAAACGCTCTTTTTCTGAAAGTTTTTCCTTGATTGAAACAAGAAGTACGGTAGCAAATGTTATAACCGCCACGCTTAACCACGCACTGCGAGAAACGGAAATAATAAGCGCGACAAAGAAAAGGATCAATAAAACATACAATGAAAACGAACTCGTACGAAAAAATATCCCCGTAAAAGGCACTTTCCAATAACCCTGTTTCTGCAAACTCCCTTCTTGCTCTTTGAAGGGTTGAACACAAGCCAGTATCGCATAGACCGCACCGATACACACAACCAAGAAAGCGCCCATCCAATCGGGTTCGGTAAAAACACTGTTGGGTCGACCCACCATCACCTCAAACGCGGATCCTCCATTCGCGAAACGCATATTTTGCCACAGGGCATATACGGATACAATGATGCCCGAACCGATGAACAAAGCTATACTGTTTTTGACATCCGAAACCGTTCGCACAAAAATCCGTACGAGTGCATACAATACAATGTAAGAAAAAAAGATGAGCGACTGTTTCAAACTGACATTTCGATCCGGTGCGCCGAATATCGAGAGAATACTTCCCAACCACACAAGCAAAAGTGCCGTGTCATACCGATTGATTTTCGGCAATGCAAAAGACAATCTTCTTCCGGCATAACGGATAGCGACAGCCGTAATCGTCAATATACCGATCCATTGATACGGACGAAGCATAATAGTCATTTCCACTGGCGCTATGTTCACAATTTCAAAAGGAAGAGTACTTATAAAAAACAGAAATGCCCACCCGGGACGATATAAAGCAAACAACACTATGATTCCCGAAAAAAAGATGAAATCACCTAGCGCAAGCGGAAACACACCGCTATTATTCAGTACAATCAAAACAAATGAAAGCAACAAGCTTCCCGTGATGATTGCCATTTTAATCGGATGTATCGAAAGGAGTAGTTTATGTAGCATATTTTTTCATACAACTTACTGTTGCGCTATTCGTACAATTTTCTCCACGAATGTCGTCCAGGAAAAATCTTGCGAGCGTCTTCTTCCGCGAATACCCAAAATAGCACGAAATTCTTTATCCATCAACATAGTTCGCATAGATCTTGCCATATCTTCGATATTCGCCGGATCACAATACATTACAGCATCTTTGCCCACTTCAGGCAGTGAAGCTGTCTGAGACGTCAAAACAGGCGTTCCTTGACTCATTGCTTCAAGTATCGGCAATCCGAAACCCTCATACAAAGACGGAAACATAAAAAACAACGCTTGGTTATACAATGCCGGCAAATCCTCTTGAGGGACAAATCCCAAAATCTTCACCCGTGTCGAAAGATTCAATTGTTTGACCAGCGTTTCCACATCCGTAATAAGCGGTGCAAGTTGTGGCATCAATTTTCCGGAAAGAACAAGTTTTGGAATTTCATGAACGAATTTTTCCTGCGTATTTTGCTTGACGAGTAACGCGTACGCGCGCACAAGCCCTTCGATATTTTTCCGTTTTTCCAAACCGCCTCCCGCATATATATACCCCGGATGCAGATGATACTTTTTCATTACCTCATGAGCCTTTCCCAAAGATACCGGCTTTTTAAAAATAGGATCAACATCAATAAAAGCTACTCCTATTTTGTGTGAATCGATACCAAGATGCGCGATCAAATCCTTTTCCGTTTTGACTGAAACCGCAATAATTTTATCCGCCTTACCAATAGCTCGTTCGATCAGGACCTGATACTTTTTCTTGCGCTCATTATTGAGATATTCGGGAAATAACCGGGGAATAATATCATGCACTACCATAATATGTCGCATACCCTTTGGCGCAATGGTCGCGGATTGATACAAGCTCAACAATACATCGCAACCATCCTTGCGCGCTTGTTTCGGAAGATCGTATTTTTCCCACAACACTTTGCGAATCAAATCATCGCGTTTCCACACAAACGGTAAAAACGATCGCACCTGAAACTTAGCCGATAAATGAATATGCGCCGGAAGATTCTCTTCAAGATATATGACATATTCAATGTCTTTGGAAGTCGTCTCCGACGTGCCATCGATACCTCTTGAAAGCTCCTCTAAAAAATGCTGTGTTACCTGACCGATACCCGTGGCCGGCTTTCGTAAAAAAGATGCATTGATACCTACCCTCATAACTGTTTGTTTTAGAGAATCTTCACTGCATACAGTATACCATACCGCGGTCGCCACAATGCGAAAAAAAGAAACTATCAAAAAAACAGGGTAGGGACCCTGCTTCTTTGACATGCTCTGTAACAACTAGGCGTTGATTTTGGTAATTTCAACTTCGGTAAATGGCTGGCGATGACCAAACTTAGTCTTTTCTCGTTTTTTTGCCTTGTGTTTGATACCCCATACTTTTTTGGAACGGTCTTGCTTGAGAATTGTTGATTCAACGGTTACTCCTTCCAAAAGAGGCGCTCCTACGGACACTGCTTTGTCATCACCGGTCAAAAGCACTTCAGAAAAAATCAGGGTTTCGCCTGCTTCTCCCTCCAATTTCTCAACTTTCAAAATATCGCCCTCAGCGACTTTGTATTGCTTACCTCCGGTCTTTATAATAGCCAACATAACGGTTTTTTCCTCAAAAATTTAGTAATAGACTCATCTTATCCTTTTTTGCGTGGATTGTCAATAAAAAGGCGCGCCGAGTTATTGTTTTGCTTTACAGATAAATAAAACAGGTTGGATATGCAACTGCATATCCAACCTGTTGAGCTTCTTGCATATTTTAACAAATACGCGAGACGGTATTACTCTTTGATTTCCTTTAACCTTTCATTCCCCCTTATACCGGATCGCATATTCATTATATTTTGCTGTAACCACCCATAAAATATTTCGGGATATTTGTTATATAGAGTGAAAGCAAGACTTGTCCCATTGCTGTTTACTCGCCCACCGCTCGTATAATCTTTTCGATGTGCTGACGCAGATACACCATGACAGGCTATATTAAGATTGCTATTCTTTGCATCTATGTCTACTATGCAATAGACGTCTTTCACTGCGTTACTTGGCAAGACAGCAACTGAGTTGTAGCCACTGGTTATGAGCCAAACGACCATATCGCCTTCCATCTTAGTGACAGTTTCTGTTGCACCAATACTTTTTGTAAGAAGTATCACTTCGCCAGCCTTATTCACAAACATACTTTGTTGTTCCGTAACAACACCGGCTTTGGCGGGTGCTGGAGCGAAGAAATACATTATTACAAGTACTGCTACAATAAAAATGAATAATGGTTTTTTTATTTTTTTTTCAAAATCGATCATATCGCTCATGGCGACCTCCTTCAATTGTTAAATAAACTTACTCTGTCTGAAAATTTTATAATCTTCAGAATTCTTAATAATAGCACACATTCTATTGATTGTCAATAAATGTAGCATTGCAATCGTCAAGTTTATGCTTTTCATAAGCCTGTTTGTCGCTATAGCCTCTTCATTTCGCGACGCAAGGTTCGATAATGAGGACTTGCTTTGGATACGAGTTTCCAAAATTTTTCAGAGTGGTCGAATTGTTTGAGGTGGCAAAGTTCGTGTGCAATCAAATAATCTGCGCATTCCGAGGACAACAACATTATGCGATAATTGAAGCTGAGATTGCCTGTTTTTGAACAGCTCCCCCAGCGAGTTTTTTGATTGCGGATCGATATTTTTTGGTATGCAAAATCATAATACTCTTGATTAATACGGTTTACGCGTTCCGTGACAAATTGCAAAGCTTGTTTTTTGAGAGCCTTATATTCTTTCATCGTTCCTTGCGACGTCGGATTGTTTGTTTGAATTTCTTGCGCTCGTCGCACTTTCTCAATAACCCATTCAAGTTTGTCTTGCAAAAAATTCTCCGCTTTTTTCACACTCACCCACAAGGGCTTTGTTAAAACAATCGTCCCATCGCTGTGTACGATAAGTCGCACCGACTTTGACCAGCGTATCGACTTCATCGTATACGGGATAGTTCCGGTTTTCGTTTTCAATTCTTTTTTCATTTCAACACTGCTTTGATTCGGCGTACGCCGGCGGACGAAGCTTCTTCTTTGATAATTTTGAAAGTTCCTAGTTCGGATGTGTTGGTCACGTGTGGACCACCGCAAAATTCAAGACTGAACTCACCGACTTTATACACGCGTACCGTATCGCCATATTTTTCACCGAACAAGCTGATAGCACCCAGTTTTTTCGCTTCTTCAAGTGGAATATCTTGGTAAGAAACAGGCAACGCTTCTTGTATTTTTTGATTGACGATATTTTCCGCTTGTTTGATTTCTTCTTCACTCATCTTGCTCGGATGCGAAAAATCAAAGCGCAAACGCTCAGCGGTGATATTGCTTCCCTTCTGCGTCACATGATCACCCAAAATTTGCCGTAGCGCCTGCTGAAGCAAATGTGTGGCAGTGTGATACTTGACCGACATTTCTCCGTGATCCGCCAATCCTCCTTTGAATTTTCCGGCACTTCCCGATCGGGAAAGAGCTTGGTGTTGTTTAAATTCTTTTTCAAATTCAATTACATCAACATCAACACCATTTTCCTTTGCAATTTCTTGCGTCATTTCCAAAGGAAAACCGTATGTAGCGAACAAATCAAAGGCGTCTTTTCCTGTGAGGAAATTTGTTTTTAGTCGCTGATCTATTTCTTTATTTCCTCTATCAAGTGCTTTTATAAATTTCGCTTCTTCATCTGCAATAATACCCTGAATGACGGCTTGTTTGTGTTTCAGTTCGGGATACGCCGATTGATACTGATCAATAACATTCAATGCAAGAACCGGAAATAAACCTGTCGCTTTTTGAAAATATGTATCAGCCAACCGAACACCGCGACGAATGAGGCGCCGTAAAATGTATCCTTGATCCTTATTGGATGGCACAATACCATCACCTACCATAAAAACAGCGGTACGGACATGATCCGCGATAATTCTTCGCGCTCTTACAAGCTCAAATGTATCTCTATACTGTTTGACATACCCGAAACTATCCATTTGAGTAAATATAGTTTCAAAAATATCCGTATCGAAAATATTATCCTTACCTTGCACCACCATCGCAACACGTTCCAAACCGGAACCCGTATCCACATTTCTTGATTTCAATTTCCCGATCACTTTACCGTCTTTTTTTTCATACTCCATAAACACATCGTTCCAAATCTCAACTACCGATTGCTTTTCATCGGCTGTAAGGTATTCTTCCTTTGTCATCCCGCTTGCAAGCGTTCCCGTCACATCGTAAAACATCTCTGTGTCCGGACCGCACGGACCATTGTCTCCGGCACTCCACCAATTCGATTGTGCACCCAAAAAATATATGCGCTCGCCCGGCACATTATTATCTGCAAAAATTGTGTGCCAAATTTCATAAGCTTCCTCATCGCGCGGTGCATTGCCATCCCCTTCAAAAACCGTTATATACAAACGATTCGGATCAAGCCCAAGGCCTTCCTTTTTCGAGGTCAGAAATTCATAACTCCACGCAATCGCCTCTTTTTTAAAGTAATCCCCCAACGACCAATTACCGAGCATTTCAAAAAATGTCGCATGAGTATTGTCTCCGATTTCATCGATATCGACGGTGCGAACGCATTTTTGCACATTGGCAAGGCGCTTTCCCTGCGGGTGCTTCTCTCCCAAAAGATATGGCACCAGCGGTTGCATACCGGCGGTATTAAACAGCACGGACGGATCGTTTTCGGGTACCAAAGAAGCCGACGGCAATATCGCGTGTCCTCGTTTTTCAAAAAATGTCGTAAATTTTTCACGAATATCCTGCGCTGTCAGCATAGCGATTCTGATTTAACGAGTAAGTCTGTCCAGTTTCTTCGCAATTTCTCTTTTATCATTTGATGTGAGTTTGTATCCAAAATCCTTCTCCATATCCCTGACAGCCTGATCCGCCGTAAGACTCTTGGCATTCAACGCCTCGCCCAATTTCCGCAATCGGTTCTCTTGAAAAGAATTAAATGAAACACCGTATGTATCCGCAAAAGGTTTCACAATATCAAGCATCATACTACTGGTAATCCTTCCCATAACATTATATTAAAGCTTATAAATTGGCAATTTTTTTCTTTAGAGCGTGTATTTCATCTTCCAAAAACTGCAGATTGTTCTGACTTTTCTTGACTTCCTCTTGCTTATCTTTGATGGCGAAACCGATATCCGTATAGTTTTTTCGCAAAACACGTAAATCGACTTCCAAAGCTTCTACATTCCTCAAAAACTTTGATTGATCCGATTGCATAGCCATAAGATCATTCTCAAAACGTCGTTTGGTCGCTTTGTTTTTCGCTTCATCCTCATTGTTCGTGCTCGATTGTGCCGGAAAAGACGCCAGTGCCATAATATAAGAATAATAAATAATAGGTACTCTTATACTATCGTATTTGTAACACAAAATCAATAAGTCCCTTACTTATTGAGAGGATCGACTATGATAGTGACACGATTGACGCGAGTCGGAATTCTGTTAGAAACGAATTCCGGCCATAATTCAATAGATATCGAATCAATCTGTGTATATTTTTTCAACAAGTCGGCGATGTCGCTTTCGCTCTGACCGAGCAGGTCATCCTTCAATTGTTTCTGATCAAGATCCGATCCGGAACGAGCTTCCGCATGCGCATTAATATGCAGTGTCCCGGCTTTATAATCAACCGTTGGTTCACCATACTGCACATCAATCATAGACGTCGACAACGATGGTATTTTCACTGTATCTTGTTTGGCAAGAAGATCAACAATCATTGTTTTCATATCGTCTTCGGAAAAAATAAACGCTCGAACATGAAACTTTACTCGATAATCGAAAGAATTTGTGACCGCTCCGGATTGAGGAGATGCGCTTGATGCTATGACTGATGTTTCGACAGTTTCACTCAACGCCTTTTCTCCCGAACTCACATTCTGATTCACTATTTGTATCGCCGTATCCTTCATTTCCGCCTCGACCGATTTTTTTGCGTCCGCTATATCTTGATCAGAAATGGAAGTCATATCGGATCCGCTCGTTCCGCCACCACTCATAGCATTTTTAGATTGCGCGGAAAATTTGTCGTGTTTCGGACTTCCCTCAAAGCCAGGAATGGTAAATGTTGTTGGCGCTATATTGTAATCCTGTCCGGATTGATCGGCTACTACCGTCGCTTCAATGGCTCCCGGTACAATTTTGCCATCTGCGACAGAAATCATTCCGGGAATCGTCACACCGGAAAGTAAGCGGAATACTTTTCCATCCTGTGATAATAATCGCGTTGAAGCAACCAAAACCTGTGGATCGACGCTATATTCATTATAAACTATAACAGACCCGCGTGCTTTCTGATCTGAAAGCGATGCTTTTCCCGTTGCATTGAAAGAATGTGTTATTTCTTGATCCTTTTCAAAAATTTTCACCGGTATCATCCTTGATTCAGCCGAAGGGGCGTTT
>Ga0172379_10008365_pt1 | contig 13041 bp, 13 predicted proteins | sample GrowelOW334metaG_FD_119756 | JGI IMG/M metagenome (GOLD analysis project Ga0172379, IMG submission 119756) | Groundwater microbial communities from an aquifer near a municipal landfill in Southern Ontario, Canada - Groundwater well OW334 metaG | ecosystem: Environmental > Aquatic > Deep... | reverse complement strand
TTTGTCATTCCCGTGGAAACGGGAATCCATGCGGTAAAATTGTTTCTAGATGTTCTAAATCCCTGATCTCTCCACTTAGCTCTTTGAACTACGCGGGCAGGCAAACCACAGTCCGAACTGATAGCAACTTACTGCTTACAACCGACAACTTACCCACGTGCTTTTATAATTAAATTTTCCAAAACTAATCTCTGATTGACATTTCTCTTTACTCTTTTCTGTGCTTTGATGATGGCCTGTACTAACTGCTCAGATTTTTTATCTGTTGTCGCCACCATTTTCTTTTCAGCTATTAGCAAATAGTTGTTGAGAAAAGTCTCTGTGTCACCTTCTTTGACAATTTTTTCAATTAATTTGAATGATGTCGCCAGACTTCCAGTTATCAATTCATTCAATTCAGGTAGGTCCTCCGCTTCAACTTGTCTATCAGTGCTTTTGTATACACGGCATCGTGACCGAATCGTTGCTAAGACATTTTCTGACCGTGCTATTAGAATTAGAATGACATTTTTTGGCGGTTCCTCCAGCACTTTGAGTAGAATATTGGCCGATGAGGAATTTAGCCTTTCGCAATTTTCCAAAATTCCGATCCGGGTTGGCCCATAAGAAGAAAGTAAAATCTGATGAATAAACTCTCTGACAAACTCAACCTTGATTTCTTTACTGCGACTAGCCGGATCATCTTCCTCTCGAACGCGAACTACATCTGCGGTGATTGCTCCTGATTTCTCGATAATGCGCTCGATCGCTGGCTCTATTTCCAGATCATCCGCCCCAATAAGTAGGTAGGCGTGTGACTGACTTTTCTCCAGCTCGATTTTTGCGGTCAGACTCATAAGCATAATGTAGCAGAATTAACTCAAAAATCAAAACATTTAAAAAGCATCCCTAATACAAAGAAAAATTTTGGGAATTGTGATACAATATTCGCAATATTAGGATTTATGTGTTTGTCATCTCGAGCCCTTCGACTGAGATCAGGACAGGCGAAGGAGCCGAGAGATCTTACAATAAAAATTCAAGTAAGATTTCTCCACCCCTAAGAACAGGGAGTCGAAATGACAACAACGGACTTTTTTCAAATGCGTAAGTTCTAAATATAATTGCGTCGGTAATTTAGTAGGAGATATTGTGACAAAAGTAAATATCGAAGATCTCGAGGACAAATCGCTTATTTGCGTTGATTGCGGCAATAAATTCATCTGGACAGCTGGTGAGCAGAAGTTTTTTATCGAAAAAGGTTTGAAAAATCTTCCCAAGCGCTGCAAGATCTGCACCGCCCATAATCGTGATAAACTACGTGAAAAGCATCCGATGTGGTGGGCTAAATGCCGTGTCTGCAAGAAGAAAAACGAAGTACCTTTCGAATTAACAACAGACGATATTCTCTGCGAAGTCTGCTATAAAAAAGAATTAGTCAAACGCAACAACGCTCTTGTTGCCGCTGGAGAGAAAATTCCAGAAAATGATGACTAATTAAGAGCATAATAAAAACCCTTCCTGAGTACGAGTGAAGGGTTTTTATTATTTGAGAACTACTCTGATTTTTGATCAGGCGCCATAGCCTGCTTAATCGTCTTCAAACATCGGGTACAGATAACAATACCACTTACCTTCTGCAGGTTTGGTTTGAATTGTCTCTTGGTGTGAATTTGTGAGTGTGAGACAGCATTTCCGGCTGTTTTGCTCTTGGAGCAGATTTGACATCGGGCCATTTGGTTTACTCCGATCTGATAATTTTGCTATAATTATGTCTAACAGAAATATATTCTAACAGATTTTGTTTTATTAATCAACGTCACTGCTTCACTATCTTTATTAAATGAAAGTTTTTTATGTTAATTTTGGGACTTTTTGGCAACAACGCGACGTACACTTTGGTTTTTATTGTAGCTCTTCTGATCTGTCTGACCGTTCATGAATATGCTCACGCTTTGGTCGCGACCAAACTAGGTGACCCAACCGCCAAACTCGATGGAAGACTGACACTCAATCCTATCGCCCACCTCGATCCGATGGGAACACTTTTTTTGCTTCTAGTTGGTTTTGGCTGGGGCAAACCCGTACCAATCAACCCCAGATACTTTTCCAAAAAGAGCGACGAGATTTTGGTTGCCTTAGCCGGGATCACCACAAATTTAATCTTAGCTCTGGTCTGTGCCATGCCTTTGCGAAGCCTGATTGCTAGCAATCAGGCAGGAAGTGCATCAACATTGATCGTTTTTCTCAGTGTGATGATTTTACTCAATGTAATTCTGGCTGTATTTAACCTTCTGCCTATTCCCCCACTTGATGGCTCCCACGTCGTCGAATATTTTCTTTCTGACAATGCAAAATATCAATATCAGTTCCTCGGACCATACCTCCTGATCGGATTGATCGCCCTCGATTATTTTTCTAGCTCTTCAATAATTTTCACCCTTGCTGAGCCGGTCATCAGATTCATCGCCGGAAGCCAGGTAACCAACTTGTTTTTTCGTTAATCCTTAACCAATACACTAATCAGAACTAAACCACAAAATCACCAATTTGATTCGTGTTTTAGAGATTTCGTCCCAATTTGTTGATCGGTTGAGGGGATCAATTAATATTGGTCCATTTGTTATTAGTCATTTAGACAAATTCGTTATCCATTTGTGGCTGTGATGCCCATGTTGACCACGGCATAGCCGACACCAAATGGTCCTTCGTACGAATAGACCTCCGGTTTATAATCTAGACCTGACAAAACCCCAAGCAAAATCAGTATTGAGCGGTAACCACATTCACCAACTTTCTCAAGCATCTCGTCGGACATATTCATAATCGAGTACTCATCACCTTTCTTGACCAGAGATAATATTTCGTTGTCGAAAGCTTTTCCTTCGGTAGAGGCACTGCCAATCAGTCTGTGGCTCAGATCGCCAGAAGCGATTACAGCAACTCGTTCATCGTCGTGGCGCTCGATTACGTCAGAAATAATCTGGCCAAAAGAGTAGTGTTCACTCTGGCTAGCATAGGAGTAGCTCAGTGGCAAAATCTTTGCTGGATAATCAAGTGCTGGTATCAAAAAATGAACTGGTACCAAAACGCCATGATCGACTTCGTACTGCCCGTCGCCATTGTTGTACAAGATTGCTGGTAGGCCTTCACTCTCGGCTTTATCGACAATTTCTTCAGCCAATTCAAAATTATTGTGACCGCGCCAATTGATCTCCGGTGCTTCAAAAGCGGCGAATGAACCAAAAATGTCTTTCATCCCACAGACGGTAAAAAGATGCGGATAATGAATCATGTGGGGAGAAATGATGATAATAGTGTCCGGCTCAGCCGCAGCCAAATCGCCTGCCAATTTTTGATAGGCAGAAATAGTCGCGATTGTTTTTTTCGTGTCTTCCTTGCCAACCTCCGGTACGATAATCGGCGGATGCGGCACAATCCCTGCAAATACTAGCATTTTGACCTCGCAATTTAATTATTGACCTGATTATAACAAAAAACAGCCAATCGGAAATAATCGACTGTTTTTATTTGAATCAATATTTTACCTAATCCTCTTTTTTCCAGTACTCCTCTGCTTCTTCCTCCATCGCCTCGAGGCGGGTGTAGTAATCAGGAAATTCGTTAAGGTGAGCCAGGGCGATCTTGCCGGTCGTCAGTGGATCATCACCAGAAACGTCGGTATCAGGATCGACTTTGCCATGTTCCAGCTCTACATCCATACCGCGTCGAAATTGGTCGACGTCAAATTTATCCCAAACAATTCCCAGTTTTTCGCCAATTTCCTTGGCAACATCTTCACTAAATTTCATTTTTGATTCCCTTCTAATTTTTGAACTTTACAAACTTGATAAACTTTTTAACTTTATGAACTATTTTATTCTTCGCTCAACCGGAAACGCCAAATGGTTAGTAATAGCATTCCCACAATCCAGACGAGAATTATTAAATTTTGCGTTGGGTTGTCCCAAATATGTCCGCCATCAAGAGAGATCGAACGCATATTTCGGAGCAATGGCGACAGAGGTAAAAGTTGGACAATATTGTAAAACCATTTTGGCAATGAATCTATCGGGAAGAAAACACCTGAGAGAAACATCATCGGGATAGTCACGGCTGTTGCCATCCCCTCGGCAGCATCGGAACTTTTTGTCACTGCGGCGATAAAAAAACCAACTAGTTGGAAGAGTAAAGCGGCAGTCAGACTAACAACCAAAAGTGCAGGAATATTACCAACATGAGCATGGAAAAAATTAACTCCTACCGCAATAATTATGCCAATCTGCACGACATTTTCGATTAATTGAGCGATGACTTCAGCAACAATAAATTTCCAGCCTGCAAGCGGTGTAGTCGTAATCCGTTTTAATATTTGATCTTCGCGATACCGCGAGATTGAGATAGCCAAACCCTGAACAGCTGAGTTCATCATCGCCATTCCAATAATGCCAATCAGAACAAAATCAAAATAGCCAAAACCTGAGCTGCTAGGATTAGCAACCTCGGTTGTGAACTTGTAAATCGGTTTTGTATTGGTAACTAAATAATTTGTCTGAGTTAAAAAAGCACCAACCACGCTTTGAACAGCGGCAGCTGTTTGCGCCGATCCTGGATCAGTCAGTATTTTTAATTCGGTTACCGCTTCCTGTCCCGTCGCGCCAAATCCAGCGGGTATTATTACCGCCGCACCAGCCTTGCCATCCTTAATTTTCTCACGTGCCGCTTCTATGCCAGACTGTTCGTCAATGTTGAAAATGTCGCTCTGTTTTTTTAACAACGAAACTAAATTAGTTGAAAGTTCGGAGTTGGAGTTGTTTACCACCTCAATCGTACCAGTACTGAGAGTACCGCTACCAAAAAAGAAACCAAAAATCACCGTGAAAATAAGAGGAAAAAGTAAGCTCCAAAAAAGAGCTTGTTTGTTTCGGACCATCATTTTCAGGTTAGCAATAATCAGTTTAAGCATTTGCCTCCTTTTCTGCTGGCAGAATAACTTTTCCTGTCAGTTCAACAAAAACATCTTCGAGACTGGCTGGACGAACCGCTAATCCAATCGGCGCGAACTTTCTGACAACATCGATGGCATCACCAAGTTTGTCTGAGTCCTTCATCTGTAATAAGTAATACTTCTTCTTACCAGGCTGACTGACGACACCAAATTGTTCAAGATTTTTCATCACTTTTTCATCATTTACTTCAGTTTCAAATGAGACAGAATACGGGAAAATTGCCCTTTTAACCAGATTATTTGTCTTATCATAAGCAACAATTTTTCCTTTTTCCATGATGGCAATTCGATCACAAAGTATCTCCGCCTCTTCCATATAGTGAGTCGTCAGCACGACGGTCTTGCCACGGTCACGAATGTCCTTGATCAATTCCCAGAGATTGCGACGCGCAATCGGATCAAGACCAGTCGTTGGTTCGTCAAGAAAAACAATTTCTGGATCGTTGACCAGACTCGCAACGATCGAAAATCGCTGCTTCTGTCCCCCTGATAATTGTGAAACGTAGGCGTCTTTTTTCAGCTCTAGCTGGACAGATTCTAGCAACTTGACTGCATCAATTTCGTGATTATAGAAAACAGCAAACAATTCCAAAATTTCTGTTAATTTGAGATGGTTGTAGTAAGCTGACGATTGTAGCTGAACACCAATTTTTTTCTTGATTATCCGCAATTCATTTGGAATTTTATGTCCAAGTACCTCAGTCTCACCACTTGTCGCTCGTCGCAAACCTTCAATAATTTCCAGAGTCGTCGTCTTGCCAGCACCATTTTCTCCAAGCAAACCAAAGATTTCACCTTCCTTAACTTCAAAAGAAATTCCGTCTACCGCGACCAACTCACCATACTGTTTGACCAAATTTTTGATTTTAATAACGTTTTTCATAGCCGCCAAATTAATAACAGAAGTATTATAACAATTTGAGTCAAATATTTGAATAGTCGACCCTCTTGTAGCACCTCGCGATAATCGCTATAATCAGTTGGTAAAATAAAAATAGGCACACATGGAAATACCGCAACATATCGCTATTGTTCCCGACGGTAACCGCCGCTGGGCAAAGTCAAAAGGTTTGCCGACATTACTCGGTCACAAAAAAGGCTTCGACCGTACGTATGAAATTATCGCCCATGCTCAAAAGCTTGGTGTCAAAGTCATCACTTTCTACGCTTTTTCGACTGAAAATTGGAATCGAGCTCGTCGAGAAGTCGATTATCTGATGAGTCTTTTCGTTCTTTTTTTTGATAAAAAAATGGCAAAATTAAATGAGATGGGGATCAAGCTACGTCATCTCGGCGACATCAGCCGCTTGAGTGAGGAGTGCGCCGACAAATTGAAAGCCGGTATCGAAATGACCAAGGACAATGTCGGCCTCGTCGTCCAGCTAGCAATTAATTACGGTGGCCACGACGAACTGAAACGCGCTGTCCAGAAAATTGTCAGCAAGAAATACACTCCTGAGCAAATTGACGAAGCGCTGATTAGCGACAATCTTGATACTGCTGGCGTCGCTGATCCTGATCTTGTCATCCGGACCTCTGGCGAAGAACGTCTGTCAAATTTCCTGCTTTGGCAGTCAGCTTATTCCGAGCTCTATTTCCCAGTCCTAGCTTGGCCTGATTTCACCAGAAAAGAACTTGACAAAGCGATAGAAGAATACGGTACTCGCCAACGTCGATTGGGAAAATAGCCATGCCCTCATAGCTCAGTGGATAGAGCGCGCGGTTCCGGTCCGTGAGGTCGGAGGTTCGATTCCTCTTGAGGGTACCACTAGTTTAATTTGATTTTTTGATTTCAATTTCTGGCTTTCCACAATACAAAAACTGCCCAAGATCTTCGAGGCAGTTTTTGTACTTTTGGATTACTCGTTTTTGGACGAGCCGAGCCAACGAACAAGAAGAATCAGAACGATGATGATGAGCAGCCACCAGTACCAAGCCATTCCCCAAAGCATTTTGCTCCTTTCTAGTCTGATACGACTTTTATATTAGCTTATGTCAATTTTTCAATCTCCTAAACACTTTAATTGTAAAACATTTGAGAACTAATTCAAGTCAAAGACAACAACTGAATAATCTTATTTGCTCTGAGAGCCGATAAAAAGAAAAATTGAAAAAATGTGGTAATTGTGGTTTATTAGTTTATGTCGGAGATTAGCGCAGCCTGGTAGCGCGCAGCGTTCGGGACGCTGAGGTCGTGGGTTCAAATCCCGCATCTCCGACCAAAAAAGAGCCTTACTGGCTCATTTTTATTTATTTGTTTAATCGGTTGCTATTTTGAATTTAATTTGGTCTTCTGGTGGTGCGGAACTACCCGCACCACCAGAACGGCAGTGTATTTCCTTTGTGCTCACGTCAGTTGTCCCCAGCAACCTGGGACGCAGTCTCGTTCACCTCTTCTAGCTCAAGTTGATCGCGAAAGTTGTCGATCGCGACGAAGATAGCCAGCAAGAAAGCCGAGATCTCGTCACAGTTACGATCAACCGCAACTACGGTAATGTTGTAGCCTTGGTAGTGCCTTACTTGCACCCGCCACCCAGTTACAGATGGGAGCAGGCAGGTTCTCGTGAAATCACGACCAAAAACCGACAGGAACACTTCTCCCCACGATCGTCCCCTTCCTACCACAGGCTTGTAGCCGCCGAAAGTGACGGTAACCACCATTTCTCCTGTCGACTCGCTGCTAGCGACCCATACGACTTTCTCTTCTCTCACTGCTCTCTCGCGTTCTACTGGCACGACGACAGTCTCCTTTGTTTCTGTGCTCTCGACCAAATCCTCAGACTTGATCGCAAGACAAAAACAAAAACCGCCTCGTCAGCGGTAATATTTATCAAGCTAATTATTATTAACTAGAAAATCACCGCCTAGAGGCAGAAATAATAATTGAGCTAATAATAATATTTTTCCTAGTCATTAATACTAAGAGTAATACAAAAAGAAGATAATTTCAAGAGCGATTCAACAAGTCATTACTTCAGTAGGTCCTTACCTTTTTCTTTTAAAACTATTGCTGAAGCTGTTTCAAGTGTCGCTCGTCTAATATTTTCAACTACCTTCGAAAAACTGTGAAGAAGTTCTGAGTCTCCGTTTTTCACCACCTCCTGTAGCACTTGTGCCAAACATTCGCCATTGTCATCAAACGGGTTTGGCTCATATAAGTTTGACAACAAATGATCGATGAGCTGCTCCTTGGTCAATTCGGGTGAATCGAGAAGTCCCGTACTACCTTCACGAGTTGTAGGCTTCGAACCCTCCTCATTAAGAAAATGCATCGGCATCACTCCCGTTTCTTCAAAATATTGTGCCATCGCTGCGACGGCGAGAGCATCACACGCTTTCAATCGCAGTTTTTCCTCTGCTTCCGATGTAGTTTCATCACCCTCGACTTGAGACGGAATTTTTCCAAGAATTTCGGACCAGTTTATCGTTATTTCTCGAGAGCTTCCACTTTCTGCCACGAGACGACCAATCTCGGGATTTTCACGGGTACCATCCCAGTATGATCCTTCAAGCGGTGCATCCTTCTGACTTGTAACTAATTCAATCAGTCCGGTAGCAGCTTTTCTGTCCAGCCCCTGCTGAATACGATTTGGAACATACCCATTTTCTGGGTTTGCCTCAACCAGTTTAGCTGTGACGGCACTAAATGCGACCAGAAGAGGTAATAGCCGCTTAGATGATTCGCCCACTTTACGCATCGTGCCACTATCTGTGTCTTCGTGATCAACAATTCCCGTTTCTTCTTCAGGTAATCCTCCAAATTTTTCAGACATGCTTCCTCCTAACTATATTATGTTGTGTTTAATTATCTGCGACAGACCTCATAATGTCAATAATTTGGTCGGGGAGACCCGACTTGAACGGGCGACCTCATGACCCCCAGCCATGCGCACTACCAACTGTGCTACTCCCCGAAACACTAACGGCGCGGATTTACCCACCATAGGCCAACTACCTGTCCCGCGAAGCCCCGGGGGCGAAGTGGGAAGCCATACCCCGTGGCTTTATTTGCTAGTCTTCCTTTTTTTTGTCGCGAAAAGCCCCGAGCAAACGCAGTCTGTCACCAGGACTATCAGAACCATCTACTTTCCGTTCAGGAAGACCAGGATAATATTGACTTAAAAATTCGGAGTAAATTTTAGAAGCCGCAACGTATGGAGTATCGCCATTGTCCTTAGATTCATCATTAAGATATTCAGACGCTACATTTCTGCATTCATCAGTCTCGTCTTTGTTCATCTCAGCACCATCAAAATCAAGCGCAAATCTCTTTTCTGCCTCAGACATTATTTCTTGAATTATTTTTTTTCGTTCTTCGACTGCCGCTTCTGCGTGAGCATCAAACATTTCACCAAATCTACCACCTCGCATAGTATTCCTTCCGAACTTTTATTTAGATACGCCAAGCTTATCGCAAAACTGAAAAATTGTGAAGACTTATTGCAAGCTTTTTTCTGTTGCAAATCTCTGCTAAAATAAAATTATGAAAGTATTACTTAGCACTGAATCATTTCCGCCAAACGTTTCCGGCGTCGCCACTGCGACTGTCAATCTGGCTGAAAATTTGACCAAGGCTGGTCACGAAGCCTTTGTTTTGACTCCAGGAGAGACGCAGGAGACAACTCCAGACAAGGGTTTTTCGAAGTATAGAGTTTACAGACTGAAATCGATCGCCAATCCCTTCCGTCACGGCTATCGTGTCACCTTCGTTTCCGACGCTGAAATCGAAAAACTGGTGCTGGAAATTAAACCCGATATCATTCATCTTCAAGACCCGGCAACAATCGGCCAAGCACTGCGACGAGTCGGCAAAAAACTCGGTATTCCGGTCGTCATCACCAATCATTTTTCACTCGAGTACGCCATGTCGTATCTAAAAGCGCTCAGCCCATTTATTCCCCTCTTCCGAGCCACTCTGATCGAATATCTCGTGCTCTTCTACAACAAATGCGATACTGTCGTCACGCCGACAGAAACTTTTCGCAAGCAGATTGTCAGCTGGGGTGTAAAGAAGCCGGTGTACGCCGTGTCCAATGGCATCAGAATGGAGAAATTTCTTACACATGCTCCCGACGAGCAAATCGACTCGACCAGAACCAAATTTGGATTACCGGAAAAACCGACCGTCCTTTACCTTGGTCGCATAGATAAGGATAAAAGTATTGAAGTTTTGGTCAGAGCAGTTCCGGCGGTATTGAAAAAGGTTGACGCTCATTTTGTTATCACCGGTACCGGTGGCGAACTAGAGCGCATGAAATCTCTTGTCGCAGAATTAAAAATTGAACCACATGTCACCTTCATTGGTTTTGTCGATCACAACTCACCCGATTTTGTCGATCTGTACAAAAACGCAACTCTTTTTGCAATCCCGTCGACGATAGAAACACAAAGCCTTGTTACTCTTGAAGCAATGTCAGCCGGTTTGCCAATAGTTGCCGCACGCGCCGGAGCTTTGCCCGAGCTTGCTCACAATGGCAAAAACGGCTATCTCTTCACGCCAGGCAGAAGTGATCAGCTTGCGGCACGCATCACGAAAATCTTGTGCAATCGCAAATTGGCAACAAAAATGGGTAAAGAATCGATTAAAATTGCCATGCCACACCAGATGGAACACGCCTTCGGTGAGATGCTGAAATTATATGAAAAAATAATTCAAAACAATACAAAAACAAAAGATCTTGCCGGAGATAAATTGGTCGAAAGATGACCAAGGCGGTGACCGCACATCAGGACCACAGTCGAGATAGATTTGAGTCACCAAATGCAATCTAATTAAGGGCCAATTTATGATTCCGGCAAGATCGTTTATATTATATCATAGCATCGTGCGATTCAAAAAAGTTTGCCGGCAATGATGCGTTTTGCTAAAATAATCTGAAACGGGGAAATTTTCGGATGAGCAGTAAAGATATTTTCATCAGTACAGCAATTCTGTCAACAAAAGAAAAAACAACCAATCGCCTCATCGAGTGTGGAAAAATCGGAGGAGGCACCGAGGCTGAGTCTTTTTTGTTTTATATCGTCGATTTGCCATCACCCCAAAACAGCACTGTGACGAAAAAGATACTGGCTGTTCTCCACAGCAAAGCCAAAGATAACGAAGGGTTCTCGGCTGATTTGTATGAAGATACACTCTCTGAGATCAACCGCGCTCTTGGCAAACTCTCCCAGACTTCCGACAATATCTGGGTGGGCAAGTTAAATGCCGTAGTTGGCTTGATCGATAGAAATGAAATATTAATCTCACAGGCTGGCAATGTCATCGGCTATATATTCCGTAAAAATAAAATTTCTGGATTGACTGAGTCGCCTGACCCAAACTTAGCACTACCGCCCAGCCGAACTTTTACTGACATTACTTCCGGCTCAATCCTTGCCGGTGATCAGATAATTTTTGGCAGTAGTGAACTTTTCAATCGCATTTCTGTTGACCGTTTACGCACCATAGCCCAGATGAAAACTGTTGGCATGTCTGCACTCGAGCTGAAGCGATATCTTCGACGAACTCATCCTGACGGCATCGGAGCCATTTTTATCTCTGCTCTAGAAGAACCGTCAGAGGATCAAAATCAAGAAACCATTTACCTTGATGAGATTGAAGATTCAGCGCTGAAAGCAGCTTCAAAAAAGATAGCTCCAACATGGAATAAAATAAGAATTGGGGCACAAGGAATCTGGCGAGATTCGTCCGCTGGTGGTAACAAACTCGCCGATAAATGGCACAAGAGCTGGCGAGAAAAAGTCGAGCCAGAAAGCAAACGGCTGTTCAAATCAGGCAAAGAAAAAATTAGCCAAAGTCTGAAATCTGGTCAGCACAAAATCACCGAGCTGAGTTACGGTCGCGACAATCCCTCACGCTTGAAGATCAAGGCTGTCCCCTACCAGAAGAAAGAGAGGGATCTCTCACCATTCGCCAAATATTGGCAGAATTTTTTCAGCAATGTCGGACCTCTAGTAAAATCACTTTTTGCGGCAAAAAACAGGCGCTATCTGATCGGCATCATCATTTTACTTGTTTTGATTGTCAGCTACACAAAAATAAAAATCAATAATAATTACAATAAAGACAAGGCCGCCCGCCAGGTAGTGGTCGCCAGCTCCTACGACAAAGCAACAGATCTTTTTACACAGGCAAAATCGGATCTTGCTTCTGGTAGTAACAGCCTGGTCAAATTTTATCAGGCGAGGGATTTGGCAGAGACGGCAAAAGAAGATAAGACAAATTTGGACAAAGCCAGTACCCTGATCAAACAAATCAATGTAATTGTTGACGACAAGACAAAAACAGTTCGTTTATATACGACGACGAGCTATCCTCTAGCTTCAAATATTACCAAAATTGTACTAGCCGGCACAGCAATTTATGGCGTTAACTCAGACAATAAAATATATATGGTTGACACTCGTGATGAACAGCCAAAACTTGTCGGATCGCTCGGCACAGACACTGGAAAATCGACTGGTGTTCATTATTCCGAATCAGCCAACGCAATATTCTTTGAAACAAGTGGCGGTAAATTGCTTTCCTTTGACATCAGCAAAAATGTTGTTAGCACGCTGACCAACACTGACGGCAGCTGGAAAAGCGCTACCGCTCTCAGCACATACTCAAGTAATATTTATCTACTTGATAGCACTGTCGGCACTGTCTGGAAATACGCTCTTTCATCTGGAAGTTACTCTACAGCAAGTGATTATACTGATACCCGGACAGTCAGTCTAAAAGACGCGCGCGACATTGCAATTGATGGCAATATTTTTGTCCTGAAAGCAGATGGAACAATCGTCAAATTTGTCAAAGGCGCTTACCAATCTGATTTTGTTGTCCGCAACATCCCCGCACCACAAAACACCATCGGCACGCCTGATCAGATTTTTACCAGTGACACCACAAATAGCCTTTTTGTTCTAGATAAGAAAAACAATCGCATCATCAAATTCGATAAATCAGGTGAATTTAACACTCAATATGTCTTTGATGGTGTCAAGCTTGACAGTTTCGTCGTCGATGCAAAATTGCAAAAAATCTGGGGGCTGGCAGACGGCAAAATTTA
>Ga0172379_10008364_pt1 | contig 13042 bp, 15 predicted proteins | sample GrowelOW334metaG_FD_119756 | JGI IMG/M metagenome (GOLD analysis project Ga0172379, IMG submission 119756) | Groundwater microbial communities from an aquifer near a municipal landfill in Southern Ontario, Canada - Groundwater well OW334 metaG | ecosystem: Environmental > Aquatic > Deep... | reverse complement strand
GCTGACGGCAACCTAATGACCAACGGTACATTAGTAAATTCTTGGAACTACCGAGATCAACTTACCCAAACGGTCACTGGTGGAGTAACCTTTAGTAATTACTATGATTACCAAGGCAACAGAGTACGCTACAGACTTAGTGGCACCACTAACACCTATTACCCAAACAAGTATTACAACATATCAGGAGGCACTAAAAAAACCAAACAAATCTACGCCGGAGATCAATTAGTCGCCACCATTGAAACTGTCGGTACAGTAGTGACTCCATATTACAATCATACCGATCAATTAAATTCAATTACCGCAGTATCGGACAGCTCAGGCAATCTCACAGAAACCCTCGACTATTTCCCTTACGGTAATCAAAGAATATCTTCTGGAACCTATACCGGACAAAGACAATACATCGGACAAGTCTATGATTCTAATACAAATTTGAATTATTTGAATGCTAGGTTTTACAAAGCGGATATTGGAAGATTTATTAGTCAGGATCCGGTGTTCTGGGAAATCGGAATTACAAAAGATGGCAAAAATGTACTGAAAGATCCGCAAGCACAAAATTCTTATTCTTATGCAAACGGGAACCCAATTGGGAAGAGTGATCCTACAGGGAGAGTTGCAGGGGTTCTCCAGCAAATGCCAACTTTTGCTTCTATGGGAGCGGTTGCACTGGAAGCACTAGGTGCAATTTCACTACCTGCTTGGGTGGGGCCTGCTTTAATAATTGGTACAGGTGCAGTGGTGACTAATGCAATACTGCAAAGTGCTAAAAATAGATACGGAAGTATATATGTTTCTGGACCTTATAGAACAGTAAATGAGAAAGAAAGTGGATTAAATCAAGGTGGAGGAGATAACTGGGACCCTAAAAATTTAAAGAATTTAGGTAAATGGGCGGGATATATTATTGGTGGTGGGCTTGTTGGTAGTATAATTAAGGATGCAGTTGATAGCCAGACGGACGCAGTTCAGCGTGCAAAAGAATTTAAAGAAAAAACTAAAGTAGATAATACTACTCAAACTTCAAATAAAAATACACAAACAAATATTAGTAAAAATCAAAGTTCTAATTTTCCTTCTAAGTCTAAGGAATCATTATTAAAAAATTAATTATTAATTATATGATTAACTCAAGTTTTGTAATTTATGTTTTATGTGTTTGTGCGTCATTGTATATTTGGAAAAAATATGAAGGTAGAAAGTTTTTTTGGTTATCGGTTTTGGGTTTGATCGCCCTATGTCTTTATGTGTGGAATTATATTATCGTAAATCTTAGCAATTTACCACAAAATATTTACTTAATAAATTATTATTCTGTTACTGTTTTACGCGTAATATTAGTGTTGGCTGTTATATTTGTTGTTTTTAAAAAAGATTTAAAATTAAAAAAATAAATGTTTCCAGCTAAACTTAAGTAAAAACCTAAAATATACACAAGTTCGTTACTGGGAATCTTTACCTACAACGTCAACGGCAACCTAACCACAAACAGTACATTAGTAAATTCTTAGAACTACAGAGATCAAAATTACAATCATGTAGAATTTTCAGTTAATGATATTTTCTTATTTGCTAAGTAAATTTTACTCTTCAAACATCCCAATAACTCTCTTTTCTGAATATCCTCTCCCTCCTGTAAAACATACTTAGCATATCCTCGGATATCAATAGTAGAGATATCAACTTTTTCTTTAGTTCCAAGTAGGAATTTTTTAAGTTTCATGAATTTATCAACGTCAGATTTGATCTGTTGTTTAATTTCGATTTCATTAATCTGGATATTTTCAAGTAATTTTTCAAATTGTTTAAGTAGTTCTTTTTCTTCTAAATAACCACATTTACAATTACCGTCTTTAGATTTAGTGCAACCATAATAGACATAACGATGCACATTACCATTTTGTTGCTTTTTGAACTTTTCAGTAGCTGTTATGCCTGAATCACAAAGTCCACAAACCATCATTTTAGTAAAAGCAAATTCTTTACCCTCTGATCTTAAGACTTGGCTTTTGATTTGTTCCTGAACTAGATCAAAGAGTTCTTTAGTTATTAATGGTTCATGTTTGCCAGTGTACCAATTACCGCTATTTCTAGGATACTCAAAAATTCCATAGTAAAAATGATTTTCTAACATTCTGTATATATTACCCAGGCTAAGATGTTTTTTTCCATAAGCACTTCTGAAATTCAGATCGAATTTTAACCAGTTATATATTTTTCTACCACTCCAGTGTTCGTAAGCTACTTTTTCAAAAACTTTTTTAATGACTGGTGCTCGTTCCGGGTCAATAAGAGTTTCGCACTTACGATCCATTCGTTTTTCTTTTAAATAACCAGTCGGGGCAGGGGCAGGCCAGAGTCCCATTTCAACTCTAGTGCGTAGTCCTCGTTTTACGTTAATGCTCTTGTTGTCATTTTCCAATTTTGCTTGACTACACAAAATCATTAAAAGAAATTTTTCATTTGGTGAATTTTTAAAATGTTGTCCGTAAGTACGAATTTCTAGAAGTAATTTTTGATCCATCAAATCAACAATACTTCCAAGATCACCAGCATTTCTTGAAAGACGATCAGGTGCCCAAGTTAGAATCCCATTAAATCTTCCTCGTCGTATATCTTCAAGAATTTCTTTGTAAACTGGTCGTTGTCCAGACTCTTTGGCTGAATGGGATTCTCGTCTAATTTCTGCAATTTCTAAACCATCTCTTTCAGCAAGCTCCAACATTTCTTTAATTTGTGAATCAATAGAAAGCACTTGTTTCTCTTCTGATTCAGTGGATTTTCTAGCATATAATACATATTTAATTTTCGGTGCTAATACTAATATTTCCTTATTAATTCTAGATGTTGTATATGTTTCCATATATTAATTAATGACAGAAAAAGAGCTATCTGCTAAGCCTTCGCTGTTGGCAACATGTTGGTAACTTTCCTCTGTGATTTTAAGGTATTGCGATAGAATGGGCTTTGAATAATGCGGTCGATAATGGTATTATTCATTTACAAGTAAATAGCCTTAATTGGCAAAAGTAGCCTAAACCTCTTACGGGGCATGGTGAAAGTTAGTCAGATTGTGCATAAAGAACCCATCATAATGGGGTTGCACAATCTGCCATACCTGGAAACGGGTATGAGTGACTTCGGTCACTACCCATGTGGTGGGCTTTTTGCGTCTTATCACTTGGATTTATTAATAAAACGCAAAAGAAAATCTAATATGAAAGATGTAAAACAATTTATGGAAACTATGACAGGTAAGATTGTCGTTATGGTTGCAATACTTGTTATCGGTCTTTTTATTGGTTCTAAATTTTCACACAAAGAAGAACCTATTGTTCAAGCTCCAACGCAAGATGAAATTGCAAACATTGAGCCGACTTTAATCGAATCTATGGCTGTAGTAGAAACTGATGTAATACAAAAAAATACTATGACTCAAAATAAAATAGTTACTGGTCCAGAGGTTGCAAAGATTCCAGTTGTTTCTACCCCAACACCATCTAATAATGTTTTACGAATAGATGGATTATGTGCTATACGAGTTAGTGGAGGACTACAGGATAATTGGGATGCCGATGTTGAGAATGATGGACCCGTTCTTAACGTAGTTTATTTAGATAAAAATGGAGATATTATAAGTAGCGATGCTACAGAAAAAATGTTAATTACCGCTGATGTAAAGTTGTATGCTGGCAGTAACTCAATGTCAAAAAATGAAAAACTTGTTTACACTCAGCATTTCAACTCAGACCAAATTATTTTTGGTAGTATTTATCCAAAGATACGAATTCCAGAGGAAAAGATAAGTGTTAACCCTAGTATAGATTACAAATATGGAACATCTGTAATAACAATTCATACCCCAAACCAAGGTGATTTTTCTGGCACTGGTATTTTAACCGTTTTATATGAATAAATATTATTAATTAACTTTTTAAATATGTCATCAGAAATTTTAGTTTGCACCCAGTGTGGTTATGTAGGTTCTCCTAATAGAGGAATAAAAGGAAATGGAGTAATCGAAATTGTTTTATGGCTATTTTTTCTTATCCCCGGATTAATTTATTCAGTTTGGAGATCTTCTTCTAGATATTCAATGTGTCCAAAATGCAAGAGTGTAAATTTAATTCCAATAGATTCTCCGCGAGCACAAAAAATTCTAGAGGAAAGTATGTCAAAGGAAGAAATAGCAAAAACTATCGAAATTGAGACAAAAAAAGCTTTCAAGGAAAGAAAACGAAAAGATATTCTAATAGGAATAATTGTTATTGTGTCCCTCTTGGTTTATATATTTTTATTCACTTAATTAACTATTCTTCGCCACTAAAATCTTTTTAAAAATAATTTATTTATATATATGATAAAAAATAAAATAACCCCCATGCTCTTAATTGTGGTTTCATTAATAGGTTTATATTTTTATATTATTCCTCATAAAGATAACATCTTATCTCAAACAAAAATTGACAATCAGCAAGAAGAAAAATTAACATCAGTAGTTAAACAAATAGTTTCTTCATATCTTAAAAGTCCAGCCACTGCTCAATTTACAAACATGTTTGTAATGGAAAGAACTAAAGATAATTCTTCTAATAGAGAGTTTAAAGCTTTTGGTGACGTAGATTCTCAAAATTCATTTGGAGCCTTATTGAGAAATCATTTTAATCTAACTCTTAATTATAAAGGTGAAAATATAGAAGATATTAATAATTGGACAGTAAAACAATTTGATCTTGGAGATGAAAATATAATTTCAGACGGACAGGTCGAAAATCCTCCTTTTAAATTAACCCAATCAATGATTGATACTATGTCACAAGAAGAAAATATCTTAAGGGATTTAAAAGAATTAAAGCAATTAACTAAATTAAAAATAAACGGGTCTTTAACTAAAGAGCAAGAAAATAGGATAGAGGAATTAACCCAAAAATATAAATAAAAATTAAAAAAATATGAAAACTCAAAAATTTATTTGCAAAAATTGTGGATATACCTGTAATCCAATTAAAAAGAAAAAAGGGAGTCTCTTAATTGAAATAATATTGTGGTTATTTTTTATAGTTCCTGGAATTTTTTATTCTATATGGAGAAGGACTAATAGAGATTCAATCTGTCCTAAATGCAAACAGCCAACACTTATCCCAATAGATAGCCCTAATGGTAAAGCTTTAATGGAATTGAAAAAATAATTTATGAAAAAAGAGAAATTCATTCCAATTATTTTAATAATCATTCCATTAATAGGTTTATATTTTTTAAATATAAAAAATAATGACAATAATTTTAAACAAAACAACATTATTCAATCACAAGAAGAACCTGTCGTAGCTCCAACTATTAACGAAGTAAAAGAAAAAGTGGCCGAAGCTCAACAAAATATATCTGATATCTCTAATGGTTCTCCTGTAATAGTAAAAGAAAAAACAGTAACCACTCCTGTGGTAAAAAAAGAAACACAAGAAGTTAAAAATAATCCTGAATCTATAGTTGCACCACAGACTGACCCAGAATATAAATATTACTCTATTACAAGTGTTGTCGATGGAGATACAGTAAAAATAAATATAGATGGAACAATAATAACCTTAAGACTTATTGGCTTAGATACTCCTGAAACGGTTGATCCAAGAAAGACAGTTCAATGTTTTGGATTAGAAGCATCAAATAAAGCAAAAGAATTATTATCTGGTAAAAAAGTGAGAATAGAAAAAGATTCCTCACAGGGTGATTTAGATAAATATGGGAGAACTCTTGCTTATATCTACCGTGAAGATGGATTGTTTTATAATAAATACATGATTGAGCAAGGTTATGCTCATGAATATACTTATGATTTGCCATATAAATACCAAACAGAATTTAAGAATGCTCAAAAAACAGCCCAAGCAAATTTAATGGGATTATGGTCTCCTAATACCTGTAACGGGGATACAGTATCAGAAGCAACACCGAGTCCAGTAGTTAATAATAATTCTTCTACTGGAGGATATTATACTTCTTCATACTATAGTTCTAAATATTACTATCCAGCAAATTGTGATGGCTGGAAAAGTTTAAGTGAGAAATATCTGAGAAGTTATAATTCTCTAGCTGATCTTTTGGCTGTATATCCTTCTAAAACAGAAAGTCCCCAGTGTGAGTAATATATTCTAGACGAATCCGACAAAAGAATGGCGGATACTTGTGAATTTTTGAGCACTAAGCGTAAAAGCATCCACTAGGTCGTCATGTTTTTCTGCTCCAAAACCCACAATCTGATTAATAAGTTTTTCTGCTCCAACTCTAGGGAATAAGATACTACCAACTTTTATTTGATAACTAACTGCAGATAATCTGGTCCTTTTATCTTCTGTGCTTTTTTTACCCTCGCATTCAATATATCCATCTCTGTGTAAATACTGAATTATGGTTTCTTGAAAAGCATTAGATTCAACAATTATTTTTACATAATAATATATCTTTCTATTTTCTTTACACACTGATTTTATACATTCTACTAAGTAAGGGGTTTCAAGATGATCATTTACTAAATTAGGCAAAATATACAAAATGCCTTCGTCATTTTTATCATAAACAACCAATCCCGACACTATTGCAGAAAAATCTGCTTTGTCTTTTTCAGAAACAGCTGGGTCTACTCCCATGACAATAAAAGAATAAGAACCCTTGTTTGAAGGTAACTCATCATAATATTGTATAATGTCTCGGTGAATTATCTGGTATTCATCAGGAACAACTTTCAAAAGATATTCTCTTTGCCAACTTATTGGACTGATAATTGTTTTCTCAAATTCTTTAAGAGATTCTTCGGTTGGAAATTTTCCAGGCCATAGACATACTCCTTGATCATTGATTAATGGATATTCACGATAGACACCACTAATCTCTTCTTTTTGGATTTTATTTTTTAATCTAACTACCAACGAATCTTCGTGAATAATATTACCCACAATTATAATTCTAGTATCAAGATCCCCAAGTGGAATTATTTCACTGGTAAACCAATTAAAAGTTTTATCTCTGGAATCTAGTGTTTTAACTGATTGTGAATCTTCAATGTCGTCTAGGATAATTAAATCTGGTCTTGTTTGTCGATGACGTATACCTCTAATGCTTTGTTCAAGTGAAGCTATAGTAACTCGAGCTTTTGTATTACTGAAGATAATAGACGAAGCACTCCATTCTTGATCAATTTCTTCTTGGAATGGACCAAGATCACTTTTTAATAATCTATTTTCTTCTAATTCGGCTCTCAAGCTCATCATATGCATTTTAGCTTGTGCTTTTGTCTGACAAACGATTAAAACGAATTTCTTTTGTTGAACTCCCAGAATTGACCAAAGAGTTGAAGCTGTAGTTATTATGGTTGATTTTCCTGATCCTCGAAAAGCAGTTACGCAAACCAATTTATTTTTCTCTTCTTGAATTATGTCAATAATTTCTTCGTGTAGCTCAGCTAGTTCATATTTAATGTAATGAGCAAAGTAAACCAAGAAAAACAACCAAAAACTTTCTTGGGTTACTTTTTGTCTAACATTACGATCTTTTACAAGTGCCTCAATAACTTCTTTATTTATTTTCCTCATATGTTTCTACTCCTGCCAAACCCAAAGCTTGCTTAACTAATTTTTCTTGCTCTGGTGACAGTTCATTAATGGTATTAACTACCCCTGATAATTCGACTTTATTTTTGTAATTGTCATTTCTATGTTTTAACCAAAAAGAAATGGCTGACCAATTTTTCTCCTTGATCATGGTAAGTAATTGGCTTTCTGACATATCGTTCACAAAAGCAATACCATCTCTAATTGCTTCATCCATTTTTTGAGAAAACTTTTCATCTTCTTTCTTCCAACGATAAACGCTATTGCGAGACAATCCTGTTTTTTCACAGGCAACTTGCACAATTGGAACTTTTCTCAATTCTTCAAAGAATTGATTTTGTGATTTAATTTTTTTCATGTTCAATTTGAGCTTTTTTACTAGTAAATAGTTCGTAACGTTTTATAATCAAGTCACAAAATTTCGGCTCAAGCTCCAAGCCATACACACGTCGACCAAGTTGTTCACCCGCGAGAAGAGTACTACCAGAACCTAGAAATGAATCTAAGATTATGTCATTTGGTTTCGTACAGCGTTTTATTGATTTTTCGTGAAGGGTTATTGGTTTACTTGTGGCATGTTCATAATCTTTAGCCGATAATCTTTTAGCCGTCCAGATTTCAAGGAAATCATCTACTTGGGCTACAAGTTCATTTCCTGTACTAAATTCTTTGTTTAATACCTCATTAAGATTTGTGATTGATTCGGCTAGATAGGGTCGTCCTCGTACTCCGTACACCGCAGGCTCATAGGCTTTATTGCAGAAAACTTTCGGTACAGGGTTCTGAGAATTTTTCAACCATAGGCATACTCTTTTGTTGCTAATTCCGAGCGAACAATATATGTCTTGAATTAATCCGATATACACTTGGTCGCAGTAATAGAAAACGTGAGTACTAGGGTTAGACACGACAAGTGCTGATTCTAAACTTTCTCGAATAAATGTTTTATATTCTTCGAAAGTTCGTGAATCTTTGACATTACCGCCGTACTCTTTATTTCCACCAATTCCGCCGTCATAGTTTATGTTCAGGTTATAGACCGGATCTGAATAGATCATAGATACTCTCTCATCACCTAATAATCTTTTTAGATTTTCAGGTTTAGTAGAATCTCCACAGAGAATTTTGTTCTTCCCAAGATAGATAATGTCACCTAATTTTGTTTTTGGTTCCTTTATTTTCTTTAATTCTTTTTCTACATCAAAAGAATCATCTTTAACTTCAATATCTTCATCCCAGAATTTAGCTAACTCCATTTGATTGAATCCAATATCAGTCAAAATTTCTAAATCAAAAGATTTGAGTGCTTCAAAATCCCATTCACCGTCATTGGTGTTGCTTTCTAAGGCAATTTTATCTCTTTCTTCTTCAGTAAGCTTACGATTAGGGATAAGAACCATAACTTCTTTTATTCCTAGTTCAAGTAATGCTCTTTTTCTTTGATTACCAGAAAGTACTGTATTGTCGGTATCAATTTTAATTACATCGTGGAACCCGCGTTGCGTAATTCTTTCCTTCAGCCGATTAAAATTTTCTAGAATAATTTTACGAGGATTTTTAGACCAATTTTTTAGATCTTTTACCTCTCTTTTTTCGATATGCCATATTAGTTTAGTCATGATATTTTTTGTCATTATTTTTGATAATAATTTCAGTTCCAGCCATTCGAAGAAACATCTCGACATCTTTGCTAGTCGATTTTTCACCGGAAACCTTAACATATAGTCCACCAATTGCATCAGGAATTCGATCTTTTACCCATTCTTTAATAGACTGAAAAACCAAAATCTCGAACTGGGGATGTTTTTTCCAGTCAGTAAGTGTGTCCTCGCATACTCCGATTGATTCGGCGAATTCTTTTTGAATTTTGATTTCTCGAAATTGCCTTGGAGTGGCTGACCATATAACGAACTTAACAAATTCGGGAACGAGTTTAATACTTGATGTCACTACCGAAGAATCGGAGCGAATCGGACTTATAATAGTTTGCTTTTGCATAGCTATTTTATTAATTTATTAATATCAGCGGTTTCGAGCCACTGGGCGAGCAAATGTAAAAAACTCACACTTACGTGTAATTATGGAGAAGTTATGAAACTCTTGTGCCTTGTTTAAATGGTAGGTTTAGTCGTTTGGTCTTTATTCTCCTAGCCGTTTTTTGGTTTTAGTAACAATATTTCTTATTTTATTTACTGTTAAAGATTTATATTTGTGATGCAGTTGCACGTAAATTTCATCATCAAGAGCTATTAATTTAAATCCTTTCTCAGAACCATTTCTTTTTATCTCTTTATATAAATTAAAGATTTCAATGTCTCGATCAAATTCTTCCCATTCCTTACTTTTTCCAAGATAGTCAGGAAAATGTTTTTGTTCTTTAGAAATAAAATCCCAGTTATTAATGATATCTTCTCTTCTTGTATGTCCTAAAATAGGTATGAATAATTCCATTTTGTCAGTTTTAGAATTTCTTATCCATTTTATTGAAATAATGGTTGTAGGGTATTCTTTTTTATTGAGGAAAATATATCTTTCTAAAAAATCATAAGATTTTTTATCTTCTGTTTTTATTTTAAAATGTTCTAAAATTTCACGAAATATTAATCCGTAAACTGGAGGTAAATAACTATCTTTAAAATATTTTAAGGCATCATATACTTCAGGTGTTATTTCCTCTTTTCCACTAGTAATTTCTTTTTGTTTTGTAATAAATTTTTTATCCTTATACATCTCGCTTCGGGTGTCCCAATATTTATCACGCCATTTTTGGTATTGATCATAAGTCTTAAAACCATTAGTTGGAACAGGACACCCGACTTCTTTAAATCTGCTTTTTAGCCATAAAATTTTTTCAATAAACCAAGGGTCACGCAATATAGCTTGAGCTTTATAGTAGTTCTTGTCGTAAATCTTACGTTTTGATTTGTTTGATTTTTTTAACATAAATATTTTCCCCAAGTTTTCCACTTGCATTATTTATACTTTAGCTTATACTATATTATACTATGCCAAAAGATACAAGGGAAAAAGATATCAAGGTTTTGAAACTTATAAGAAATAAGTTTATTCATTTTGGTGTTGGTCCTACCTTGGCGGAAATAAATGACGAAACAGGAGGTAAATCTCCTCGTTCCGCCAGTATAATTTTAGATCGTCTTGAAAAGGATGGTTTTATAAAAAGAGAGGGTGGAAAAATAATATCAATTGCTTTTGAGAAATCAAATTCTGTTTCAACTATTAATGTTCCTTTGGTTGGAGCAGTGCCTTGTGGTGCACCAATGTTAGCAGAACAAAATATTGAAACCTACATTCCTATTTCAACTGCTCTAGCAAAAAAAGGTTCAAAATATTTTTTATTAAGAGCAATGGGAAATTCTATGGACATGGCTGATATAAATGACGGGGATATACTTTTAATTCGACAACAGGAAACCGCTGATAATGGAGAAAAAGTTGTTGCTCTTATCAACGAAGAAGCAACAGTGAAATTTTTTGAAAAAAAGAACGATGTAGTGATTTTAAGACCACGGTCAACAAATCCTACACACAAGCCAATTATATTAACAGATAATTGTAAGATTCAGGGAGTTGTCGTGGCTGTGCTACCCTCTGATCTGAATTAAAATATATGGTAAAAAAATATATTCGTAATGCAGGTAAACAGTGGACGTCTGCAGAAGAGAAAAATTTAAAAGAATTAGCAAAGAAAAATACTCCTACACGTGTCATAGGTCTTATCCTTGGTCGACCTGTTGGAGGAGTAAGAGTGAAAGCTTCAGAAATTGATTTGAGTTTAAAGCCAACAAATCAATCACCTTATAACCGAAAGAAAAAATAACATGGCATACGAAATTGACTATATACCCGTAGGAGAAGGAGAAAAAAGTGGTGATTGTATTGCTATGCGTTTTTGGGATCCGCAAATAGGAATATCTTCACAGAAAGTTGTAATAATAGATGGTGGTTTTAAAGATTCTGCTGAAATCCTAATTCCTCATGTTAATGTTTTTTATGGAACAAATAAGGTAGATATAGTTATTTCTACTCATCCCGACATGGATCATACTTCTGGACTTTGCACTATCCTAAATGATATGGAGGTTTCTAATTTAATTATGCATCGTCCGTGGCAACATGTATCTGATATTAAAAGAGAATTTGTTGATGGTAGAGTAACAATTTCTGGTGTTAAAAAAGATCTTGAGGAGTCACTTGTATATGCCAGTGAACTTGAAGATATTGCTATAAAAAAAGGCATACCTATTTATGAACCATTTACAGGGATGAAAGCTTTTGGTGAAATATTCCATGTCCTTGGTCCGACAGAAGAATATTATAAATTTTTACTCCCTCATTTTAAAGGCACTCCAGAGCCTGTATCTTCAATAGGCTTACTTGGTATGGTGAGAAAAGCTGGGGAAAGCATTTCTAGGAAAGTTCAAGATTTTTTACATACTAACCATTTAGACGATGAGGACTCAACTTCACCAGAAAATAATTCTAGTACTATTATTTTAGTTCAAATTGATGGAAATAAAATACTTTTCACTGGTGATGCTGGAAAACGTGCAATTGAAAATGCAATTTCTTACGCGCAGTCAAAAGGAATATTACTAAATGATTTAACATTACTCGATGTACCACACCATGGCAGTAAACGTAATCTAGGAAAAACAATGATGGAACATATATACGCACAACACGCCTACATATCAGCGCCTGCAAATTCAGACAAACATCCATCAGCAAAAGTGACAAATCATTTAATTAAAAAAGGAATAAAGACCTTTGCAACACAAGGTAGACATATATACCATTTTCATGGTACACCTATTCGTAGTGGATGGGGACCTTTGACTGAAATTTCTTTTCAGGAAATGATTGAACTATAAATTTTTATGAAAACTTCCAGCAACTTATTTAATGAATATAACTTAAAAGCTCGAGTATTCCCTGCATTAATAACGGCCATACCTTTATTAATAATAAAACATTACATTATCAACCAGTATTTTTCTTTTTCTTTAACTCAAGTGATATTTGGTGATGTTTCAATTTTAGTCGTTTTAATATTTCTGTTTGTACAAATAAATAGGTTCATTTCTAAAAGTCTTTTCGAAGTAAAAACTGATTTTCCAACAGATAAGGCACTTCTCCCGTCAAGTTTCAATTTAAGTAAAGAATACAGAAATAATCTATCCCAGAAGATTAAAAGTGATTTTAACCTTACACTACCAGATTTAAAAGATGAAAATGAGAGTGAGAGTGATGTAAAAATTAGAATTCGTGAAATTGTTAAATCTATTATTAATAAAGTTAAGGACGGTCATCTTTTACTTCAACATAATATTGAGTATGGTTTTTTCCGAAATTTTTTAGGTGGATCAGTGGTAGCATCCTTCGTTTCTTTCTTTAACATTTTTCTTTTCTAT
>Ga0172379_10008363_pt1 | contig 13045 bp, 8 predicted proteins | sample GrowelOW334metaG_FD_119756 | JGI IMG/M metagenome (GOLD analysis project Ga0172379, IMG submission 119756) | Groundwater microbial communities from an aquifer near a municipal landfill in Southern Ontario, Canada - Groundwater well OW334 metaG | ecosystem: Environmental > Aquatic > Deep... | reverse complement strand
CCCAGAATGAACAGCATCAAATGCATATTGTGCGTCCATGAACTAAATTATTATCCCCAGCATTGCTGGGGATAATGTTTCATATTTAATAAAATCAAATATTTAATACATTACATGCAAAGAATCTATATGTCGAATTTGAAAATATTTTACAAAATTGGGGAAAATAATCTAATTACTTATTCAAAGTACATTATTATTTTTTTTGTATTAGTCAGTTTTTTAGGATGTTCTTCTGGTGATAAAAAACATACGAAGATAAATGTAGTTGAATCGAAAATAGTGCCGACAAAGATTGTAACCTTATCCACTGAGAATCCAGATCTTTTTTTTAAGAAAGAGTATGAAATAGAACTATCGAATAAAGCAATTATTGGGACAATTGGATATTTAGATGTATTTAGAAAAAATAAAATTTTAATTACTGACCCCATCAGTAAAAAAATATTTTTATTTGATTCAAAAGGAGCATATTTAAAAGAATTAGATACAAAAAACTGTACTCCTGGTTTTAAATTGCAGCCCATTTATTCACGATTTAATAAACAAGGGAAAATTTACGCTATAAATGAGTTTGGAACTGGTTATGTTTTTAATGAAATTGGTGAATGTGAAGGACCTTTGGATAATTTTTTTGATGTTCCGCATATTGGTTTTTTGAACTCAGGTGAAATTATTGCATATTCAAACAAGGGGGACGGCAATTATTTGAAAATTTATGATGCAAAAGGCACAGAAATTGAGAAATTTGGTGTTTTCCCTAGCAAATTTAAACATACAATTGAAAGAATAATGGGAGGGGGACTAGTTGTAGACGGGAAAGACTATATCTATCAAATCAATGTTATGAGTGCCGAGATCTTTGTTTATAGGGACAGAAAATTTGTAAAAAAACTGAGTAATCACATGAAGAATTATCATGTTATTGATTCAGATATACTAAATCCACACAACCCTAAGGAAATTTTGGATCAATATAAAAAAATGTCTCAAGAAAAAACTATGATCACACAATTATTTTTGGCTAATGAAAATGTTCTTTTAATTCAGAGTTATCGGAATAAAAAATATAGTGCACAGTTACTGTCAACCAATGGAGAAAAATATCTCCAAAATACAATAAAATTAGATGTCCCTTTTATTTATGCTAAAGATGGATATGGATATAAATTTATTCAACCAGAACCCATAGACGGTAGACTGCCTAACCCTAAAATTATTATTTATAAGATTAATTTTTAAGATTATTTATATGAAACTTGAGAGAAAAACAATTATTGGATTAATATTTTTTATATGTTTAATTGGTTTTACATATTTTCAGGTTACTTCACTTAGGGTTACAAATAACAACGACATCTTTAAGAATAGGTTAAACTCTTTGGGTTATTCAGTGGAAATCATGGGAATACCGCTAAATAATCTTTTATTAAAACAAATAACAACTAATAGTGAAAAGAATTATTCATTAAAGGATGGAAATTATCTCTTGATGATTCTTTCAACTAGCGGATGTAGTACTTGTTTATGGCAAGAATTAGAAAAAATGAAAATAAATTCATCTACATTCAAAAATGGTATGCAGATTAAATATATTTATCATGGTGACAATATGATTGATGCTTTAAGATTTAATAAATTTCTATTGAAATCAGATACTATATATACCTCTACGGATTTGAAATTGAAAGAGTTAAACCCTTCTGGTAAATTTCCTGTTCTTTTTTATATCAAAAATGGAGTAGTAACTGATTGCCATTTCCCTGTTCCTGGGGATACTCTATTTTCGAATTTGTTTTATCAACGGGTAACTAAAAAAATATAATTCCCATTTTCTTTATGTACGTTGTCATTAATAATTATATAATATGTTTTGCTACTAAATATTCATGTTTTCTTGGAGAAATCAGTTTTATACCAACCATTAATACGAATTTCCAAGCAAAGAATAAATGGAGGTCTTATAAAATTTGACAAATTTACATAAATGAACTAATTTCGATCAAAGAATTCTTTCCATTAAATAATATATACTTTGTCAATAAGCTCAACCAGTATCCGTCGCCCGATAACAGTCACTGTTATTTTCATTGCCATTACATTGATTGGTATTTTTTCTTTTTTCAATATTGGCATTGATCTACTTCCTAATATTAACATTCCTCACTTAATTGTTCAAACAATTTATCCCAACGCTTCCCCCGAAGAAGTTGAAAAACAAATTACGGAGCCTCTCGAATCGGCAGTTGCAACTGTAACCGGAGTTAAAAAAGTAACCTCCGTTTCTAAAGAGGGTGTCTCGGTTATCTCCGTTAACTTTGTTTGGGGTACCGATATGAAGTTTGCTCTGCTTTCTTTAAGAGAGAAACTTGATAACATGAGTTTTGCTTTACCACGCGAGACAGGCAGACCGACAATTATTCGCTCTGACCCCTCTTCCTCTCCAATTATGACCTTAGTTTTGTCTTATCGAGGAGACAAGAAAAACCAAAAGTCAAAACTCAATGGTCAAAACTCAAAATTTCCAATTCCTTACATAGATCACGATTCTCCGAAAGAAGATATTCAACATTTAATTGATCTTAAGGAAGCGGGAAGAATTGTATTCAAACGGCGGCTTGAACAAATTGACGGAGTTGCGCAGGCAATAATAACGGGTGGATTGGAAAGAGAAATTCTCATCCAAATTGAGCCGGTAAAACTAAATTCACTTAATCTTACGTTCGATGATATCTCTTCAGCGCTCAACTCTTCCAACTTAAATATGCCCGCCGGTTCAATAATGAAAGGATTGTTCCGTTATTCTTTAAGAACGCTCGGTGAGTTTAAAAATGTAAGAGATATTGAGAAAACGGTTATTAAAAAAAATAGTAACGGCAGCTCTATTCTTATTGAAGATATTGCAACGGTAACTGAAAACTTTAAAGAGAGGGAAGGATTAACACGTTTCAACGGTAACGAGGCAATAGGAATTCTAATTTACAAACAACCGGAAGCAAATACGGTTTCAATTGCTCAATCGGTAAGGGAGACTATCTCTTCACTCAAAAAAAACTATCCAGAATATGATCTTCTTGTAGTTTCAGATCAATCCGGATTTATTGAGAATGCAATTTCAAATGTAAAGCAGGAAATTTATTACGGCGGTATCTTAGCGGTAATTGTTCTCTTCTTCTTTCTTGCTAATCTAAGACACATTTTAATTATTGGAATAACTATCCCGGCTTCATTGGTAATAACAATACTTCTGCTTTACCTGTTTAAGATCAATTTTAATATTATTTCTCTTGGCGGTATTGCAGTAGGCGTGGGAATGCTTCTCGATAATGCCATCATCGTAATAGAAAACAATATGCGATACCGTGAGCTTGGATATTCCAACAGGCTGGCGGTTATAAAAGGAACGCAAGAAGTGGCAATGCCGATAGTTGCTTCTACTTTAACAACCATTGCAGTATTTCTTCCGTTAATATTTGTCCGTGGAATTGTGAGCGAGCTTTTTAGAGATGAATCTTTGGCAATAGCCTTTTCACTTGCGGCATCAATAATAACCGCATTAACTTTAATACCGATGCTCGATTCACGCGAGAGCTTTAGATTGATCAATGATCCCGATAAATTTACCCAAGGATTTTTAATAATAAAACGGAACGAAGAAAAAAATCTTTTTAGGGGATTAGTCTTCTGGGTACTCTTTCCATTTAAAGTCTGTATAAGGTCATTCATTTATGTTCTCGCTGTAATTCATTTAAAGGTTGGGGGCTATTTTAATAAGAAATTGGCGTATTTTTTTAAAGCAGTTGATAAGTTTATGGAATATCTTATAGAAAAATATGAACTGCTTTTAGAATGGTCGCTTGAAAATAAAAAGACGGTACTTGCTATTACATTAGGTTTAATTGTAATAACCATTCTTGCCGCAATGGATATGAAAAAAGAATTTATTCCGAAGGGAGCGCAAGATGAGTTCATCCTTGATTTCGATTATACTTCGGGAACTTCGTTACATGGGAATGCGGTTCTTACTTCTAAAATTGAAAACTCGGTTCTTTCAATTCCTCATGTTAAAGCAATTGTTTCTAATATCGGAAGAGTTAATGAATTTGATTTTATGAATAAAGAACAGATAACGGTTAATAAAACAAATCTCATCATCAAATTAGATTCGTATGAAAACTATTACAATGTGCAGAACCATCTTAGGAAAATTCTTGAGAAATTGAAGGGCATTAAATATACTTTCAAAGAGGTAAAGACCTCTTATTCAATGCTAATTAATCCTTCTGAAAATGATATTGCTATAAAGATAAAGAACAAGGATTTGGATAAAGCTTTTTCCAAAGCTGAAATGATCTTAAAAAAAATAAACAGCCAAAAGATAGAAGGCATTAAAGAGACTAGAATCGGGTTCGAAAAAGGAACGCCGGAATTCTCTATTAGCATTAACCGGGAAAAGTGTTTGGCTTACGGAGTGAGTGTTAGTTTAGTCGCCACACAGATCGTTAATATGGTTAAAGGAAATGTTGCAACGTATTTCTCAGACTTTGATAAGAAAATCGGGATTAATATCCGAACGCCGGAAAACAACCGTGATGATATTAAGTCTATACTTCAGAATTACGTTCAGAACGGGAATACGAAAATTCAGATAAAAGATTTGGTTGATTATAAGTTCGGATTTAATTACAGCGAAATATGGCGTGAAGATCAATCGAGGACGTTATACATTTATTCCGCTCTTCAAAATGCAAAATTAGATGATGTGATTAAAAATATCGATCACACAATTGCTAGTCTTCCAAAATCTCCGGAAGAAATTATAACAGTCGGCGGTGTAAACGAAGAAATAAATAATGCTTTTTCCGCTCTTTATGTTGCGCTAATAATTTCCGTTTTGTTGATGTATATGGTTCTTGCTTCGGAATTTGAATCTGTTCTCTTTCCCTTTATAATTTTGTTTTCGGTTCCACTTGGTCTTATCGGTGGTATTTTACTTCTTTATGTTTTTGGAGAAAGTATCAGTGTTATCTCACTAATGGGTTTAATTATTCTGGTAGGTATTGCAGATAACGATGCAGTTGTAAAAGTTGAATTTATCATTCGCAAAAGGAGAGAGGGACTTTCTGTTCATGACGCAATAGTGGCAGCCGGTAAAGACCGATTTAGACCTATTGTTATGAACTCATTTACCGTTATGTTTGGAATGATTCCTATGATGATTGGAATAGGCGCTGCAACGCAATTGCGTATTTCGCTTTCACTTGCTGTCGTCGGCGGGTTGATTTCTTCAACATTATTAACTTTAACAATTGTTCCCGTTCTCTATACATATATGGAAAGATATTCTAAAAAGAAATTTGACATAAACAAAAACGAAACCGTTGGCGGTAAGTATGAAAATTAAATTATGGGTCTCGATAACTATTGTTATTTTAGTAATTCTCTCGTTGCTTTGGATAGTACTTCCAAATAAGAGTGAAAAGCCATTAGAAGGAGATAGTGCAAATATAAACTATGATAAATTAGACGAGATTATATTTGATGTACGAACAAAACCGGTAATAAAGGGCGATCTGTTCCTTTATATAAATGCTAACGGAATAGTAAGAGCAGCGGAAGAACTTGAATTGACTTCCAATATCAGCGGAGCAATAACTACGCTCAATATTTTCGAGGGAAAAAGAGTTAATAAAGGTGAACTGTTGATTGGTCTTGACGACCGTGAATATGAATTAGCTTTGAACGATGCCCGTGTGAAAGTTACCGATTCAAGAGTTGAGTATGGTTTTTTGGCAAAGGAAACTCCGGGAGATACAACTAATAATCCAAAAGCGCGGGAAATAACTGAACGTATCCAAAAGCTTGATAAAGATTTCAATGAAGGAAAGATTAATGAGCTAAAATATAACGCGCTAAAAGATGAATTAGATATGAAGTTGATCTTTACGGGAGCTAAAAGGGAAGAGATAATTCAAAATAAAAGCGGATTAACAACTGCTATCAATGCTTACAAAAGAGCAAAACTTAATTATGAGTACTCAAAGATATCAGCATCGTTCAATGGAACTGTGGGTGATTATGATTTGGTGAAAGGACAACGAGTTAATGCGGGACAAAAACTTTGTAAACTGTTCAACACTTCCACGCTCAGAATTGATGTAGGAGTTTTGGAGAACGATATAACGAAAATCAAGGTAGGCAACCTTACCAAGGTAGAAGTTCCTTCAATAACCGGTGAGACTTTTAGCGGTCGTGTGGTTAATGTAAGTCCTTACATCGATAAAGAAACTAAAACTTGCAAAGTAACAATTCAGATACAAAACGGTTCAAACAAATTAAAACCCGGTATGTTTGTTAAAGTCTTTATTGTATCAAATAATCTACAAAGTAGAATTCTCATCCCTAAGGAAGCATTGCTTGTAAGAGATAAACGTTCACTTGTTTTTGTTGTTGAAGGCGATCTTGCAAAATGGAAATACATCCAGATCGGTGAACAGAATGATGAATTTATTGAAGTAACAGAAGGACTTGAACCCCGTGAAAATGTTATTGTTGAAGGACAATATACGTTAGCGCATGATGCAAAGGTGAGAGTAATCAAATAATCCATTATCGGTTGCTGATACGGTTTTGATCTTTCATCTCGAGTCTTTTGTCAAATTGATCGTATCATCTGCGTTCAAATAATTATGTCATTTTGAAAAAAATCTTTTACATATTTCTAACAAGACCGGTTACAACCGCTATGTTCTTTTTAAGCGTAGTTGTTGTTGGAATTGTTTCTGTTCTTAACTTGCCCGTTGAGTTAAGTCCTCATGTAGAATTTCCGCGCTTATCTGTTTCAGTTTCCTGGCCAGGTGTTTCACCTGAAGCGGTTGAAGCACATCTTACTTCTCCAATTGAAGCAGAACTTGCGACAATTCAAGGAGTAAAAAAAATAGCATCTACTTCATCTGAAGGATTCGCCCGGATATCTTTAGAATTCCATCCTTCAGTTGACATCGAATTTGCCCGTGTCGAGATAAATGAAAAACTTTCTTCAATTAAGAATGCTTTACCGGTTGGTGTTTCTTCTCCAAGGGTTTCACCATATATACCTGAAGACCTCCAAAACTTGCAAGGATTTTTAACCTATTCTATTTCCTCTAACCGATCATCTAACGATGTACGCAAGTATCTGCTGGATAATGTAGTTATGCGTCTTAAAAATGTTGATGGTGTTTCTGATGTTGAGGTAAGAGGCGGTTCCGATAGATTGATAGAGATTATCATTGATTATGGTAAAGCTAAATCACTTGGAATACTTAATGAAGAGATCAACAATGCAATTTCCGAAACGGAAAAAATTCTTTCAGCAGGAAAACTTGAAAGAAATAACAACCAAGTATTTGTAAAGATAAATAATGAAGTGATTAATCCGTCCCGCATCGGTGATCAGGTTGTTAAAATTTTACCGGACGGAAATGCAATTCGCATCCGGGATATTACTAAGATTGTTGATGATTATGAAGAGCAACTCTCTTATTATAGAATTAATGGAAAAGAATCCATTACACTAATAATCAATAAAGAACTTGGCGCTAATACCTTAAGCGTTGCAAAAGAGGTAGATGAAAAAATAAGAGATTTATCGAAAGAATTCCCTCCAGATTATATCATCACAAAAGAGATTGATAGAAGTGAAGATATTTACAATGATCTTGATGAGTTGTACCGCGACGGACTCTTCTCATTCATTATAATATTTTTTGTAATACTTTTACTTTTTAGAAATATACGTTATCCTTTTATCATTCTTAGCTCAATTATTTTTTCTTTACTCGCAGCTTTTTCATTATTCTATTTATTTGAATTAACTCTTAATATTATCACATTCTCATGTTTTGTCCTTGGCTTTGGATTTATTGTTGATAATTCAATTGTTGTTCTGGATTATCTTGATAAACATTATGATGGGCGCGGTGAAAAACATTTAACGGTGTTGGTCAAAGAGATATTCTTCCCGTTATTTACATCTACGATCACCATTATTGCAGTTTTTATCCCTTTACTATTTCTTACGGGGGAACTTAAACTTTATTTCCAGCAATTCGCTCTGGGAATTGGCTTTACACTATTAGCTTCTTTAGTAGTTTCCTTTACGATTGTGCCGCTTTTATATCTTAAGACATTTCATGTAAGGAGAAAAAAAGTAAAAGATATTAACAGCGAAAGTATCCTATATAAAGTCCACAGAATTATTGTATCTCAGATTGTTAAAAAGAAAAAAGTGAGTATTGTATTTCTTTTGCTAATTATTGGACTTCCCGTCTGGTTAATCCCAACTAGAATTGAAACTCCAATCATTGGTGAAGCTTACAACTCAATCTTTGATAGCGAGACATATCATGATGTAAAGCCATATATAAATTATGCATTTGGAGGGGTGTTAAATTTATTCTTTAATCATGTTTCCAGAGGAGAACTATGGAATTATGGTGAGGGAACATATATCTATGTTCGACTTGACTTACCGAATGGGAATAGAATTGAAAGAATAAATAAATTATGTGGTGATTTGGAGAATGAAATATTAGCATATAGGAAAAACTTCAAAACTCTTATTGCCAATGTAATGGATGAAGAATCTGCATCTTTAAGAGTTGAGTTTACACCGGAACAATCGAATTCAGCTTTTCCGTACATGCTAAAAAATTATATTACAGCTTATGCAACTCGGCTTGGTGGAGTTGATTTCTACGTTTATGGATTTGGTCCCGGTTTTTCAAATGCCGGAGGTGGGGCATCCAGTAATTTTAATGTTGAAGTGAAAGGATTTAATTATGAAAAAGTTAAATCTATTGCGGAAACATTCCGCGATCTTGTAAAAAGAAATCCACGTGTTGATAATGTGGATATTGATAAATCCGATTTTTATTGGTCATCTGAAACATTTGAAATAGTTGGAAAGATTGACCGGAACCGTTTATCTGCTTATGGGATTACAATTCAAGAACTTTTCAATATAATTGCTAAGAATACAAGCGGGAACATGAATTACAACCGTTTTAATATTTTAAATGAATCAGTAAACTATCGTGTAAAATTTTCTAATTACGATAACATACAGTTGGAGGAACTTAAAAATTTAATTGTAAATGAAAATGGAAAGGAGAAGTTTAAAGTAAGTGATCTGATCACGTTTGAAGAAAGGAAAGTTCTTTCATCAATCAACCGGGTTGATCAACAGTATGTTCGTTATGTCAGTTTTGAATTCAAAGGTCCTTATAAATACGGTAATAATTTTCTGGAATCTACCTTATCATCTATAAAAGTTCCTGAAGGTTATTCGCTGAAGCAATCCGATTATTCGTTCCGCTTTGCTGAAAAAGATGAGATTGATATTTGGAAAGTATTAGGAGCTTCATTGTTTGTGATTTTCATGGTAACCGCGGGATTCTTTGAGTCTTTTAAAAAACCATTAATAATAATTACCGCTGTACCATACGCAATTATTGGAGCTATTTTTCTTTTCTGGTTAACAGATAATAATATAGAACGGGGAGCTTATGCAGGTATGTTACTATTGGTTGGTTTATCGGTATCAAATTCAATAGTTTTGGTAAGTTATCTCTCACAGAATGCTTTCAACAACATAGCAGAATTAATAAATGCGACAAAGACTCGTCTTCGCGCACTAACATCAACTACTTTAACAACCTTTGCTGCTTTGCTTCCTTTTATTCTTAGTGAGCGTGCAACATTTTGGAAGAATTTAAGTGTTAGTATTGCCGGGGGAATATTTATTTCATACATCTATATTATCTTTTTTCTTCCTCTGATTTATAAAATAATCTCTCTTCGAAAAAGAAAAGTAGAAAGGAAAATCCTTTGAGAATTTAGATCAATAAATTACGATGAAAACATAACATCAATAAAAGTTAGTTATTTCCTCTTTAAAACAATAACCGTTGCGTCGTCAAAAATACTGTTTTCACCGATGAATCTTTTCAACTCTTTTAAGATGCCGTCTTTGATCTCTTTGCTGGTAAGATGTGAGTATTTGGTGATAACGTTTTTTAATTTCTCTTCACCAAATTCTCTTTCAAAAGAATTTCTGCTTTCAGTAAGTCCATCTGTAAAAAGCACAAAAATATCTTCACTTTTTGCTTCTATACAAATTTCTTCAAGATTCTCATTAAAAATAGATTGATTCGATAATCCAATCCCGATTCCCTTCGGCTGAAAAAATTCAAAACTATGCGAAGCGCGAGTGTATTTGTAAAGTGGTAAATGTCCAGCACGGGCAAATTTGAAATTTCCTTCCTCACTAAGTGATAGAATTGAGGCGGTAAAGAAATTCCCAACTTTTATTTTTTTGTAAAGTTCACAATTTAATTGAGAAAGAATCTCGGTAGGCGATTGGAAAAAATTCCCCAGAAGATGGAACGCCGCCTTTATTTGAAGCATATACAAAGCGGCTCCAAGTCCCTTACCGGAAACATCGCCGATAATTATATGTTTTAGTTTGTTGTCGGTCGGGTTGCATGAAAAATCGAGATAGTCGCCTCCAACTTCCTGAGCGGTTTCGTAAAAAAAGTCAATATCGTAAAAATCATTTTGTGGCGGTTCTTTCGGTAAAGCATTTACTTGAACATCGCGAGCAACTTCCAATTCGTTCCGCATGATAAGTTTGTCAGCCAGTTCAAATGCTAATAAAATATTTATTCCAACGAATCCCGATAATACATAAAACCAAATATCGTTTTGCCATCCCCATAAAAAAAGAAAAAGAAGAACGAAATAGATGAACCGTCTCGCCGGATTTAATTTTAAGAGAAATGCGATGAAAAGGTTCTTTGCTAACTTTAAGTATCGCATGGATTTACTTTTAGAAGAAACTTCTTCACCGTACTTTGAATAGAATGTAAGATAACCAGCAGCGTCTTTAGTAACCAACTGTCGGATTTCTTTTGCGGAAATATCGGAAGTTAATATTCCGAACAAGTCTTTTAATTTTTTTGTAGTATCGGTAAACATAAATCAGCAGAATTTTTTAATTAAATTACATGGCAAATGTAAATAATATTTTGCTACTTATTCTAACGGAAGAAATGAAGTTTAAGCGGCAAGGCTGAAGCTGTTGAAAGTGGAAAGTTACAAGTTGAAAGTTTGTTCTGAAGAAAAGGAAAACTGATGACAAGATGATACAAGAATATTTGTGTGGAGACAAATCTCAACTAAACGATTAAAAGAATATGAGATCGTTTAACAGTTGAAGTTTATAAATTGTTAAAAGGTTATAGATTTAACAAATAATGGTAAAGAAAATGAGAAAATGGTATTCAGCTTCTATTTTATATAGAGGTATAAAAAGCATTAGCATTTATCCGGATATATGGGAAGAATCAATATGTTTGTTTGAGGCAGAGAATGGGGACGAAGTAAGGATTAAAGCAGAAAAAAAAGGTAAATCCGAAGAAGTTAAATATCAGTCCATTCCAGATAATACTGTAAATTGGATTTATGATGGGATACTGAGCATTTATGAACTTTCAGAAGATACTATGGGTGACGGAGCAGAAGTCTTTTCGAGATTCTTAAGTGAGGAGGAAGTAAGAAACTTACGAACACCTTTTAAGGATGAATGATTAATATTATTTAGTAAGTTCAGAAAGAAACAAGAATGACAAAATTACATCGAAATATTTGTGAAGGAATTATTTTCAACCTCGACCAAATATTTTTTAAGAAAAGATTTGCGGATAAGGCGATTGAGCAATCGTTAAAATCCAATAAAAAATGGGGAAGCCGGGACAGAAAATTTATTGCTGAAACAACCTATACAATTGTCCGCTATTGGCGCATGTTAAATGAGATGATGGGCATTAATGCTGAAGAAAACAGTGGTTATCTCTGGAAACTTTTTGCCGGTTATCTTCTCTGGAAAAATATTCCTCTGCCACCGTGGGATGAATTTTCTTTGATCGATAAAGATAAAATATCGATTGAAAAGAACAGCAGACTGAATGAACGAAAAATTAAAGAATCAATTCCCGATTGGCTTGATGAATTGGGCGAAAAGGAATTGGGAGAGCGATGGGATACAGAAATCGCCGCATTAAATAAAGAAGCGCCGGTTATTCTTCGCGCTAATACTCTGAAAATTTCAAGTGCAGCTTTGCAAAGAAAATTTATAGAGATTGGAATACAAACTTCTCCACTGGAATGTACGAGCGATGCTTTGCTGGTAGAACAGCGCCAAAATCTTTTTCAAACTCCATATTTCAAAGAAGGATATTTCGAACTTCAAGACGCATCATCTCAGCTTGTTGCAAATTATTTGGATGTAAAACCGGGAATGCGTGTTATTGATGCATGTGCAGGAGCCGGTGGTAAATCACTTCACATTGCAGCACTGATGCAAAATAAAGGCAAAGTCCTCGCACTCGATACAGAAGAGTGGAAATTGAATGAATTAAAAAAACGTGCAAATAGAAACGGGATAAGCATCATTGAAACACGAACAATCACTTCTTCCAAAGTTATAAAACGCCTTGCGGAGAGCGCTGACCGCGTGTTACTTGATGTTCCATGTTCCGGCTTGGGAGTATTACGCCGTAATCCCGATGCAAAATGGAAACTAACTAACGAACGAATTGAAGAATTAAAATCTCTTCAGCAAAAAATTTTAGAAAGTTATTCTTCAATGGTTAAGCACGGGGGAAAAATTGTTTATTCAACATGTTCAATCCTACCTTCAGAAAATGAAGGACAAATTGAAAGATTTTTTTTATCTGAAATGAACCGACAGAAGTTCAAACTTATCGACGAAAGAAAAATTTCTCCGGCTGTGGATGGATTTGACGGATTTTACATTTGTGTACTTCAGCGGCTTGAATAAAATTGGTGGGGGAAAATTCCTATTTTTCAATTCTTTTAACAACCGACTTTAACTCATTTTCTATATCCTTATAGTTTACAACAAGTTACCCCTTAAAAATCTTCCTAACTGCCTAAAAATAAATAAGTTATCAGAAAAAAAACTTAATCTTTTTAAAAGATT
>Ga0172379_10008362_pt1 | contig 13047 bp, 16 predicted proteins | sample GrowelOW334metaG_FD_119756 | JGI IMG/M metagenome (GOLD analysis project Ga0172379, IMG submission 119756) | Groundwater microbial communities from an aquifer near a municipal landfill in Southern Ontario, Canada - Groundwater well OW334 metaG | ecosystem: Environmental > Aquatic > Deep... | reverse complement strand
GTTTTATATACCCCAAAATACCCTCCATATCTTTCAAGAGAGATTTTTTTTCTTCCTCCGTAAGCTCAATTCTCGCCAATTCGGCCAGATTTTCCACACCTTTTATGTCCATATAGTAACAGTATACCTCAACATCTATTTTTCCCCAAATTAAAACGGACATGTGGATATAGTAAAATCAAAGAGAAAACGGAAGCGTAAAAACCGTATTTAGGCGATAACTACCCTTACTAAACTATTTCCCTAATAATCCATTTACAACTCCTTTTATATCTTCCTCTCTGGGCATTTTATCAAGCTCAGATTCTGATATCGCTTCCATTGCACCAGCATATCTTTTATAACCTCCATATCTACGATACTTGCTATACAAAGCAAGAGCATCTTCACTGGATATTGGTTGCATAGTACCTTTCAAACTTACTGCTCCGGAAAAATGATTTCCTCCACCATCTTTGTGAATTAATATAACGTCAATCCCATCTATACGAGCATCTATTCTCATTTCTCCTTTTTCTCCGTCTCTACTTTCCCGCCATCGTTGAACATGTTCTCCAAATTCCTTTTTTATTGCCTCCTGCGCCGCGGACGCTTCAATTTGGCTCGGGATCATTGTATCTTCAGCTTTTTTAACTTCTTCTTTATTTGGTTGATATGATTCTTTTGGCATATTTTCATTTATTAAATTTGATAATACCCTAATAATACCCTCCCGACAGGCTTTGGCAAGTGAAGTTATAAACACCCAAAATATATCTAAAAAAGTATCCACTAATGTTAAATCTACGCCATGACGTAGATTGATTATGGAGTGATTAAAATTATTTATTATCCAATAATGCTTTAATCCTCTCCTCTACTGGCGGATGAGTCGCAAAAAAACCACCAATTTTTTTACCTGCCTGCCGGTAGGCATGGCCAAATTTCAAACCCTTCGGATCGGCAATGTAGAGATGCGCAATGGCGCTGGATTGGCGCGTCATTGGCTGACTATGCTGGGAAATTTTTTTTAATGCATTGGCCAGACCATCTGGGTAGCGAGTTAAAAGTGATCCGGATGCGTCTGCAAGAAATTCGCGTTTTCTGGAAATTGCCAATTGAATAAGAACGGCAAAAATTGGCGCTAAAATTGAAAGAACGATACCGACAATCATCAGTAAATTTCCTGCTTTATTATCGTTGTCTCTGCTTCTGCCTAAATTCCCGAAAAATAAATTTCGCCTAAAAACATCCGCAATAATAGTGACAAAACCAACCAAAACCACAACAACAGTTGAGAGCAACATATCGCGATTACCAATATGCGAAAGCTCGTGCGCAATCACACCTTCCAGTTCCGATTTTTCTAAAATTGCAAGTAACCCCGTAGTCGCGCAAACCACAGCATGTTTTTTGTCTCGTCCGGTAGCAAAAGCATTTGGCGCCGGATCATTAATAACATAAACTTTCGGCATTGGAAGTCCGGCCGTAATCGAAAGATTTTCTACGCTCGTGTATAAATCAAAATATTCTTCCCTTTTTGCTTCCTTCGCTCCCGCCAGTTTCAGAACAATTTTATCCGAAAACCAATAAGAAAAAACATTCATCAAGATGCTAAAAATAACAAAAAAATACAAAATATCCGGATTACCGTAATAGAAACTAAAAAACCAACCCAAACCAATTACTACGGCAAAAAATACTGCCACTAACAACCAAGTTTTCGTGACATTTTTTGACTGCTCTGTATACAGCGTTGCCATAATGCTAAATATTATAGCACAAAAAACTATGAAGCTTTATTCCCCTTTTTCTTTGGCCTGTTCCATTGAACCAGACAACATATCAGATATGAATGTTTCAATAGGAATACTCTCTGCGGGAGCAACAATTGATACTGGTTGATTCCATTCACTAAAAATACCCACCACATTTATTTTAGCTTTCTCCACTTTGGTTTCATCGGGTTGAATCCCAAAATTAAGCATAAACTTGTGCAGTAATTTATCGTTCCGGCCAATCCAAATTTCTCCTTTAAAATCTTTGAGAGTATCTAAGCTTTTTGTGAATGATGTTGGATCAAAAGCAGAAAGTTCAGAATCGTCTTTGCCTATACTATTAACATATTCTTTAAGCGATTGCAGATAAGAAACTATTCCTTCCCTGTCGAGGTCAAAAATAAAATGATAAGACAACTCCCCGCCAACCGTTTCCGGAGAAAGTTTTTTAACTGATTTTACAAAATGCGCATCTCGAGACATTTTATAAATATAATCTTTTTGTTCAGCAGTAAATTTATCAGTAAGATTTGGATTAACCGGAGATAGTGCCGTCAGAGGATTGTTAACAATTTGACCATCTGGAGATTTAAAAGGAATTGAAATCCATTTATTTTCATATGATGAAAACATTGGGAAAAAAGCAATTGTAGGAGCCTTAATGATTACGCCATAAAGGATACTGTTAAGTAATCTGAATTCGGCTGTAAAGGAAAAAGAATCCATGTTAACGGAAATAACTGAAGAACTTTTTGAATTATTGGGATCTGAATTGTCATACGATCCCTTGCCGGTAAAACTAAGCTGTTGAGAACCAATACCGCTGGAAAATAGCTGACTTAGTTCACTAGTAATATCCTGAAACTCAGAAAGATCAACATTGGCCGTAATATCATAATTCGCGCTATGGGCAGCTCGAGCGCTATCAATAGCTTGAGAAGTAAGACGCGGAAGCGATACGAAAACACCTGAATAATATGCATATGCTCCTCCACCTAAAATACCAAGCAAAATTATTATTAAAATAATAAAAAATATTTTTTTACTTTCTTTGACAGGTTGATTAGGAATGGGATCTACAGGGGGTTTAATTGTTGCTGGTTCTATGTTAGAAAACTGATTTTGAGGCTGAATAATATTTGGTGTAGCCGGAGCGACGGCAGGAGAAACGAGAGTAATCGTCGGGGAATCCATTTTTTGCATTGGAACTATTTTTTTAAACGCCTCACTTAAATCATCTTCACTCCACCCACCGCCAGAAACCAACGCTCGATTAATTTCTTCGCGCGTTTTTCCTTTAGCAACTTCCATTCGCATATATTCCAAAAGTTCTGGTGTAATCATAAATTTAAAATTAAATTTAAAACTTTACCTCCACCGGATTTTGCGCAACATCGTTGTCGGCCAAATCGAAGAATTCTTTTTTGGAGAATTTAAAAACACCAGCTACAATATTACCCGGAAAACTTTCCACGGAAATATTTAAGTCACGAACATTGGAATTATAAAACCTGCGCGCCGCTTGAATTTTATTTTCCGTATCGGAAAGTTCATTTTGTAAAGCCAAAAAATTCTGGTTAGCTTTAAGGTCGGGGTAAGCTTCCGCAACGGCAAAAAGGGACTTCAAGGCACCCGAAAGCATATTTTCCGCCTGCGCATGAGCTCCCGTAGGCCCAGTCGCTCCCATCGCTACCGAACGCGCCTTGGTGACATTTTCAAAAGCGCTGGATTCGTGCGTAGCATAACCTTTAACAGAATTAACTAAATTGGGAATTAAGTCATATCTCCTTTTTAATTGAACTTCAATATCTGCCCAGGCTTCTACCGTACGATTACGAAGAGAAACAAAACGATTAAAAACATAAACTACCCATACAATTACAACTGCCAATATTATCCAAAGATATTCCATATAATATAATATGTTAAATAATAATCTAAAACCAACTAATTAATTATAGCACACCTGCCTACCGACAGGCAGGATTTTATTTTTTTGATTGCCATTCCTCCGCCAACACCAATAATGGTGAAGCCAGAAAAATTGAAGAATAAGTTCCAAAGAACATTCCAGAAGTAAGCATAAGAGCAAAATACTTAGTAGTTACAGGACCAAAGAAGAAAAGAGCCAAAAGCACTAAAATGACAGTCAAAGAAGTACAAAGAGATCTTACAAAAGATTGATCCAAGCTGTAGCCCACCACTTCACTAAAAATAACTTTGGAATTGGCCGTTTGGTTTCTTAAATTTTCTCTGATTCTGTCAAAAATAACTATTGTATCGGAGACAGAAAGACCAAGAATAGTAAGAACTGCCACCACGAAAAGAGTATCCAACTCCACCCCATAATAATGAGAAAGTATAACAAAAATTCCAACAGGAATAATCACGTCGTGCAGAAGCGCCACAATAGCGGTAATTCCATATTTCCAAGAAGAAACCGGCTTGGAAACTTTTCGAAAAGCAAAAGCAATGAAACAAATAATAACCAAAGAAATTAAAATAACGGATAGAATCGCTTTTCTGGTAAGTTCTTTACCGACTGTTGGTCCAATAGAATTAAAACTCATCTCCGTCAGAGCATCACCTCCATTGTTCGAGAGAGTTTTTAAAAGTAAAGCATGCTCGGTGTCATTTAAGTCACGAGATTTTACAATATAGCCAAGTTCCCCTGTCGGCTGCAAAAGGATAGTGCCGAGATCAAGACCGGCAAGAGATTTATCCAAAGTTTCTTGCGCCGGACGAGAATCTTTATAAACAACCTCAGCTAAAGCCCCGCCTTTAAAATCAATACCAATATTAAACCCGAATATAAACATCGAAAACAAAGAAAGAACAACTAAAGTTATCGATATGCCAATGAATATTTTTTTGTGTTTTACGATAAACATAATTTTTTATTTACTAATTCCGCTTCCGAATAAAAATTTGGCGACCTTCCCTTCTCCGATAAAACTGAGCACCGAAAGAAAAATTCTAGTAATTGTTATTGCGCTAAACATTGACACAATGACTCCCATCCCGAGCGTTAGAGCAAAACCTTTTATCAAAGAAGTGCCGAACCAAAAAAGAATTACCGCGGTAATAAAATTTGAAATATTAGAATCGCGGATAGAAAGCCAGGCTCTGGAAAAACCAGCAGAAACCGCATCAGCAATGGTTCGGCCAGAACGCAATTCTTCTTTCATGCGCTCGAAGATAAGCACATTGGCATCCACCGCTATTCCGATAGAAATCACAAACCCGGCAATGCCGGCAGCAGTCAAAGTGACAGGAATCAATTTAAAAAGTGTCAATATAATTACGATAAAAATACAAAGAGAAAAAGTGGCTACCAGTCCCGGCAAACGATACCAAAGGATGAGAAACAGCGCCACAAACAAGAATCCGATAATCGCTGCCTTAACTCCAGCATCGACTGCATTGTCTCCTAAAATAGCACCAATGGTTTTGGTGGAAAGAATAGATATCGGTACGGGAAGAGCCCCCGAATTTAAGTATCCTACGAGTTGTTTGGCTTCTGCCGGAGTAAAACTTCCGGAAATTACCGCTTGTCCGTTGGGAATTTCTTCCCGAACAACAGGACTAGATCTCATTTCTCCATCTAAATAAATCGCTATCATCTTCCCGATATTATCTTTCGTAATCTGGGCAAAAAGTTTACTTCCCTCATCATTAAACTGCAGATTTACCGTTGGCTCTCTGGTATTTTGGTCAAATTCTAACGTCGCCTTTTGTAAATATCGTCCGGTAAGCTCGGTTGAAACAAATTGAGCATCTAAACTTAAAGTCACTTTTCCATCTTTGTCTACTGTCGCTTTTTGTGGAGCATCTTTAGGAGCTTCGGTTTTAAACTCGAGAAGCGGGGTTTGTCCTATTATTTTTTTTGCTTCTTCCACATCTGTTACTCCCGGAAGGTCCACTATTAATTGCTCATCCGCGCCAGAAATCAATCCACTATGTTGAATTTGAACAACTGGCTCAGAAACTCCAAAAATATTAACTCGACGTTCTATTATGTCACGTAATGACTCCATCGAATCATTAACTTGACCGGCTGAAAGAGAAGAAATATCAGCTTGGTATATCAAATGACTGCCTCCGGAAAGATCAAGCCCCAACCTGAATGGAAATTTAGCTAAACCAGTAGGCTTTGTTTCTGGAGATAATTTTTTAGAAATAACATCTGATTTATAAATTCTGGAAGCAACTTCTGATTTATAGATAAAAAAGCCAATTCCAATACTCAAAATAAGAATTATTAGAGCCAAAATTATTTTTTTCCACATAAATATAAGGCCATTCTATACATTTTTTGTAAAAAATGCAAATAAATAAGAAACTATGCCGCCGAGAATAAACCCTCCTAAAATATCAATCGGAAAATGCACTCCGGAAACAATACGGGAAAGCCCGATTAAAAGGGCAAACAGCATAAAAATGTAGCCGGTTTTTTTAGAAAGAAAGAAAAGCAAAACCGCCAAAGCTGCAAAAAAGGTCGCGTGAAAAGAAGGAAAGGCGTATCCGGTTTCTGGAAAAAGAGAAATAACTTGAGGAAATGCGTCAAAAGGCCGCGGCAGATGAATTAAAATTTTTAATACTTCGGAAATTCCTCCGGCTAACACAACCGAAAAAATTACTAAAAATAACTCCTTGAAAGATTTGCGGTAAAAAATTAAAAATAGTCCCGCTAGCAAAATAACAATATAGGGAAAATAAACCGCCAGAAAAACAACTTTTTTATCAAAAAGAACAGACTGATGCGCAAAATTATAAAAAAAATAAAAAATTGATTCGTTCACAAATAAATTATATCATTTCATTAAAAATAGACCTATAACAGCGATAATACTACCGAAAATTTTTCTTGGTAAATCTTCTCTTTCGCCAAGCCAAATAGCCGCCGCAATAAAGATAATAACAATCTTGAAAGTTGTCACAGAAGTGACAACACTTAAGTTCCCAGAAACCCAAACCAAAATAACGTAAGACAAAGCTCCGATAAATTGAAGGCCACCAGTTGTTAAAACTTCTTTAGTGGTATAAGTATGTTTATCGCCTAAAAATAAGCTCACCAACCCCAAAGCTAATGCTTGAGAACCCCAAGAAATCATTACTCCAGCAGAAAAACCAGTAGTATTTTGCAACATTCTCTCAGCGACCAACACTCCAGAAATCAACACACCACCCAAAAGAGTCAGTAAAAAGTACTTATCGAAAGAAAATCGTCCAATACGATGTTTTTTGGAAATAAGAATAATAGACAAAAACAAAAGAAAGGTACCCAAAATTTGAGGAATGGTCAGCCCCTCGTGCAATAAAATGGAAGAAAAAATAATAGTGACTGGAGTATAAATATTCCAAACTAAAGTAGTCACCCCTGCATCTATGTGTTTTTGTGCTAAATAGCCGGCGATGTTCGAACTTGCACCGAACACTCCACAAATAAGCGCAAGAAAAAATAAATGTGAAAATCCACCAGAAAGATAAAAAGAACTAAAAAAAGGAAAGAATAAACTCCCAACAAACAACATAGAAATACACTTAAAAGTAAAAGTTAGTTGTTCAGGAATGGTATATTCTTTATTTTTTAATAAAAAACGTCTTTGAAGCGAAGAAGCACTCGAAGCAATAAAATAAAAGATATAGCTTAAAATAATCATTTCAAATTCTTCGCCACTGTTAATACATTATTGAGAAGCATCGCCACGGTCACCGGACCGACACCGCCAGGGACAGGCGAAACATAGCCCGCAATATTTTTTACCGATTCCAAATCAACATCACCAATAATACTACCTTCGGATTCAGAAGTACCGGCATCTATTAAAACAACTCCTTTTTTAATCATATCGCCTGTAATATATTTACCCCTGCCCATGCCCGATATTATAATATCAGCTTCTTTGATAAATTTTTCTTTATTTTCGGTCTGACTGGTAACAATAATTGGAAACAAATTTCTAGAACGAAGCAAGGCCGTGACTGGCTTTCCGACCAACATCCCCTGCCCCAAAACAACGATTTTTTTTTCTTTTAAATCCAAATTTAAAGAATCCAATAATGTCATGCAAGAAAGCGCTGTTGGAAAACCCAGATCTTTTTTTTCGTCATAATTATTATAAAATTTTTCACTGACAACCTTACCCAGACAATCCACATCTAGCTTGGAATCAATATTATCGAGCACCTGCTGCCTGTCAAGATGTTCCGGCAAAGGAAGCTGAATGATAATCCCGCACATATTCGGAATTTTATTTAAAATTTTTATTTCTTTAATTAAATCATTTGTCGTTATGGATAGTGGAAAATTTGCTTTATAAAAAGAAATCCCGACAGCTTCAGCCGTGGTTTTTTTCATTTGCACATATTGGACAGACGCAGGGTCTTCTCCCACTAATACATCACAAAAAAGGGGCTTAAAAGAAAGACTGGCCACTTCTTTTTTTATTTTTGCCAAAATTTCATCTCGCAAATTTTTTCCATCAATTATTTTCATATTATTTAGCAAAACCATGCTGGGCATAAATTAAGCGCCCAAAAATTCATTTTTCATATCATCTCTATGCGCCGGTCGGGCATATTTCCGCATACTCATTAAAATTCCCAACCCCATAAACTCGGTTAATAAATGAGAACCACCATAGCTCATAAAAGGAAGAGGGATGCCGGTAACCGGCATAATTCCCAAATTCATTCCAATATTTATGATTATGTGTCCAATAAAAAAAATAGCAATACCCATGCCAAAAAGTATTTCAAAATTAGATGCGCCCAAAGAAGCGGAATAAAGAATTCGCCAAATTACCAGAACATAGAACAGAAGAATCAAAGATGAACCAACAAAACCCCACTCTTCGGCATAAGCGGCAAAAATAAAATCGGACTGAGGCACCGGTAAAAATTTCAATCTGGATTGCGTTCCAAAACCCAGACCCTTGCCCATCAGCTGTCCCGAACCCACGGCAACGGTTGACTGAAAAACATTGTAGCCCGTCTTGTGGATATCAGCCAAAGGATTTATAAAATTATAAATACGAGCTTTTTGATATGGAGCAAAAGCAAAAAACCAAAGCGAAGCAAAAATTAAAGCCCCGGAGGCAAAAACCAAAAGTAGGTGCATTTTTGAAATTCCAGAGACCAGCACCATGCCCAGCCAAATAAAAAGTATAATCATCGCCGAACCGAAATCCGGTTGAAGCAGAACCAAAATCAAAGGCAAAAACGCGTAAAACCCGGAAATAAAAATGTGTTTAATATCCCGAATCTCCACATGGCGACGAGAAAAATACTTAGCTAAAACAAGAACCAGTATCAGTTTCATCATGTCAACCGGCTGGAAAGAAAAAAAACCGAAATCAAACCAGCTTTTATATCCATCAAAAATATTTCCTAAAATAATCAGGGTCAATAAAGCAAAAGACATAAGTAAAAACAAAAATACTAAAATATCCGTACGTTTCAAAAAACGAAAATCAATAAAAGAAAAAATAAAAAAAACAGCCAAAGATACTAAAATCCAGACGACCTGTTTGCTGAAAAAATCTCCCGCATTTTCGAGAGAAGCGAACGATTTCATCGTGACGAGCCCCGCTAAAATTATCGGAATTATAAAAGCAATCAATAACCAATCTATTCTTTTGAGAGCTTTTTCGGCCATATTTTGCTACTGTAATTTAGCGGAAAAAATATCATACATTGGAATTATTTCTTTAGCGACGACCACCCCAGACAAAGGTTCCGGCCAAGTAAAATTAATATTGGCACTTTGAAGCGGAGTAAGTTGATTTAAAAAAGTACGACTAGTAGAAATAGCATTGTTCTTGGCATCGTAAAGAATTGCGATAACACTTACATTGGGAATAGTAAAAAGTGAATTATTTTTTATTACCGCCGAAAGCCGCGGACTGGTTGTTTCATCCATCAACTGAATATTTGAAATTAAAACTTTTAATTGATCAACTTTTTCCTCCGAAACCTGAAGCCAATGAGGTATTTGAGTAAACTCAAAAGTCGTAAAAACAGGAATGGAATTCCCGATATCTATGCCCGGCTCAAAAACCGCGAAGGCTCCAGAAGAAGGAACAAAAGTACTCCCCTCACGCTTACCGATATAAACATTATTTTCATCGGCAAAACGAAATCTATAATTTATTTTTTGAATTGCTGTATTTTTATTATTATTTACGACATACGCGACAGCATTATAGCGTCCAGGCACGACCTTGAAAGCCCGAGCCCAGATAATCGAAAGATTTTCTACTTGTGAAATACAGGCATTAAGACAGGACCCTCCGCAATCCACCCCGGTTTCCGTTCCATTTTGTTTATTGTCAGAACAAGTTGGCGGCTTATTTATTTTGGGATAAATTATTAAAAATCCAAATACTGCAATAAATAAAATAAGAATAATTACATAAAAAAATTGTCGTTTGTGAGCCCAAGTCATGAGTGCCATAAGAATATAATAACACTAAAAAATTGAAAAATAAACGCCCTAAAAATGAAGAGGGCCCGGCGCGTTCGTCGAAGACGAACAACACAACCGGGCCACTCTGATGCGTGGTGTCCTCCTGGAAAACTACCCAGGGAAACTAAACACCACGAAGATGAAGCTGTACACCACGAGGAGCAGAAGAGCTCCCCCCACGACTGCCCTGACCATCTCAGGAATGCGATACCACAGTCGTAGGGTTTCGTACCACACCCAGCTGAGGACAGTCCTCAGCCTCGGGACCTGAATGCCAACAACACGTATGTCCATGGGAACCTCCCTTAATGTATATTATATCACACAAAATATGAAAAAGTCAACCCGGTAGTAGAGCTTTGCGATATGCGAAGCATGCATCAAAGATGCATCACAAAGTCTCACTACCGGGTCAAGCACGAAAAAAGCCCACAAAATGGGCCCAAAATAGCGAGGGCCTAGTTTCTCCCCCGCGAGGTGAAACCAGGCCTTGATGTTAGCAACCGCACTCTTCGCTATCCTCTTCGTCCTCGGTGTTCCCGACAAAGAGAACTCGCTTCTTCGCCACCAGCCGCCTCCGAATCCGGTCGGCGACAGCGATGACAGCCACGGCCGCCATTACTACAGGTACTAGATTGCACACAACATCACCCAACATTTTTTTCTCCATCGTGTACCTCCCCTGAAATCTTTATATAACAAAATCAAAAAATTGCAACCAGCCTAAGTCGTACTCGGTAGAACCGACTGTTTGGAAATATCGTCATAAAATTTCGCCATAGTTACGGAAGAATACGGCATCAGCCACAAAAATCCAATTCCCGCCGTCAAGATGCACAACAGAAACCATCCGAAAAATCGAAGACTCAAATAAAATAATTTTTTCTTATTACCATACATCATTGCTTTGCTTTTTTTGATGGCATCCTGTGCGCTGATGTTTTTATCTTCCGCCAATATGTAAAAAGTCTGGGAGTACGCAAACGCGGCGATAATGCCCGGAACGATTAATAACAAAGACCAAAGAAGAATAAACAAAACCATTAAAAAATAGGCCAACAGAGCTCTGCCAAATTCATTGAACCCAACGAACAATTGGTGGATTGAAGCTTCTTGTCGGCGAGCAAAAGCCAAAAAGAATGTCGCTAAGCCAATTGCCATTGGTCCGGAAATAAAAAAGGCTAGAATCTCTCCGGCTTTATGCGGAGCGCGAACAGTAACCATTATCAGTATGTATAAAAAACTAACCCCCATCGCCAGTCCCCACTTCCCCGCTAAAGTTTCCCTCGCCTCCTGCATCAACAATTTATTTTCCTTTTTCATAAAAATTATTTATTAAACTAATAATATTACTAAAAACCAAAAGGATTAATTACATAAATATTAAAACCAATCACGAAGAAAAAAGAAAGCAAAACAAGCCAGCTAAAGGCCAACACCAAAGGATGGGACCCTTTGCCTCTATATATCCAAGTTTTTGTATATAAATTTATTCCTTCTATCAGACAGCCGGTGATAAAAGTGGAGATTAAAACCGCAGAGATTGACTGAAGGCCAAAAGTTCTAACAATGGCATACATGTCCTGCATAATGAGCATAAAAATTCCCCAAAACAGGGGAAGGAGAAGCAGAAGCGATTTCTTTATTTTTATAGAAGGATAATACCACCAATTAATTGAGAATTGACCGATATACTCACAAGCCATACCCATAATCATTCCGGAAATAAAAATCAGCAAAGGTATTGGACTCCCCGACTTTAACAAAGTAAAAAAAGAAAAACCTTGTTTTGCGTACAGCAAATACTCCGCCAGAAATAAAAAAGAAAAGCAAAAAGTACTCCAACAGAATCGAGAAACAATTTTCTTCGAGGTATCATTTGTTAATTATATAATTTTTCAAAAATATAATCTAGAATCAAGTACTCGGTGTTTGTGATATTAGATTTTGGTAAATGTAGGAGTATTGGCATAAAAATTAAAACATGTCACGGATGATATCTCCAATAAATTCTCCCGAAGAATAACTGAATCTTAAACTCCCGGAAATTTTTGCTTCCTTTTTTAAGTTATTTACAATATTCATGATTTTTTCTATCTTATCTAAAATTCGTACAAGTTCGTCTTCGTTAATATCTATTGGAATAAAAAAGTAGGTGTTATTTTTATAGTCTTCAGGATTTTCTCCGTCGGAAATTATAAAAGAATCGTATTTATTTTTAACTTTATTTTTTAGTACATAGACCCACTTCAAGACGACAACTTTGATAACATCGTAGGCAATATTGCCTAAAAAGAAAGTTACAAGATATCTTCCTAAATCAATAAAATCACTTGGCACAGGAGAACCTATAGGAGGCCCTTTATAGCTTTTCTTAAAATTTTCTATCTCTTCACTCAGATTCTTTTTGTGCTCAATATTAGCATTGAGCTCTTTGGCGATAGCTTTAACGTCTTGCTCAATCGATTTATCGTTATAAATTATCCTCATATAAAAATGATAGCACAAAACGGCACCAGGTCTGCTTTTTTAGAATCAAGTACTCGGTGCTGGCGACTGCCTACTTTCGCCCCAAGGGACTATCATCGGCTCGACAAGGCTTAACTTCTCTGTTCGGAATGGGAAGAGGTGTGACCCTTGCGACAAATCACCAACACTGAAAACTCGATTGTTTTTAGTTTTGTTTTTTATTTTTTATGTGATTTCCAAATTTCTTAACAGGAATCGAAACATTAGTACTTCTCAGCTTAACGCATTACTGCGCTTACACTTAAAGCCTATCAACGTGATCATCTCTCACGGTTCTTAACGATTCCTAAT
>Ga0172379_10008361_pt1 | contig 13048 bp, 10 predicted proteins | sample GrowelOW334metaG_FD_119756 | JGI IMG/M metagenome (GOLD analysis project Ga0172379, IMG submission 119756) | Groundwater microbial communities from an aquifer near a municipal landfill in Southern Ontario, Canada - Groundwater well OW334 metaG | ecosystem: Environmental > Aquatic > Deep... | reverse complement strand
CCTCCTCCCCACAAAGTTACTGTAATGCTTTTTGCTCTAGCTGGCATAGTCCATGTTCCTGAAGAATCAAAAGTTTGAACATCAGCTGATTGAGGCATAACTGTAGTATTAGTTCCTAAATCATTTACATCTCCACTTGCGTTATTTGTAAATGCTGGTGAGTTCACTATGTTATTGTCGCAAGTATCAGCTGCAATATTTACTCCATAACCTCCATTGTTTGCGATAGACACCTGACAAATAGAAACTCTATCTGTAGTTGCAGTTAATTTAATTCCATCAGAAGTATTATTAGAAGCATTAACATCTGTTATTTGACAATCATTGTTACCCGATACAAACTCTATCCCTTGACTTCCATTAGCTTGAAAAGAAGCACCTGTAATTATGATAGAGCTACAACTTGTTATATTAAAACCATCAGCAGTATTTGAGTTGCCTACCCCTGTTGAAAATCCTGCTGAACGGATAGAATTAAAGACTATTCCACTTCCACCATTATTAACAGCATTAACACTATCCCAATTAAATCTTCCACCATTAGTTACTGTAACTCCGTGTGAAGTATTAGAAATTGGACTTAAACCATTAATGGCTAATTCAGTTACATAAGCTCCATCTAACCCAATGTTGTTATCTTGAGATAAAATATTTTCTAAATTAATATAACGAGCATCATCAATATCTATTCCTGAACCCGTGGAGTTCTTAACATTAAACCCACTCATATTTATATCTTGAATAGTAGAAGAAATACGATAAGCTGAACCTGCACTGACAGTTGCTCCGTCATATCCTTCAGCTAGAGTTATATGTGTATCGTCTGTAACGACTGCAATTATCATCCACTGTCCATTTATAAAAAGACTATCTCTCCCTGCAACTACATTAGCCGCCCAAGAAGTTCCTGAACCGACAACAGTTACACCACTTGTAATAGAAGTAATTGTGCCTGTTGAGTATCTTAAAGTTCCAGCTATTGTAATCTTTCCAGCTGTTCCATTCATATCTAAAATTGTAGAAGAAGGTGAAGTTCCTCGTAGAGCGACAGAAGAATACATTGTTAATCCTGCTGCAGTTAAAGTATAAGTTCCTGATTTTAAATAAAGTGTTCCACCACCTGCTGTATTTATTGTATCTAAATAAGTTTGAATATCTTTTGTATTGTCTATCGTAATAACACTTCCACCTAAATCAAATGTTCCTGAAAAGTAACCTGAACCATCAGTTAACATTCTTATATTTGCATTGGCTGCAAGTTGGTCATCCTCACAAATGTAAATACCTGTATTATTGATTAAAATTCCAGCAGAATCTCCTGAGCCATCTCCTACAGTTGAAGCTGTCCTTAACACTGCATTAGTTGATATTTCAAATTGAGTTTCTTGTATTACTGAACCAGAACTTTTTAAATTTATTGTTTCTCCATAAATAGCATTATAAACTCGTAGTCCTGCTGTGTCCATTATTACTCCTGATGTTCCTACTCCTACTGTTGCTGCTGTTTTAATTATGCCACCATAAAGTTCTGTAGCTGTAATAGTAAAACCTCCAATAGTACCTGTGGCAGCAGAAATATTGCCTCTAAATGTTCCATCGTTAAATTCAACACTTCCGTCTGCACTTATTCTCCAACCAGTTGAACCTGTAATAAATCCTTTACTTTCTAAAAATCCATCTAAGATTGAAAGATTGCCTTGTATCTCGCCTGATACAAAACTTTCAACAGGGGTTGTGGAAGTAGAGTTGTCGGAACTACTACTTGAGCCACCTGAAGAAGTTGCAGGAACAGAAGTAGTTGAGGAAGTTGAAGTAGCTTGCTCAATAGGAGTTTCGTCTTCAAGTCTATATAAATCTTTTCCTAACCAAGAATATAAATCCATTATTTTTTCTTCTCTCCAACATTAACTAATAATTTAGTCAGCTCCCAGCCACGCATAATTATTAAACTACCTATTGAATTTCCACTAAAGCGTAATCGTATTTTTTTAAACTTAGCACTCGTTGTAAATGCTTGAACTATATCTTTGGTAATGGTGTTAGATTTTGACCAGTTTCCATTGTCTACTTTGTGTGAAATCATACCTCCTTGTGCATTTTCGTGAACTGCTGAAATCTCGTTTATTTCTTTTTCTTGCATTTTAATAGAGGTAAGATAAAGAGGATGTGTTTGTAAGTCATAAAATATCGGTGTTCCATTGTCAGTTGTGCCACTGTCAAATACATATCCATAACCGTTTTCATCTCCGACTATCATTCGTAAAAGTATTCCATTGTCATATAAAACTGAATTTTTAATTTGTGAAGCATAAGAATACAAAGTCCATACTTGGGTTGAAATCGTATATCGGCAAACAACATTTGCGTAAGCTATACCTTTTAAAGTGATGTCTCCAATACTCCAATAAATATGGTCAGAATCAGCCCAACCACTAATACTTTCGTAGTTACTTCGAGTAATAGCTTCTACTACATCTATAATTGGTCTTGAAATCTCTTGCTGTTCACCATCAAAAACAAAGCGATAAAATCCTGTTGGGTGATGATAATAAAGTCCATCTTTAGCTTCCACAATACTTTCATTTGAATAAGTGCCTCTAAAAATAGAAGGGTCAGGGTCAGCAGAAGTTGTTGAGTAAATCTTGTAAATATGATTTTGTTTAAAGACAAGTAAAGCTCTAGGGTGTCTTTTTATTCCTGTGATACTTTCTCCGTCTTGGGGAGATACTTGAATAAAATCAGTTCCGCCTGTAATGGTTTGCGAGGTTGAAACTACTGCCGAATAATAAACTTTATCAGTCGCACTATCAGCTACCCAAATTCTTGAGCGATAGTTTTCTATAAAATCCCCTTTAGGAAGTGAGCCAGTATTTGAAGAGCCAAAGGAAGTTCCATTAAAAGTAGAAACTACTGCTCCATTATGTCCGTCTACCATATAGGTAAGGTCAAGAAAGTTAGTAGTTCGCATTTTAGAAGTTGCCCCTAGTCCTGTTCTAACTGAAGTCCAAGCACCATTATAATTAAAAACTGTATCGTCTACTTTTGCTAAAAGTCCATAAGTTGTTCCTGCGTTGTTGCGATAGTTTCCCATACCTAAAACTGTACTAAGACCAATTCTAGTTCCAAGTAAAGTAAGTCCGTTGCGAAGTTTTACTGCTCCGATAGAATCAAAAGATAAATTTATTGCGAGTTCTACTGACTCTGGCGAAGTAGTTGCCTCATCAACAGCCTGCTCCCTCACAATTCCTAAATTTCCTATTGGTATGGGTAATTTTTCCATTAAATTGGAACTGACACGCTAATTCGGAGCGACTGACCACCGAACTCTTTATTAATTTGAGCTTCACGTTTTTGAACCCACTCTTTATAGTCTGGGTCATTATCTCTATCCATAGATGGATTTTTTCTTAACTTAATTCTAAAACGAAGATATGGTAAATAAATTCTATAAAAGTTTTCATCGAGTAACGAGGCAAATGAATTACATATCGTCTTGGATTTATAAAAATCAAGCCAGATATTTTCGCCAGCAGTATCATCGTCAAATGGCTGATTAAAAGTCATTACTCCGTTATCTACATAGTAGCCAGTTGGTACTCCAAACGATACACCTTGCCAGACATCTCTACCTGTGGCGTGATTGACTGCGACATTAGTTACTGTGCCTAGTGTCTTTGTGCTTTCGGTGTTTGAAGTGTAGTCTGCGACATCAATATCTTCGGTGATACTTTCAGCGGCAATATCTACTGCTCCACTTTCGTCAAAGTCTCCTGAAGAAGTCAAGACTAGAGAAGTTGCTCCTGCTAAAACTGCACCATTTAAAGTAGTATGTGCTACTCCTTGATACCACTTATTCATTTCTATTTTATCAAACCAAGTAAGAGGTAAAGCGTCTTTACCAATTCTTACTGATAAGATATGTTTAGAAGTTTCTGGGTCTCGTAGGTTGGTTGGTAAGGTTAAAGTATATCTTCCAGGAATTACATCTCCAGCATCATAATTAAAGGCAGTTCTAAAAGACCAACGCCCAGCGTTTTGATGTAAGTCTATTTCATCTCGCCCTTCATCTAAAGCTCTAAGCATAAACTCTTTAGTGAATACTTCGTCATCTAGTTTTTCACCCATAGACACTAAAGCATCTCTAATTATTGCTCCTGCTGAATTTTCTGCGTCTCCAGTAGCAATAACGCCATCAGAATCACTTGAAACTCCTGCAGTAGTTGAGTTACTGAATCTTACTCGGTAATAATAGGTTGCTAGTCCTGCAGCGTGATTATAGTAAGTTTCAGTGGCGTCAGCTCTTATATCTAAGGTTGTTAAAGCTCCATAAGTTGTTCCATCAGTGGAGTATTCAATTACTACTTGGTTGTAAGGTATAAATTGTAAAAGTTCTCCACGATTATGTGGATGTTTTGTGGCTGCTATAGTACTAAGAGTAGTCGCTGTTGGTGTTCCTGATACTTTGACTATCTCGGCTTTTTCGTAACCAAATCTTCCTACGACTAGATATTCAGTATCCGCAAATTTAAGCCCATTATCTACTGTAAAAGAAGATACGCCAGCATTTGCGTCAGTAACTATAAAAGTAGATTCTGTTTCAAGGTCTGGGTGTGATATAAATATTTCTACCCCTATATTTTCCCCTTGTTTTGTGCGAATCTTTGGGAGTAATATCATATATTTATTGTTTAATTTCTAATTTAACTGCCAACGCTTCCTCTCGTTGCTTTAGTTTCTTTTCTTTAATAGCTAAATCATTTACTTGAAAAATAAAAGATTCCTCTCTTTTTTGAAGAGATTTTTCTTGCTTAGCCAATTCCTCTAATTTTATTTTACTGTCTTCTATAATTTGCAAATTTTCTTTCTCTAATTCACTATTACTATATTTTAGTTTAGAATTTTCACTTAAAAGAATTTCTTTCTCAGTGGCAAATTTTGTTCTAGTATCTAAGATAAAATCTTCATCTTTCTTAATTTCTTTGTTTAATTGAAGTAGTTTTTCTTGTAATTTCCTTTGTTCTTCTTGAAATTGCTTAAAAGATGGCTTTAAAACAGTTAAATTGTCTTCTAATTCAGTTTTTTCTCTTGAACATCTAGCGATTTGTGCTTTAAGAACCTCTAATTTACCCTCTAAAGCCTTAACTTCTACAATTAAATCCTCTTTTATCTTAATTTCTGGTATATTTTGAGCTAATTCTTTTTCTCTTTGTAAAAATGCTAATTTTTTTTGACTTTCTGCAACTTCTTGACTAACATCAGATAAAGATTGTGAGGAAAACTTAAATTGTTTATCTAACTCAAGGATATTGCTAGAAATAATATCTCTTTTTTCTTCTAACTTATTTACAGCTTCAGAAATAGAACTAAGTGTGCCTTCTTTGGTTTTAATTTTAATATCTAATTCAGAATTTAATTTAGAAAACTTGTTTTCTAATTCCTTAATTATTTGTATTTTGTCTTCCAATATTTGTTCGGTAGACGAAACACTTTGATTAAGTTGAGAAGCTCGTTGTTCTAAGTATTCTATTGAATCTCTAGCTTCTTGTTTTGTAATATCAGACATTTTATTTTTATTAAACTGATAATACTAATTTCCAATAATACGATATTTACAGAAACCTGAAACTTGCACTGCTCCACTTAGGTTTATCTTAAATGCTTCACCTGGAAGACAAGTGATTATTCCATCTTGATGACCTACAGCATTTTCTTGGGTAAAACCTTGATTTGCTGTGAGCGAATATACTCCAGTTAAATCAGTTGTCCCTCTAATTAGTTTTACACTTACTGCACTAGCTGGCACAAAGTTTATATTATCTATTGCAATATAACCTTGTGTAGGTGCTGCAATAATTGTATTGTCCCCAGAACTTGCTATTGATATAGCTACATTTATTTGTTTTTCTACTATCATTGTTTTATTTGTTAAACTTATAATCTAATAATATTTAGTTCCTTGTCTTGAGAGGTATAAACCTCCCAAGCAAGAAACCAAGTTTTTGTATTAAGTTTTAAATTACTGTATATCCATTCCCTCCTATAATGAACCAATTGGTATCAAAGAATTGAAGAATTACACAATCACCTTCAGCATTAAGAGTTACACTTGTACCACCAGCAAGATTTGCTGGAGTTACTGTAACAACACCTGTTGCTGATTTACAAAGAATTGTTTTAATCTGTCCTGCTACACCATCAGCTAGAGTATGTGTATCTCCACCTGCGTCTGCATCAAGATAGTGAACAAATTTTGTTAAGTCTAATGCGTCAGTATTTCCAGCGGCAAGTGTTTCACTTCCGTTGAAGATAACTTTACTAGAAGCTGTCAAATAACCACCAGAGATAAGAACATCTCCAGCTGTTAAGGTTAGAGCTGCCGTTCCTGCTGCATTACCTGCAATAGTTACTGCTCCATATCTTGACACCTTGAAGTCTACTGCTGCCCCATCGTAACAGTTAATGTATTCACCTGTTGCTGTAGTGTTTGTAGTAATTTTCAAAACTGCACCAGAAGTAAGACCAGTTGCACTGATAGCTACAATGTTTCCAGTCGTTGCACTATTAGCAGTAATTCCGATTACACCAGTTGTTCCAGTGTAAACACCAGAAGTAACTATGTTTAATCCTGTTCCAACAGTTGCTGCACCCATAGCTAGGTTTAATACTCCACCAGAAGCAGAGAAGTTTGCTCCACCTCCAGTAAATTCTGCTACCCAACCATCAGTCAAACTTGTAGCTGAAGCTCTAAGAACTCCAGTACAGGTTGTTGCACCATTTGCTACCAAACTTACTAATTCACCAGTTGTTACAATAACGCCTGCTGAAGTTACAAGTAAGCCAGTACCAGTAGTTACTGCTGCTGCATCAATTTTTACAGTATTACCTGCAGTCGTATTTGCACCAGTTACAAGAAGAACATTAGAAGCACCAGTGGTTGAAACACCAGTGATTTTAACTAAACTTCCTGTGTAGTTAGCTGTATACCCTGCTGCTGCAATATCCAATAAACAAGTTGTTAATTGGTCTGCAACATTAGAATAAATTTTTACCAATGTTCCTGCGACAGAACCAGTATTAGCAATATCAAGAATTGTTCCATTTGTTGTCCCTCCAGTATCTACTGAAGATGAACTCAAACGAACTAATGAACCTCCATCTGCAATAACAGAAGTAGTATGTGCTATTTCAAAGCCAACACCAGTTGTAAGTGCATTTGCTACAAGTAAGATACCTCTACCATTTGTAGTGGTTGTTCCTGTAGAAATATAGAGAGCATTACCAGCAGTTGTGTTTGCTGAAGTAATACTTACTATTTTTGCAGCTCCAGTAGTTGAAGTGCTTGAAATATCTACCATTGTTCCAGTATAACCAGTAGTTGTTCCTGATTGAGCAATACGAAATACTGTGTTAGTTAATTGACTTGCGTGTGAAGAAGTAATATTTACTAATGTACCAGTTCCAACTAAAGCATCTGCTCCAATATCAATGAAGCCAGCATTACTTGTAGAAGTAAATGCACCTGTTGCTTTGAAAGAAACAATACCATTAGTTGCAACTGCACTAGCTGTAGAAGAAGTCAATCTAATTAAAGAACCAGTAGTCATAGCAGTAGTTCCTACGATATTGAGAGCAATACCTGTAACCATTGCTGCTGTGGTTAATTTCATTAAGATTGTTTCATCAGTTGCTGCAGTTTTAAATTCTGCAATAACTCCAGAAGTTGTCGTTGCTGAAGTAGCATGTTCAATTAACAAAAGTCTTCCTGTTGCAGAAAGAGCTGTTGCTACTGATTTAACATGTATACCATAACCATCTGTTAAAGCGTCTAAGTCGTTAATAGTTAGTCCTTTACCAGTTGTTACTGAAGAACCAGAAATTGCAAGTGCAGTTCCTGTTGCTAATGCACCAGAAGCTGTTACTTTCAAAATTACTGTTTCATCTGCTGCTGCGGAAGCAAATTCAGCAATCGTTCCTGTACTTGTTCCTGTTCCTGTGTGATTTACATACAATAACCTTCCAGCACCAGTAAGTGATGTACCAGTTGTTCCTGATTCAATATTTACTAGAATACCAGTTGTTAATGTAGTTGTTCCAACAATGTTGATAGCTTTACCTGTTGTAAGTGTAGCTACTGGAATATACATAACTGTACCAGTTGTTAAACCAGTTGCAGTTACCGTCATAAATGACGAAGTGGTACTTCCTGTAAATGTTCCACCTCCAACAAAAGCAATAACTGTATTAGTTGTTGCTGTTGCGTTAGTAACAGACAAAGAAGCGGCATTATCTCCATCAACTATGGTAACAGAACCATCAACAATATTAACATCTCCAACAGTTAATGTAATTGAATCTGACCCATCATCTCCAGCAAAAGTAACTTTGTTGGCTACAATATCTCCAGTTTTACTTATATACCAAGTATTTGATGTTCCTTGAATATCATAACCTGTTCCTGAATTTGTGATTTGGATACAGTCTCCACTCCCAGTTGCATTTGTGATAACTAAAACATCGTTTGAGGCATGAGAACCAGCAAGAGTTAAAGCTCCTGCGGTAATTGCTAATGATTTATCACCTGCATAAATTGCATCTAGGGAAGGAGCTGAACTACCTCCTCCAGCAGCACCAAGAGTTGTAGAAGTTGTTGAACTTCTAAAAATCAATTCTCCTGAAGTATTAACATACAATCCATAAGTTTCATCACCAAATGGATTTGCACTATATGTGTCTCCAAATCTCAATAGTCCTTTTGAAAGAAATATATTCTTTGGACTTGAGTAAGGTTTTCCTTTATAAGTCAAATTATTAATAATAAATATAATTGTATAGAATTTTGAGTCTCCAAACTCTCACCCACTGCTATATTTATTGTTATTATTTTTAATTTTCTTTTACTCCGAATCTTATAGTTATTGATTAATTTGTGATATTAATTCTTTAAAATATGGACTTAATCGTTCTTCTTCCGTCTTTTTACGAGGATGATGAAATTTACATAAAGTAATACCATTATTAATTTCATATCTCAACTCTGAGTGTTTTGTATAACTCAAGATATGATGGACTTCTATTCTACCCTTGCAATCTGCATTAAGTATTTTACATTTGAAATTATCTCGTGTTTTTACTTGATGTCTCCAATTACCATAAGCGGAACTTCGTCTATCTTTTGCTATATCATTAAATCTTTTTAGTTGAGTTCTATCATCAATCCAATTATAATGATTTTTACCTCGGATACCTACTCTACCCTTCATTGGCGAAATATCACCTTTTTTAAAACTACCAGAATTTCCGTGAAAGTTAGGTCGTCTACCTCTCATTTTTGATTTTACCTTTTCAGGTCTTTTTTGTCCTAAATTAGATAATCTAATTTTCTTTTTAGTCAATTCTGAGGTTATTCTACCTTTCATAAATCCTTTTAAGTTTTTATTCCAAGCAGTATGACCTTTTAATTTTAATCCAATTTTTATTTTAGATATTTCTTTATGTTTTTTACCCAACCAATGATTAGGTTTTATTCTTTTGTAAACACCTTTTGGCATAAAGATATTATATCACATTCTAATCAATAACTATAAGTTGTAAAAGAACTTTCCAAGTTTATTTTAAGAGATTATACATTGTATAGCGTATTGGTCTCCAAGCCCTCACCCACTGCGTAAAATCCCTATTAGTTAATAATATTATGTCGTTGCACTGTCTCCAGCTGAACCAACCCACATTCTTGCACAGTCATTAAAACCCTGTTTAAAAAGTGTATGACCAACAATCTGCATTTCACGAGTCTTTGCTACGATATTGACAGGGTCAACATTGTTTGCTTCAGATTCAATGTGTTGAAAACCATAATCATCACTTAGTAATGAGGAATCAAACATGAACCAGTAAGCATCTGATGTTAAGTAATCAAGTGCAAGAATCTTAAATGCTGGAAGTGCTGAACCATCATTGTCGTTACTTTCTGCAATCAATCCTTTCTTAATAGCACCAAGAATTTCTTGTGCCTTGAAATGAACTGAAGAGTTTTTCTTACAAACAAGTGTATCCAAGTTAGCTGGCATTGGATTGCCTCTTGGGTCTACGAATAGACCTGCTGTCCTTTGAGCTGCCTTATAACCTGCGTAGTCAAAAGGAAGAGAATAAGTAGTACCATCATAAACAACATTGTTCATTGCTGTACCTCCATCTTCTCGTGTGTGTGCTGTGTTCCAAGGTTCTACTCCATCTCCACCTGTGTTGGCAATAGTTGTGTATTTTCCTACTCCTTGGTGATTCCAAGTAGTTGAGAAACCATTAGTTAAGCGTTCTGCAGCAAGTTTTTCTTTCTTGCGATTAAGAGCATTAAGAACTTGCTTTGTGAAGTTCGTTAGTCGTCTCTTAGTGAAACCGAATTTATAAACTTGATATGACATTGGTAACATAATATCTACCTGTTGCTGGGTGTATGACATGTCAAAACCCTGTACAGGTACATCTTCTGTAACTTCTGCATTCTCATCTGTAAATTCTGCTTCTTTAAGACCTGAAATTGAAGAATCTTTCTCAATCAAATCTTGGGTAGTTCTAAAGTTGTAGTATTTTTTAAACATCAACTCTGGTTCTGCCTCTTTTTTTACAATCTTTTGGATTGCTAGGTTCGTAGAATCTACGAATTGTCCTAAATTAAATGGTGAACTCATATATTTTTATCTAAGTTAATGAATAAATTAGTCTCCAACTGAGCCAGTGACAAACTCACCAACTATCTCGCTGGTTCCGACTATACCAGTTTGCATAAAGATACCCGTGTCTCCTGCGACATCTGTTCCTGTGTTATTTGCAGTATGAGCTGCTCCCCAAATCATTCTTTGATAATTATGGGTTGCATCTGCTGCGTTTACTGTTGATACTCTGTAAACATCGCCTGGCATAATTCTCTGTAAGAGAACTTCTGTATCAGCTGTAGTTGTTGCCGCCATACAAATACCTGCGAGATTATCTATCTCTGAGGTAGCTGTAGCAGCTTCAACTTTATAGCTTGTGCGATTATAAACCATCAAGTCGCCAACAGAGCAAGCTAAAGAAGAAATAGTCCTCTTTATCGTGCCTCTATCAGAACCTGAAATTCTTTTAAAAGCCATTGTTAAATAGCATAAGAGTTTTCTCCAAGAAAAACTTTATGTATATTAAATTAGTAATTAGAAGTCTTCGTCATCAAAATCTTTAAACATCTTTCTGACATTTGGGTCAGTAGGTGCATTAGATTTCTTTGCAACTTCTGTTTTTGTTCCACCTGTATGTGAGACACTCCTAATTTTTTGTATTTCAGCGTTACGCTGGGAAGTAGCAATAGTCTTTGTAGGACTTTCGCCTAATTCTTCCAAAACATCACGATTAACTTTTTCAAAAAGTTTGGCTAACTCGGTAGGATTTTTACCTACACGATTATAGTCTCGTTCAAGGACTTTAAAAAAGGTATTCCATCTATTATCATTTGGGTCATTCTCTGGTTTGTATTCTGGGTGTTTATCCAAAAAACTATTTAGAGTTTCTTGACCTTTATCTTTATAGACATCTTCAGCTTTAACATATCCTTTCTTTTTGCCGATTACATCAAAGAGTTTTTCAAACTTCTTTAATTCATCGTCATCATAAGTTTCCTTTAAAGCCTCATACTCTTCGTTAGAAATTAAAGGTTGAGCTATTTTAATAACCTCGTCTTTACTTCTAATCTTTTCCCTAAGTTCTTGAATTTGCATTCGTAATGCTTTTTCTCTAGGGGTTTCTCCTTCTACGGGCTTAGGTTGTATAGGTGCTGGAGTTTCTGTTTCCTCCGTTTCTTCTTCAGTATCTATTACTTCCACTACATCTTTCGGTGTAGTTTTGAGTTCCTCAACATCTTCTTCTGTTGGTTTAACTTCTAGGGGTGGCACGATGACTTCATCTTCATTTTCCACTTCTTCAGTTTCCACAGCTTCAGGTGTTAAGGTCTCCTGTTCTTCAATTTCAATTGTCATAATTTTAACCTTGTATATTTACTTCCCCAAGGGTTAGGAAGGTAGACAAAAGCCACCAACATTTCTGTAGGTGGCTGTAATCTAGCTCTAAAGGAGAGAGGTAACTTGGAGGTAAACCTTTTCCCCCTAAGGGCTAGATTGTAGCCACTTACAGGAGTCTCCAAGTTGGTAACATTTAATTTGTAATGTGCTAACCTTTGTAAGGTGAGGGTATTTCTTCACTTACTATTTCACTGATTGCTCTCATCTGCTCTCCAGTTATTGCGTTTGGAATATCATTCAAAGCTACTTTATAAAGCACTAGATTTGACTCTGCCTTTAATAACTCATTTTGTTCTGCTATTTGTTTTTCTCTTTCTTCTACAGCTTCTTTGTGTTCTAGTTTCAATGATTCAAATGCTTTATTAAACTCTTTTTCATCTACATCGTAATGAGTAGTCTTGTCTTCGTTTGTAATGATAATAGCTTCTCCTTTTTCGTCTTTCTTTGCTAGACTTTTTGCTAATTCAATTCTTGCGTCATCAAATTTCTTATATACTTCTGATGATTTTAATGCTTCTTGTAAGGCTTCTATTTCAGGCTTGAGAATAGATAAATTTTTACTAATTGCATAAGCAAACTTAGCTCCTGGTAGGGAATTTAATTCTTTACTATTTAATGTTTGATATAAACTTATATTATCTGCTTTCGTCAAATTATTTTACATTCATCACCAGTTCTTTTAAATATGGTGATAAGTTAATTTCATCAATTCTTTTACGAGGGTGATGAAATTGGCACAAAGTAATGCCGTTGCTAATATCATATCTTAAATTTTCAAATTTAGTATAACTTATGATATGGTGTGCGATTATGCGACCAACACAATCTGCATTATTAATTTTACACTTATAATTATCTCTTTTATAAACATTTAATCTCCAATTTCTGTATGCAGAACTTCGTCTATCTAAATTAGTAATTCCATATTTCTGTAATTGTGTTCTATCTTTTATCCAACGATAACTCTTTTCTCCTTTATGAATTAAACTTAATTTTTTCTTTGT
>Ga0172379_10008360_pt1 | contig 13051 bp, 11 predicted proteins | sample GrowelOW334metaG_FD_119756 | JGI IMG/M metagenome (GOLD analysis project Ga0172379, IMG submission 119756) | Groundwater microbial communities from an aquifer near a municipal landfill in Southern Ontario, Canada - Groundwater well OW334 metaG | ecosystem: Environmental > Aquatic > Deep... | reverse complement strand
ATAACGTTGCCGGATTGGAAGCGGGGGAGTATCAATATCTTCCCGGAGACCGGACGCCGGTACACGAGCTCAAGCCCATCAAACAGGTGGAGCTTCAAAAGGCAATGTATGAAGCCCTAAACGAAAGCTCATTCAAAAATGCCCCTGCCGTCATTATCATTACCGGCAATATGAACAAAATGGCCGAAGCCTATGGAGGGATTCCTCATGACAAAGAAGTTTATCTGGAGGCCGGACACGCCGGTCAAAATCTCTACTTGGAAGCGGAGAGTCTAAAATTGGGTATGACGGTTATCACCGGTTTTGCCGAATCCACGGTTCGAGATTTAGTTACCATACCTTCATCGGATACTATTATTTATCTTGTTCCCTTCGGAACACCCAAACAATAATATATGCCTGGAAACGAATCTACTGACAAACAACCTCCACTTTTTGAGGTTCCCCCCACTACTCCCAAACTTACCACTCCAGACGGTGTCACAATAGATAAACCACCAACAAAAGAACCACAGGTCTCACCTTCAAGATCAGAGCCCGAAAAACCATCATCACCACCTCCAAAACCGGACCCGGCTGAATCATGGAAAAGGTGGGCTGATCGCTAGAGTCAAGCGCGCTATTTACTCTTTCTCCACTCGCTGATTTTCTTATGATCTCCCGAAAGTAATACTTCAGGTACTTTCCAGCCTTTATACTCCGCCGGCCTCGTGTACTGCGGATACTCCATAGCCATATCCTCACTGTAAGATTCTTCGGCTAGAGATTCCGGGTTCCCCAAAACTCCGGGAATGAGACGGCAAATACTATCCACCACCACCATTACCGGCAGTTCACCTCCACTCAAAACATAAGGTCCGATACTATAGATTTCATCTGCCAACTGTTCGTGAACTCGGTGATCAATGCCTTCAAAATGTGGTGCAATCATAATCAGATGTTCTTCCGTTTTCAAGACCTCGGCTGTTTTCTGATCATACATTTTTCCCTTCGTATCCATCAAAATTACCTTCGTTTTGATTTTTTGATTTTTTGAGTTTTTGAGTTCTTGAATCGCCCGGTCGATCACATCCACTCTCATCACCATGCCTGCCCCACCACCAAAAGGTCTATCGTCTACACTCTTGTAGTTATCATCACTCCAATCGCGGAGATTATGAATATTAATGTTTACCGCTCCGGTTCCCACCGCTCTGCCGATCATCGAGGTCTTAAAAACCCCTTCAAACATCTCCGGAAAAATTGTCAAAATATCTATTTTCATACCCTAATTATACTTTCAATTTGTTTTGAGTTTTTGAATCTTTGAGTTTTTGAGTTTTTGGGTCGTATAATATCTTTATGCCAAGACTAGTCAAAAAAACCGCCCACGCGCCACAAGTGGTGGGAGATAAGCATATTTGTATGTGCGGATTATCCAAAGATCAGCCCTTCTGCGATACTTCCCACACCAAGACTTTGGGTGAGGACGAGAAGAAACTCTATTGGTACGAAAACGGAAAAAGAGAAGAAATATCCGAAGATTCCGGTGAATGTTGCGACGGTTGCAAAGGGGATTGTCATTGTGATCACGAATAATATATGAATAAACTTCCCATTGCCGTCGTTGTCATTCCCACGTATAACGAAGCCGATTCCATCGGCAAAATGATCGATCATCTTTTTACCGTCATTTTCCCCGGCATCAAAGATTGGGACTGCAAGATATTAATCGTGGACGATACATCTCCCGACGGTACTTACAAAGTAGTACAAGCCAAACAAAAGAAATACAAAAATCTATTCTTGTCCCTTAGTGCCAAAAAAGCCGGTATCGGCGGAGCCTATGTCCGTGGTTTCCGTTATGCCATGAAAGAATTAAAGGCCGACGTGGTTTTTGAATTTGATGGGGACTTCCAGCACCCGCCAAAATTAATCCCCGTTTTCTTGAAAGAAATCAATGATGGTTATGATTATGTTTTGGGATCTAGAAAAATCAAAGGCGGTAGTAATCCCAAGGGTTGGGGAATAGATCGGGTATTTTTGAGTGAAGTTGGAGGTTTTACTGCCCGGACCATTTTATTTTTCCCGACCAAGTATTTTTTCCAGATAACCGACCCGACTACCGGTCTAAAAGCCTCCCGCGTCAAAGGTTTTGTCGATCATTTGGACATGGACAATCTTTTTACACGCAGTTTTGCCTACAAACTCCAATTTCTTTCCCAAATGGTGGATCTGGGGGCCAAAATAAAAGAAATACCTTTGGAGTTTAAAGTCCGTACTGCCGGCGAGTCAAAGATCGAAGCCCAAACTGCCAAAGACTCTCTCCGCACCGCTATTCTCGTCAGATGGCACCATCCCACCACTCAAAAATTTATTAAGTTCGGCTGCATCGGTTTGTTTGGCTTCATGATCAACAAATTTGGTTTGGATATTTTTTCCAAACTCCTTGGTAATATTTTTCCGGTAGTCGGTGTTAGAAACACCATTGCCAATGCTTTTGCGGCGGAAGTCTCGATTGTCAGCAATTTTATTCTCAACAATCTCTGGACTTTCAAAAACGAAAAACTTGTTTGGGGCGCCAAGCTAATTAAGAAATTCTCGGCCTTCAACCTCAGCTCTGTCGTTTCCGGTATTGTTATTCCCAGTCTCGTCATCGGTTTGGGTACTCAAATATTCGGCGATGAATACCGCACTCTCTTCCTGATTATCGCTGTCTTTTTCTTTACCGTTCCCCTCAACTGGTTTATCTACAACACCGTCATCTGGAAAAAAACTCAAAAAATCTAAAACTCAAAAAATCAAGTTTATTATTCTAAACTCAAACGAAAACCCTAGACGAAAGAACGCGCAATTTTTTCTTGGATACAATAAAACTTTGTAAGTCTCTTAAAAAAAGCACAATTAATGAGAGAATAATCAAACAAATAGTAGCGTCCTCTGGCTCTGTTGCCGCCAACTACCAAGAAGCTAGTTGCGCCATGAGTAAGAAAGATTTTGTGAAATGTTTAAAAATTTCTAGAAAAGAAGCGAAAGAAACCATGTTGTGGCTATCTGGGCTCAGAGAATCAGATCCTTTGTGTACGGAAAAAGCAAATAACCTTGAGAAAGAAGCAAAAGAACTTACCTATATTTTGACGAGTATTATTTCCAAATCAGATATAAAAAGTTCAATATTTTGATTTTTTGGTTTTTTGAATCTTTGATTTTTATAGGTACGGTGCCCAGTCGGCTATCGGGGCGGTGTTATTCAGGAGAAAATTCCAGGTATACAGCAGTATCGGTATGATCAATAGAACGGCCACGGTTTTAAACTCTTTTTTCTGAATCAGTTTATCCCACCCGATAAGAACAAAAGGGGCGGCCGGCAAAATATATCTGCCTATATCCCTGTGAGCTACAAAGAGAGTTGAAAGGAAAAATAATCCGGCAAAGTAATATTCGATACTTAGCTTTTTTTCTCGCAACTTCATAATCCCAATACCAAAAACCAACCAAGTCCAGATAATATCTTCAAGCCAAAAGTTGCCCACCCAGACTTGCCCTTGAGGCGCAAAGACCGAGAATGGTGGCCAAAACAAATGCATATTATCGCCACTATGAAGATAGGCCAGCCAGTCGTCCGTACGGATTTTGTAAAACCAAAACAGTCCGGCTACCGCCACGGCTTGCAGCAAAAGTGGCCAATACTTCCACTGAATTTTTTTGTATTTTATCGATTCAATCAATCCAAAAACAGCATAGGCGCCCAAAAGAATTACAGCGGGGCTTTTTGTGAGTTGAGCCAAGACTCCAAAAATACCGGCCAGCAGGTACTTTTCTTTTTTGAAATAAAAGATACTGCTAAGAATAAATAAAATAAACCATGGCTCGGGGGAGCCAATGGCGCGTAAGGCCAGCCATCTGGCCGGAAATAATAAAAAGACAATCGTCAACCATAGAGGATTAATGCTCAATTTGAATTCGGAGAGATAGCGGAAAAACATTAGAAAACACAAGACGGTACCCAGCAGTGTAGCAAGTAACATAGCGGTAGGACCTTTGAGTATGGAGTCAAAAACCGAGATTATTACCGGATACAGTGGAAAATGTGCCGGATAATACTCCGTAGGCTGAGTGGTCGAAAAGGCTTTCATGATCGCCTCTTTGTTGTACCAGGTCTTTTCTACTATTAAGTAGTTCGGGCCGTCATAATTTTGCCAGAGTATTTTTGTACCGGCCGAAAAATCCATTCCCCATCCGGGTAAATTAATTTTCAGTACAAAGGGTAGCCATACCACCAAGGTGGTAAAGGCTACAAACAGCCATAAATACGTTCGTTTCATCTACCTCTAGTATATACTTGAGATTATGTCCGGACAAATCGAAAAATTATCGGTATTCCTACCTGCCTATAACGAAGAAGCCAATATCGAAAAAACGGTCAACAATGTGGTTGACAATCTAAAGAAAAACGTCTCGGAATGGGAGCTCATCATCGTCAATGATGGCTCCAAAGACAAAACCGGCGAAATAGCCGACAGGCTAAGTAACCGTAACAAAAACATTTCCGTCATTCATCACCACCCAAACCGCGGTTACGGTGCAGCCCTAAAAAGTGGACTCTATGCCTGCAAATATCCTTGGATTTCCTTTATTGATTCGGACGGCCAATTTGATTTTTCGGAAATTAACCGTTTTATTGATACTCAAGAAAAAACCGGTGCGGATATGGTCATCGGTTATTATTTGGGCAGAAAGGTGTCTTTTTCCCGGAAGGTAAACACTTTTGTGTGGCAGGTCATTGTCAGACTTCTTTTTGGATTATCGGTTAGAGACATAGATTGTGGTTTCAAATTGATATCCAAAAAGGTCGTCGACACGATCGAACCCCTTCAAAGCGAAAGGGGAGCCTTCATTAGTAGTGAATTTCTAATCAAGGCAAAGAAAGCCAAATTCAAAATCATAGAAATTGGAGTCAATCACTATCCCCGAAAACAAGGGGAAGGTACCGGAGCCAATCTGGACGTCATTATTCAAAGTTTTGTTGATCTTTTTAAACTTTGGTACAAATTGAAGTAGTCGTATGAACAAAATTGTAAACTTCATCAAAAATAACCAGACCGAAGTAATTTTACTGACCGGCATCATCATTCTGGCTTTATTTCTCCGTCTCTACCGCATAGGAGAATTTATGACTTTTTTGGGTGACGAAGGTCGGGATGTGCGGATCGTCCGTGATTTGATCACCAAAGGGAATCTTGTTTTTATTGGACCGCAAACCAGTATCGGAAATATGTATCTGGGGCCACTCTACTACTATATGATGGCTCCGGCTTTATTCCTGTCACGCCTCAACCCTGTAGGTCCGGCGGTTATGGTTGCCTTATTAAGTACTTTCACGGTTTGGTTTACCTGGTTCGTCGCCCGCAGTTGGTTTGGTAAGAAGTCCGCTCTGGTGACGGCTCTTCTTTATGCCGTTTCTCCGGTAGCTATTATTTACTCCCGATCGTCTTGGAATCCAAACCCCATGCCTTTCTTTGCCCTGTTGTGTGTTTGGGGTATTTATGAAGTCTGGCAATCCAAAAAATATTTCTGGCTTCCCATAGTTGGGATTTCCTTCGCCTTTGCCCTTCAAATGCATTATTTAGGACTTCTTCTGATTCCGGTTTTAGGACTCTTCTGGCTTTTTTCATATCAATCCATCAGAAAATCCACGGACCAAAAAATAAAAAAAGACTTTGTGAAGTTTTCCGTTTTGGCGGTTCTGGTTTTTCTTTTGCTTATGTCCCCCTTGCTTCTTTTTGATATCAAACACCAGTGGATGAACACAAATGCTTTCAAAGTTTTTTTTACGGACCGCCAAACCACAGTCAATCTCAATCCGGCCAGATCGGACCGCTTTATTCCGGTAATCCTGATGACCGTATCCGATATGGTCCTTGCCCGCCAAACATTATTGGCACCCTTATCCGCCATCTTAATTTTGGGTGCTTCCATATTGGTCTTTATGAAATCAAAGTGGAGAATTACCCTTAAATTATTATTTGTGTGGATCGGTTTTGCCATTCTGGGCCTAAGTGTTTACAAACAGCATGTTTACATTCATTACCTGGGCTTTATCTACCCCGCTATTTATCTTCTACTGGGAGCGATCTTTGGATTTCTCTTACAACAAAAAATGCCGGTCAAAATACTGTCTTTCGCTTTGGTTATTTTTCTCACTGCCTACAGTCTCATTTATAGCCCCATCAAAGAGACTCCCAATCGTCAACTTATGCGCACCGAAATGGCGGCGAATTTAATCATTACTCGGTCAAATAACCAGCCGTTTAATTTTGGTCTCATCGCCAAACAAAATTATGATGAATCTTACCGATATTTCTTAGAAAACAAAAAAGCGAATTTAGTGAGGGGAGAGGACAAAGTAGTCGATCAGCTATTCGTTATCTGTGAAGATGGAGACAAGTGCCAACCTGAAGGACATCCGGCTTGGCAAATTGCCGTTTTTGGACCTTCTCACATAGATGGTTACTGGGAAATTGATTATTTAAAGATTTACCGCCTAGTTCACTCCAAATGAATTCCGATTTTACAAACGGTCCTCTGGTTTGGTTGGATTTGGAATTTACCGATCTGGACGTCAAGCGGTCCGCGATTGTGGAAATAGCTACCGTCATTACCGATTCCCGATTAAATATCAAGGCGGTTGGACCCGATCTGGTCATCCATCAGCCGGAAGAGGTGATTAAGAGCATGGTCCGGTGGAATCAGGAGCACTTTGCCGAGTCCGGACTTCTCGAAGAAATCAGGCAGTCAAAAATCTCTCTCCGGAGAGCCTACGACGAAACTTTGAAGTTTGTAAAGTCTCAATGTGCCTTCAAAACCGGTGTTCTGTGTGGTTCTTCTGTCTACATCGACCGCGAGTTTTTGGGAGAATTTATGCCGGTGTTATACGATTACCTCCATTTTAGGATTATCGACACAAATACCATCAAAGAGCTTATGCACCGTTGGTACCCGAGAAAACCGGATTACCCAAAGGCCGAAGCTCATCGCGCCGGAAAGGACATTATTGAGTCTATTAATGAGTTAAAATACTACCAGTCGGAGATCTTCAAATAACCGATTACTAATGAAACCCAAGCTTTCCATCGTCCTGAGTAATTACAACGAACACGCGAATCTGGAGAGAGGTGTTCTTGAGCAAATGTCCGGCTATCTGGAGAAAGCTGATTATTCCTGGGAAGTCATCATCAATGATGACGGTTCGACAGATGGTGGAGATAGAATCATCGAGGAATATATAAGTAAACACCCGGGATTTAAAATGATCAGGGGTAAGCACGGAGGCAAGGCTGCGGGTATTTGGAATGGCATTCAAGTGGCTAAGGGGGAAATCGTGCTTTTTACCGATATGGACCAATCAACACCCCTAGGTGAAGTCGAAAAATTGCTCCCTTGGTTCAAGGAGTATCAAGTCATTTTTGGCTCCCGAGGGAAAATGCGGAAAAATTTCTCCCCTGTCCGGCAGATAGCCTCTTGGGCCTTTCGCTCGTTCCGTGGGCTATTACTTCTCCACGATGTTGTGGATACCCAATGCGGTTTCAAGGCTTTAAAAATTGAAGTCGCCAAAAAAATATTTCCCATGCTTTCGGTAATAAAGGACAACAATTTTGTCAGCAAGGGTTGGACGGTTTCGGCTTTTGATGTCGAGCTTCTGTTTCTGGCCGAAAAACTTGGATACAAGTTAAAAGAAATCGATGTTACTTGGAAAAATGAAGATACTTCCACCAGCAAACAGAAAAGCTTCATCGGAGAATCGGTTGATATGTTAAAGCAAATAATTCAAGTTAAGATTAACGATCTTGGAGGTAAATATGATCAAAAATAAAATTCTTTGGCTAGGCACTCTGTCGGCAATTATTCTTGGATTATTTATTTTTTTCCGGTTTTACCGGTTGGAAACCGTTCCCGTATTTGTAGATGAAGCGATATATATAAGGTGGTCGCAAGTCATGCGGACGGAGCCTACTCTTCGTTTTTTACCGCTCTCCGACGGTAAACAGCCCTTATTTATGTGGAGTACGATCCCTTTTCTAAAAATCATTCAAGATCCCTTGATAGCCGGCCGGACCATGTCTATTCTGGCCGGGTTCGGTTCTTTAGTCGGCATTGGTGTTCTGGCCTTCATTCTTTTTGCCAATCCTTTTATCGCTCTGTTTTCTTCACTTCTATTCGCCATCATTCCCTTTACGATCTTCTTTGACCGTATGGCTTTGGCGGACGGATTATTGGCCATGTTTGGGATTTGGTCACTAATTTTTGCCGTCAAATTTTTCAAAACATTACAAACGGAATACGCTATCTATCTGGGCTTTGCTATTGGTGGGGGACTGCTTACCAAATCTCCGGCCATGATATTTTATGTCTGGTCTTTAATGGTGATGCTCTTTGTCATCGATTTAAAAAAAATTAATAAATATCAAATCGGAAAAATCCTTTGGGGATTATTTTTGTCTTTATTAATTTCTCAAGCCATGTACGCCATTCTCCGCCTCGGAGTTGGTTTCCAAATGATCGGAGCCAGAAATCAGGATTATGTCTATACGGTCCGGGAAGTACTAACACATCCTCTTTCTCCTCTACTGGGAAATTTAATAACCACCATAAATTGGTTGTTCCTTCTTTTCACTCCTACTGTTCTCATTTTGGGTGCTTTGGGTTATCTAAACTCCAAAACCAGACGTTACTACTTGTTGTTAATCATTATTTCTTTTATCCCATTATTATCTCAAGGCTTTATCGCCAAAGTTTATACCAGCCGATATATTCTTTATGCAGTCCTGCCGTTAATTCCTTTGGCCTCCCTTGGTCTTCACTGGCTCTTTGTCCGGAAAGGAGCTCTTATCAAAGCCTCCATTTTTATATTTCTGGCCGTTCCGGTCATCATCTCCACGGTTTATATCATTCGTCCCGGCATTGCTCCCATGTCCTATGACATGCGCAGCGGTTATTTCTCCGAATGGACCGCCGGTGTTGGTCAAAAGGAAGTCGCCGATTATCTCATCGGTCAGGAGGCAAGGGGTAATAAAATAGTCGTTTTTACCGAAGGCACTTTTGGAACTTTGCCTGATGGATTACAAATCTATACCGAGGGACACAAAAACATCACCATTGTCGGTTCAACCCCGAATATTTATGAACTTCCTTCGGGTCTCGTCAACACCGATAAAGACAATCTCCGCTACTACGTGTTAAATGCTTCCCGAAATCATCTGCCCGTTTCGGATATGGCCAAGTTGGAATTAATAGCGGAGTATCCGAAAATGATCAGACAGGACGGCACCCAAGAATCCTTGCTTTTTTACCGCCTGAAATAACTACTTCCACGCGTATATAATTAATCTAAATGCGTCATCTTTTCCAAACGATATCGGCTCTAACCAAGTTTTTTTGGCGTTCCCGTTTGGAGGTTCTGTTATTTATTTTAATTATTCCTGCGGTTTCCGATTTGTTGGCTCCAGGTTTCTTTCCCATGCACGACGATCTTCAAGTATTCCGTCTGTACGAGCTCCACAAATGCGTTTTGGATGGCCAAATTCCTTGTCGTTGGGTTCCTGACGCCGGCTTTGGTTATGGCTACCCTTTGATGCAGTTTTATCCGCCCATGCCTTATTACCCCATGGAATTAATGGTTCTTCTTGGATTTGGTTTTTTCTGGCCGGTGAAGATTATGTTTGCTCTATCCTTTATTATTTCCGGTCTGGGAATGTATCTTTTGGCCAAACAGTTCTTTGGTAAGTGGGGAGGTTTACTTTCTGCCGTTTTATATATCTATGCCCCTTACCACTCGGTTGACGTCTACGTCCGTGGAGCCATGAACGAAGCTTGGGGTATGGCTTGGTTTCCTTTTGTACTTCTTTTTATCTATCTTCTGATAAAAAAGCCTTCCCGGCGGAACATCATTTTTCTTTCCTTGGCCCTCTTGTTTCAGCTCACTTCACACAATGTTATGACTTTGGTTTTTGCTCCGGCAGCCATCATCTGGGCCATATTTTGGATGTGGCGGGAAAGATCTCTCAAGGCTGTCAAGGATTTATTTTTCTCCGGTCTTCTGGGCGTCGGTCTGTCCGCGTTTTTCTTTATTCCGGTTGTTCTGGAACAAAAGTTTGTTCATGTGGATTCAATGATGGTCGGCTATTTTAATTATCTGGCTCATTTTGCGGATATCAAACAGCTCTTCATTTCCCGCTTCTGGGGATACGGTGGTTCCACTTGGGGACCGGAGGACGGCATGTCTTTTTCGGTTGGTCAATTTCAGCTGATTACCGCCTTAGTAGCTTCGGTAATGGCGGTATTTAAATTCAAAAAACAAAAAAGTATTTCCGCCATCGTTTTGATTATGGTTGCCTTCGGTTTTTTATACGCCTTTCTCACTCACAGCCGGTCCAGTTTTATTTGGGATAGAGTCGCCATACTTCAGTTTGCCCAATTTCCTTGGCGTTTGGTGGCTTTGGTTGTCTTTTTCTTTTCTTTTGCCTCCGGTTATCTGGCTTCTCTTTCTTTACCCAAGATACTCAAGCCGTTAATGTACGGTATCCTTATTGCCGGTATTATCTTGTGGAATCTTCCTTTTTATAAAGTCGATCGTCATCAGCGGGTGACAATCGAAGAAAAGCTGGCCGGTCTTCAGTGGGAGTTGCAGGTTACCGGCGGTATTTTTGATTATCTTCCTCGCTCGGCGCCAAAACCTCCCGGTGCTCCGGCCTTTACTTACCCCCAATATCAAGAAGGTTACGGTGGTATTCTCCATTATCGGTCCGGTTCCAACTGGATAGATTTTACGGCTCAGGTATCTTCTCCGTCTGCGAAAGTGATGTTACCTCTTTACACCTTTCCCGGACTTGTTACAAAGGTTGATGGTGTAAAAACGAAGACCGAAATTGATCCGGACCTGGGTAGGGTTGTCATATCGCTAAATTCCGGAACTCACCACATCTCATCCAAAATCGGCTACACCCCGGTCCGTTTATTCTCCGATTTTCTAACTCTAATGTCCATTTATATTTTAATAAAATTAATTTCAGATGATCGAAAACACCCCGCCTGATGCCCCTTCGGTCTTAGAGGCTCAGGAAGTCACACGCCGATCCGTCTCCGGAGTGTTGGCCTTGATATCTCGGACTTTTATAGTTCAGATAATTTCTTTTGTCGCCACCTTAGCCTTAACCATTTTTCTGGATCCCAATACCTATGGAATTTTTTACTTGGTTTCTTCGGTGGTAAACTTTTTGGCTTACTTTTCCGATGTTGGTCTGGCCGCCGCCCTAATTCAAAAAAAGGAAGCCCTTACCAAACAAGATCTTTCCACTACCTTTACCGTTCAGCAAATACTGGTCATTGGTTTGTTGATTATTCTCTTCATTCTTTCACCGGTCATCGGAAACCTATATCATATCGACCAATCGGGGATGTACCTTCTTTATGCCATGGGAATTTCTTTGTTTCTCAGTTCTCTCAAGACCATTCCGTCCATCATGTTGGAAAGAGAGATCAAATTTAATAAATTAATTCTTCCTCAAATTCTGGAAACCCTAACTTTTAATGCGATTGCCGTAATCTGTGCCTGGCAGGGGATGGGTATCAGCTCATTTACTTACGCGGTCTTGGGTAGAGGGATAATCGGTTTGCTCGCCATGTATATCATTTATCCTTGGAAACCATCACTGGGTATTAGCCGTTCGTCTCTCTCTCAGCTTCTTCGTTTTGGTGTTCCATATCAAGTAAACACTTTTTTGGCTGTGTTAAAAGACGACGGCATGACGATTTTATTAACCCGGATTATCGGCACAACCGGCTTGGGTTATATCGGCTGGGCATCCCGTTGGGCAGGCTTGCCTCTCAGGGTGGTGATGGATAACCTTACCAAGGTATCTTTCCCGACATTCGCCAGACTCCAGCATGACCAAGAAAGATTGGCCAAGGCCGTAGAGGTTAGCCTCAAGTACATGTGCCTACTGGCTTTTCCCATTCTGGTCGGCATGGGTTTTCTGGCTGTACCCATGACTTACCTAATCCCTCGGTATGTCAAATGGCTTCCGGCCATCATTCCTTTATATATCTATCTCTATAACTCGGCCTGGGCCAGCATCAGTACCAGTCTGACGAATCTCTTAAATGCCACCGGTCATATCAAATCTACTTTCAAATTGATGCTTATGTGGACCGGACTCACGTGGCTTACCATGCCTTATATGGCTTACAAATTTGGCTTTATGGGAGTGGCTTATGCCACCGGGATTATTGCCACCTCCTCAATAGCGACTATTGTGTTGGCCAAAAAATACGTTCATTTCAATTTTGTCTCGATAGTCAAAACCCCCATTCTGGCCATTTTACCCATGTCCGGTTGGCTCTATTTCTCGGTTGGCTCTATTTCTTCGGTTATGTCACTCATTACCGTCATAGTTTTCTCGGTTTTGATCTACATTCTGACCATTTTAATTTTGGAAGGAAAAATATTTTTCCGGGAAACACTTAATTACTTTAAGATAAAACATGTTTAGAAAAATCTTTTTAATATTCAGTCTTCTCTTTTTTATCTTCTCGGGACAGGCTTTGGCCTTCAAGCCGGAAACTTTTGTCACTTTCGCCAATCCGGTGAGAGGGCGCGAAGGTTGGCAGCATTCGATGCAGGAGCCTCTCGAACTACCCATGTATCAATATCAAGAAGCCACCCATTCGGCTTATCCGATCACTTGGTTACTCCGGTATGACGCCGTCAAAGACTCCACCATTTCCGCCTATTTTCACAATCTCATCGAAACGGATAATACTCAGACTATCGGAGCCTTTTTGGAAATTACTCCAAACTTAACTTTCGCTGCCGATGTCACCTATCCGGACGGAAATACTTTTTTTAATCCTAATCGGATATTTCTTTCCGGCTATTCTCAAGAAGACAGAAGATCTCTGATCGATACTTATATGTCCGCTTTCTTTGCCCGCTTGAATTCATCCGAGATAACCTTTTTGAGCAGTCCCTTTTCGGTCTTCAACAGCTCTTGCGCCATGCGCTTTGTTACAGGGT
>Ga0172379_10008359_pt1 | contig 13051 bp, 4 predicted proteins | sample GrowelOW334metaG_FD_119756 | JGI IMG/M metagenome (GOLD analysis project Ga0172379, IMG submission 119756) | Groundwater microbial communities from an aquifer near a municipal landfill in Southern Ontario, Canada - Groundwater well OW334 metaG | ecosystem: Environmental > Aquatic > Deep... | reverse complement strand
GCGACGAAACGAGCTGGTGGAGGAACGATCTGGGATAGTCGCCGTTGAAAATCCGGATTGCCAGGTCTAGCGAACCGCCCGCCTCCCGGTTCAGCTGCTGCATAAACATACCGGACAGCTTTTCATGGTCGACAGATTCCACGATACTGTGCTCCAATGCATGGGAAAATGGCCCGTGGCCGATATCATGCAGGAGAATGGCAGCGATGGCTGCGTTCCGCTCCTCGTCCGACACCGGGTATCCCTTGCGGCTGATAACCTCAAGAGCGGTATTCATAAGGTGGGCTGCACCCAACGCATGCTGGAAACGGGTATGGTTAGCGGCCGGATAAACATAAAAAGTGAGCCCGAGTTGACGAATTCTCCGCAAACGCTGAAACCACGGGTGATCGATCAGGTCATAGGTCAGGAGGGAAGGGAAGTTAATAAAGCCGTATAAAGGATCATTGATTATCTTCCTTTTATTGGGGGCAACCTGAAATTCTTCGTCCATTGCAACAGGGCTAAATGCTTTAATGATGCAATTTTACAACTAATTAAGCGGTAAAAAGGGTTTGCCCAAAATTTTCCTGATAATGAAGACGTTTCAGGGCCGTTAATTGGAGTTATGGAATTATTTATCTATTTTTGCGGTCGATTGTAGGATATCTGGCATAGGGGACTCGGGTCCCCTATTTTTTAATTTTGGTGTTGTGATTGAAAGAAATAAGATAGAAGGCATTATTAATGAAGCACTTAAGGATACTTCGGTATTCCTGGTCGACATTATTATCAGCCGTTCCAACACCATTCAGGTTTTTATCGACAACCAGGAAGGAATCAGCCTGGATCATTGTGGCGCCTTGCATCGGAGTATTGAGGATCAGCTGGATCGCGAACAGGAAGATTTTGAACTTCAGGTTTCCTCTCCCGGGCTGGGACAGCCGATCCGGGTATTTCCGCAGTATCTCAAGGCCTTAGGGCAAAAAATGGAAATTCTCATGCAGGACGGGGATCTCATTAAAGGAACCTTAATGGAAGCTCATCCCGGCGGGATGGATAAGGAGGCGGAATTGACGGTTCGCCTGACAGGAACTAAAAGGAAGCCGGCCGCGGAAGAGCCGGTAATTATTCAGATTAACCGGATAAAAACGGCGCGTGTTGAAATAGATTTTAAACAGCTGTAAACAGTTTGACCATGGAAAGTATAAACCTCATTGATACGTTTTCGGAATTCAGGGAACTAAAGAGCATCGACAGGACGACGATGATGAGCGTTCTTGAAGATGTTTTCCGGAGTATTCTGATCAAGCGATTCGGAACGGATGAGAATTTTGATGTGATCATCAATGTCGACAAAGGAGACTTTGAGATTTGGAGAAACCGTGTAGTAGTGGCCGATGGCGAGGTTGATGACTCCAATCTTCAGATACCGATCACCGAAGCAAAAAAGATTGACGATGATTATGAAATCGGGGAAGATGTAACGGATGAAGTGAAGTTGGAAGATTTCGGCCGCCGGGCCATTCTTTCACTGAGGCAGAACCTTACTTCCAGGATCCTCGAACTGGAAAAGGACCACGTATACAGCAAATACAAAGACAAAATCGGCGATATCATCACCGGTGAGGTTTATCAGGTATGGAACCGTGAAATACTGATCCTCGATGATGAAGGAAATGAATTGATTCTTCCGAAATCCGAGCAGATCCCCTCAGATTTCTTCCGTAAAGGCGATACTTTGCGGGCAGTAGTGGTTAAGGTGGATATGCGGAACAACAGTCCGGTCATTGTTCTATCCAGGACAACCCCGGTTTTCCTGCAGCGGTTGTTCGAGCTTGAAGTACCTGAGATTTTTGACGGCTTGATCACGATTAAAAAGATTGTCAGGATTCCCGGTGAGCGGGCCAAGGTTGCCGTAGAATCCTATGATGAAAGGATCGACCCGGTAGGTGCCTGTGTGGGCATGAAAGGATCGAGGATTCACGGGATCGTAAGGGAACTTCGCAATGAAAACATTGATGTTATCAACTATACGGCAAACATCCAGTTATTTATACAGCGTTCGTTAAGCCCGGCCAAGATCAGCTCCATCAAGCTGAACGAAGAAGACCATCGGGCTGAAGTATTCCTGAAACCGGAGGAAGTATCACTGGCCATCGGCAAAGGGGGGTTGAACATCAAACTGGCCAGCATGCTTACCGATTATGAAATTGACGTTTTCCGTGATGTTGCAGGTGCAGAAGAGGACATTGACCTTGAAGAATTTGCAGATGAAATTGAAAACTGGATTCTTGATGAGCTGAAAGCAGTCGGATGTGACACTGCCCGAAGCGTTCTGGATTTATCGGTACAGGAACTGGTAAAACGAACCGATTTAGAGGAAGAAACTGTAAAGGAGGTCATGAAGATTCTCCGTTCAGAATTTGAATAAAATATATGTCAGAGGTAAAACGATTAAGCAGGGTTGCTAAAGAATGTAATGTTGGGATTCAGACTATCGTAGATTTCCTGCACAAGAAGGGATTCGACATAGAAAACAATCCCAATGCTAAAATTCAGCCTGAGGCATTGGTCCTGGTCATGAAGGAATATCAGAATGACCAGGCTGCCAAAAGGGAAGCGGTGCAGTTCAAGGAGGAGCATAAATACGAATCCCGGACCACCATTTCCATTGAAGACACTCAAACCCAGCCGGTCGAAGAAGAGGCTGAGCCTGAAGAAGTGCTTCTGATTCAGGACAGCAGGGGTTCATCGAAATTCGATCTGGATCAGGATGACTCCAAGCGTGGCAAACACGAAAGGAAAGAGGAACCGGAAGTAACCGCTGTTGTAATTGAAAAACCGGCCGGACCGAAGGTGGTCGGACGGGTGGAACTTGAAACTCCAAAACCGAAAGCCAAGGCAAAGTCAAAGACCGAGCCTGTGGTGGAAACTGTTGCTCAGGCTCCTGAGGATAAACCTGCCGCGAAAACCAAACAGGAAAGTATCCTGGCTGAAGAGGTCAAATCCGAAGCTGAACACAAACCGAAGCATAAAGCTGAGCATAAAGCTGAACCGATAAAAGAGGAAACTGTCACGGAAAAAGTTGTTCCCGAGAGTAAACCCGCAGACAAAACCGCTGAACCGGTTGAAAAACCGGTTGCCGAATCGGTCGATACGGATATTGATTCCGCTGCAAAGGAAACGTCCGGCACCGAGGTGAAGAAAGAATCAGAAGAAGAGGTGATTACACATACCACCCTGGCCAAGGATTTACTCGTTGACTTTAAGTTTATAGGAAAGATCGACATTGACGCGATGAACCAGAAGACCCGGCCCTCAAAAAAACACGTGAGGGAAAAGGTTCAGGTTAAACCCCCGGTCCCTGCTCCGGAAGATCAGGAATCAGACCAGGTGCCGCCGCCGGTTGTCAAGCAGAACCAGAAGCCTGCTGTTCAAGTCGATCACCCGCGCCGCGAAGCCGGAAGCGAAGCTCCTATCCACAGAATTGTAGTTAAAAAAGCATCGGGACCGACCATTGTGGGCAAGATCAATCTTGCACCCGAAGGTGACCGTCGCCGCGAAAAAGTGGTGGTTGACCTGGCAGGTGATGATCCGCTGAAAAAGAAAAAGAGAAAACGGATCCGCAAGGACCGCGTACCCGTTGTTGGACCGGCTGCTGACCGCGAAGTCACGAAGGTAATCAAGAAGCCGACCAAGGTTAAGAAGAAAATTGGCAAGGTTGAAATTTCCGAAGAGGATGTTCAACGGCAGATTAAAGACACCTTATCAAAAATAACCCCGAAAGGGAAATCCAAGGGGTCGAAATACCGTAAATCGAAACGTGAACTCAACCGGCAATCGCTTCAGGCTGATGCGGATCGCGATGAGCAGGAAAGCCACGTTATCAAGGTCACCGAGTTCGTTACCGCCAACGAGCTGGCCAGTCTGATGAATGTACAGGTGAATGAAATCATTTCTACCTGCATGAGTCTCGGACTTTTCGTTTCGATCAATCAGAGGCTGGATGCCGAAACCATTTCAGTGGTTGCCGACGAGTTCGGATTTGAAGTCCAGTTTATCAGTGTTGAAATTCAGGAAGCCATTGAACAGGAAGTTGACCAGGAAGTCGACCTGAAACCCCGTCCGCCGGTGGTAACCGTCATGGGGCATGTCGACCACGGTAAAACCTCCTTGCTCGACTATATCAGGAAAACCAACATTATCGCGGGTGAAGCCGGGGGTATCACCCAGCACATCGGGGCTTATAAAGTAGTCCTTGATAATGGGAAAACCATCACATTCCTGGATACACCGGGTCACGAGGCTTTTACCGCCATGCGTGCCCGCGGAGCCCAGGGTGCTGATATGGCCATCATTGTGATTGCCGCCGATGACGCGGTAATGCCGCAAACCATTGAAGCTATCAACCATGCTGCTGCAGCTGGTGTTCCCATGGTTTTTGCCATTAACAAGATTGACCGCGAGGGTGCAAATCCTGAAAAAATCAAGGAGCAGTTGGCTAACATGAATTACCTGGTTGAAGACTGGGGTGGTAAATACCAATCTCAGGAAATCTCAGCCAAAAAAGGTAACGGTGTTGCTGAGCTTCTGGAAAAAGTACTGCTCGAATCAGAGATGCTCGACCTCAAAGCCAATCCTGAAAAGAATGCGCTTGGCATTGTTATTGAATCCTCCCTTGATAAAGGCCGTGGATTCGTGACCACTATCCTTGTTCAGGGCGGATCATTGAAAGTCGGCGATATCGTGCTGGCCGGAAGCTATTTCGGCAAAGTGAAAGCCATGTTCAATGAAAGGGGCGGTCCCATTACAGTTGCAGCTCCATCGGAACCTGTCCTGATCCTCGGACTTAACGGAGCCCCCCAGGCAGGCGACAAATTCCATGTTCTGGAATCGGATCGCGAAGCACGCGAGATTGCAACCAAAAGAGAGCAGCTGCAGCGTGAACAGGAACTGCGTACGCGCAAACATATTACTCTGGATGAAATCGGCCGGCGTATTGCCATCGGCAACTTCCAGGAACTTAACATCATTGTTAAAGGTGATGTCGACGGTTCCATTGAAGCACTGTCAGATTCGCTGATTAAACTCTCGACCCCTGAAATTCAGGTCAACATCATTCATAAGGCTGTCGGACAGATTTCGGAAAGCGATATCCTGCTCGCGACCGCTTCGAATGCCATCATCATCGGATTCCAGGTCAGGCCTTCACTGAATGCCCGCAAACTGGCTGAGAAGGAAGGTATTGAGATCCGGTTGTATTCCATCATTTATGATGCAATCAATGAACTGCGGGCTGCTATGGAAGGGATGTTAAGCCCTGAAATCAAGGAGGAAATCACTGGTACGCTTGAAGTTCTTGAAGCCTTTAAAATCACCAAAGTGGGTACCGTGGCCGGTTGTATCGTACGCGACGGTAAGATTTACCGGACATCGAAAGTCCGTATCATCCGCGACGGTATCGTTGTTTATGACGGTCTGCTCGGCTCGCTGAAAAGATTCAAGGATGACGCCAAAGAGGTGGTATCAGGATTGGAATGCGGGTTGAATATTGACAACTACAACAATATTGAGGCAGGGGATATTATTGAAGCCTATACGAGCAGGGAGGTTAAGAAGACCTTGTAAGATTAAGGCAGAAGGCAGAAGGCAGAAGTGAAGGCAGAAGGCAAAAATTAGTCTTAAGATCTTATGACTTAAGATTAAGAAATAAGAAGGAAATGTCTCAATATGAGACCATTACATAAAATAAAAAGTCAGGTATCCGTACACCTGACTTTTTTTTATCCTCATCATAACTAAACTGAAATGGTTCCATTCCAGCACTCATTCTTCATTCTTAAAACTTAAGTCCTAAGACTAATTTTTGCCTTCTGCCTTCTGCCATTTGCCTTCCTTAGCTAATCAGCTTCGTATAAGCCGCAGCGTCCAGCAACGCACTAAGTTCAGCAGCATCCTTGACTTTGATTTTGATCATCCAGCCGTCGCCATAGGGATCCTTATTGACTACTTCAGGGCTGACTTCGAGTGCAGGGTTTATTTCGAGCACTTCACCGGATACGGGCATGTACAATTCCTCTACGGCCTTAACAGCTTCGATATTACCAAATGCTTCCCCTTTGTCCAGCGTTTCGCCAATTGTTTCAATTTCCAGAAAAACAATATCACCGAGGTTCGACTGAGCGTAATCGGTCACTCCTACAAAAGCAAAATCGCCTTCGACTCGGATCCATTCGTGATCCTGGGTAAATTTTAAATCCTTCGGTACGTTCATGGTTTAATATGTTTCGTTTGATTTGTCCTAATAGACGCAATGATGCGCCACTACAAATGTAAAAAAAGCCTACATATTGGCGAGTGTAAATCTCAGGTTAAATCCGACCTTGGTGTTTGAGGTTGGATATGAGGTAGTAACAATCGGCTTATTGACCACCTGATCATAATAGAAGCGCAGTTCGAATCGCGTACTCAATCTGTAACTTGCTGTAAATTTTGCCGTTACTACAGTCTGGCCAGAAGTGGGCTTATTTACCTCTTCTTCCAGCTTACGCATGATCATGATATTGTCGCGAATCGAAAGGTCGAACCGGATGTCGAGATCAGATTGGAATTTTCGTTGATTTCCACCAGCCTTGATGGTGATTGGCACTTCCTGGAAACGGTAACCGGTACCAATAACAATTTCATCGGACCGGTTCTCCATCAGTTGACTGTTGTTCAGGCTCAATGTCAGGTTCCTGTTCTTTTTGATCTCCACCCTGGCCTGCAGACTGTTCTGCATAGTGGCGTCGAAACCGATCAGCGGGCTGAGAGACTCGGAAATACTGATACTTCCGATTTCACGGGCGGGAAGGAAGTTTTCCTGTGCATCGCGGATATAATTCAGGCCGTCCTGCGTATCCGGATCATAAAACAGGTTGGTGGTATAGGAACCCACAGAATATGTACTTCGATAGGAATGGTTCAGGTTCAGCTGTTTCAGGTATTTTTTAATGAACTCCGACTTCTGAAGGCCGCCGTACTGGATACGCCAGTTTGGCAACATGCTCATTACCCCCGGCATGGCATCCAGACTAACCAGATTGGCATTCTTATCGGAATAGGCAGCCAGGAAAGCAGGGATCAGGACATCCAGTGAAGTAGGACCGTAGCCATCGCTGTAGCCCGGAAAGTTACCCGTATTGGGATCATAAACCGGGCTGCCAGGGACTTGCGCGGCCAAACGCTGGGCGGCCAAACGCTGTGAAATGATGATCCGGTTGTTTTTGAACTTTTCAAAGGTAGCTGATTGGTACCCGTCGCCTTCCTTCAGTTTCTCAAAAGCTGAACCCAGCGAAATAATCGTCATGTTAAAATTCCCCCGATACATTACATTTTCTGCAGTCCATTTGCCATTTTCGCCGTAATAATAAAATTTCTCCAGGTCGTTGCTTGCCGAATGAGCCGCCTCAATCGTAATACGCAGATCGGTGAATGGTTCGATATTGGACGAAAAACGCCAGGCTTGATTCAGGGAATTGGTAAAGGCTTCGTTCAAGGTGGAATCGGTCGTCAGCCAGCCGTTGGAAGCGGCATAATCACCGAATCCCGCATCCTGCAAACCAAGGATGAATCCATACCCCGGGGCCATTTTCCCGCCTATATTGTTCATTCCAAATAGTTTGGGTTCAGGCATATAACCGGGCAGGAAGGTTCCGTTATCATTGGAGTAGTTTAGCGACAGGTTTTTAACCCCCATCAAAATTCTCAGGAAGTTATCGGTGACGAAAATAAAAGCGTTGTCCTTCACCTCCACCGTGGCTTCAATTTCGATCCGGCCGCCGTCGACATTCTTGTCGGCAATCACTTTTATCCGCCTCTCATTGATCACCTCGGTCTCCACTTCAATGACGCGGTTGTTCTGGTCAAAAACCTTAACTTTAACGTCGCTGCTCATGAGATCATGGATAATGACCTTGGCCACTTTTTCTTTCAGGGATAATTTATCCGCCTCAAATTTGACTGTTTTAGTTGGCTTGGCCTGGGTGGCAGACTGACGCCGCTTATATTTGTCGTCAATCTTTTTCAAGAACCCGACCTTATTATAAAGCGTTTGCAATGAGGCTGTTCCGCTCAACTGGAAATTCCCGTTGTTCTGTACCGTGTTCCCAAGCCGGATCGTATCGGCAGTGATTGGACCGGCGGCCCAGTCGTATTCAACACGGTAGGTGGCATTGGCTGTCAACCAATTGAATAGTGGTAATTTGTTGATCGGGATCTGATAGGAGGCATTCAGTGAGTGGTGGTATTGCACTGGGCGGCCGCCTGCCATGATATTGTTCCAGATACTGTCGCGTTTTTGCTGATAATCGGTATCGCCGCGTCGCATGGCACCATCCGGTTCATCAATCCTGGCAATATTCGAATTGGAAAAATCAAGTTTAAGGTTCCGGGTAAGGTCCCACTTCACGTCAAAATTCCGTGTCCAGTTAAAATTCTTATTAAAGGTAGGATCAATCTTAATACCCGGATTAGCCACATTACGCAGTTGCATCTCACTGTACCTGCGGGCCATATTGGTGCGGAAACTGATCATCGAAGGTTGGTAATACAAGTTAAGGTCCTTGATGAGTTTGAAGGCAGGCTTGTCGAGTTTGGTCGACTTTTTAAATGGTTCCCACGGCTTGAGATTATTCGATGAGTATACGTAATTCAATCCCCCGTTGTAATTCTTATTCAGGTTGGCTTCGGTTTTGATGTTCCGTGCAAAGGTTTCGGTAAAGGCATACGACATCGACCAGTTGGAGATGCTCCAGATTTTAGGTTCACGCCGCCGGTTGGTTGAACCCGGCTCCAACCTGATATTGTTAAAGTTCAGGCTTTTCCTGCGGTTATAATCCTGGGAAATATACAAGATAGAATCTTTCTCCGCCTTGCTTTGAGCATTATCCAGAGCAGCCTGCAGGGGTATGTCGGGATCCATCGGGTTATACTGCGGATTACGCATGATCTCCGAGAAAGCAACATACATCGGCAGCTGAACCCCTGCATTTTTAGGGAACAGTTTACCCAATTGCAGGCTCGAAGAGATATCGTACTGGGTAATCTGTTCGCGGCTGCGGTCGTTCACACTCTTGTCGATGCTGCCGAATCCGGGAACGCTCGTATTACCTGAAACCGACAGGTTGCCCAGATCAGCCAGGTTAGCCGACAGACGGCCGTTGGCTGCCCATCCGCCCTTTTCATCAAAGTCGGTGAGGCGAAGCTCGTTCATCCAGATAATGGCTGATTTAGGAAGTCCGTCATCGGCCACGGAATTGTTCCCTCGTTCAGGATTTCGAATGCCGATCATGATGGTCCGTATATTACTCAGGTTCGGGTTTCCAACCAAAATGATCCGGTTATTTCCGTCATTCTGGATGTAATGTCCTTCCTGGGTGACGTCCGATCCCCCCATACGGATAGCATCGTTACGGGCCTGTTTCAATTGCTGGAATACGGCCAGTTCAATATTAAACCCGTTCTCCTCCGGCCACACGATTGTCCGGTCAGCCAATCCTTCCTGGTCATATCTTGCCGGCGGACGCAAATGCGGGGTCAGTTTCAGCGGGACTTCATATTCATAATAGTTTGAGGTATAATCAGATCCGATGCGGATAAAAGCACGGAGATCGCCATCATGGAGTTGGTTTTCATCTATGGCTTCAGCGTGGACGAACAGCCGCAGCCGCTTGTACTGGCGCATATCAATACGCTGATTGGTATAAGCTGCACGGGCATCGCCATCTTCGAGTCCATCCACTTTCAGTTCGATCGCCTGCTCGTTCTGTTGAATCATTTGCGGGTTCGAGGGGTCGGTGGTACGAACGATGCCCGGAGGCAATACGTAGTTAACCGGATAACGACTGCCGTTTTCCTCAATGCTGACTGCTGAAACTTCGAACTTGCCTCGTGTATACTCAGGTGTGCTCAATTGTTCCCCTGCTTCCAGCAAGCTGAGATTATACTTCCTCCACTCTCCCCTGACGAGTTCAAGTGTGGCAAAACGCATAATGACTTTTTCGCCGAATCCGTTAACGAACATCCTGATAAAGCGGATCGACTTGAAATCCTGGATGCTCCCGATCACTTTTTGGGGTTCGTAAATCGGCACTTTAAACTGGTACCAGGTTACCTGATCACCCTGATCATTTTTCCCGATGATAGCATCGGTAATATAATTCTGGCCGATCTGGAAATCCTGTTTGCGCATGCTGACTTTATACTGGAAGTACGACTCCGACTCATTCAGGGTATTATCGAGGTTAATATCCTCAATGTCAGGAAGCGACGTTGATTGTGTCGGATAGGGTTCATTGCTTGATTCTGCGGTTTGGGAGTTTCCTTCCAGACCGTTAAACTTCTTATACCGGTCGAGAATGCCCACCTGCCGGGCATCATAATCCTGACCGCGGAAATACAGGTAATCATCCCCCGATGGGTCGTTCAGGAATTCCGTATATCTTTCCGAAGCCGGATTAACCACCGCCTGGAGCGAGTCGAGATAGGCTGCATAGAAGGTTCTTTCATCATCATCACCCAAACCGTCAAGACCCACGTCCTGGAGTTTCCTTGCATTCGGGTCATTATCAAATGCATTGACGAAAGATTGGGTCATAGGAACCCTGCCCCACGAGGTGGTATCCACATAATTGAGGGTATTACCGCCATTCAGACCGTTTTCAAAGGATTTCCGTCCGTCTTTCAGAATATCTTCCGAGACATTTCCAAGATTGAAATAGAGCGACGGGTCCAGGTCGTCGCGGGTGATTTCTTTTTTTGCATCCTCTACATAAGGATCCATCAGCCAGAATTCAAGATACTCCACGTTGGCCTCTTCAAAATCATTGGTGGTCAGTTTTGACATGATCCCACCCCACCTTTTCTGCGGAGTTTTCAGGTAACCCTGATCATCGAGACCGGAGGAATATTTGCCGCCCCTAATATCATAGTTATACGGACCTCTTTCGTTCGGATAAAAAGCCAGGTTCAGCACCTGCAGGGAGACCGGGATATTGTTCGGGCTCTCTTTATACGGGAAGATCTCCTGGGCTTGTATTTCACGGGTAAAATGGCTGGTCTGCTCCGCTTCATTATTGGCAATATGGCTCGGTGTGGCCGAGTTATTGCGGAGGAACAGCGGATCAATATGATACCAGGCCAGTTTTGCCCGGTTAAACCCGTAAGCCAGGTCATTGCTTAATCCTGCTTCGGGAAACAGGTCTGGCTGGCCTCCCGGGGTACTGGCAAGCACCCATGATTGGCGTTGATTCAGGGTGTAGCTGGTTTCGCTCCCTTCGAAATCGTCAATCAGCGCTTCCCCTGCAGTGGATCCTGGCGCATTGATCACCCGGGAATGACCGGGGATCAGGTCGGCAAATTCACCGCTGAAAGTGAGCATCGACTTCTCTTTGGTCTGGATCAGCGGAAGTTTATCGATAAAACGGGTAAGCCAGGGAGCTTCCTTACGGTAATTGGTATTGAACCCCCAGATGGTATTTGATATTGGAATATTCTGTAAATCAACCTTATTGGTGAGCGGACGTTCGCTTAGATGAAGGATCGTTCCACCCACGTTAATATCTTTGTTGAAGCGGTATTCGAGGTGGGTTCCAATCATGGATTTTGATTGCAAAGCGAAAGCCGACTGGTCTTCCAGGGATATCTTGATCGGCGTGCCGGACTCCAGAAGGCCCTGGTTGATCACCTTGACCGTCCCCATGGTATAGTCCACGGTGTAATCAGAGTTTTCCGTCAGTTTCATCCCGCCGGCAGTCACTACAACGCTCCCTTGCGGAATATTCATGGCATTCAGCCTGATTTCTGACGAGGAGGAAGATTTGAAGGATCCCCTCATGAGGAACTTATTCTTTTCCGCCGTCTGTTTGGCAACGGTCTGCGTTTGGGTGTAAAGCTCCTCAAAAACATACTTGTCGGCAATCGCCTTATTATCGGCGATGCCCCCTTCAATTTTTTTGCGCAGGTAGGATCCGAAAGGTTCCAAAACAGGGAAGATAATCCGTCCTTTCGTTGCATTAACCGTTACCTGGTCAACAAAGTCGAAGATCCCATCGGGCTGCGGGTCCAGCTGGGAATTGAGCTTATCGAGATTCAATACGCTCAGGAGTAGACTGCCGTTTATGGCCCCTTCAGGAATGTAATTGATGGCATTACCGGTTTTATCGTTCTGATAGAGAACATCCAGTACAAATTCTTCCTTGTTCAGGCGGCTCGAACCGATGGAATAAATATTTTTCATCATCAGATCCCAGGTAGGCAGCAGGGGCGTCTGGTTGGTCCCCTTCAACAGTTTAAGGATCAGGGATGGAGCATCAGACTGGGTATCCTTGTTTACTTCGCCTGAAAATTCCCCGACACGGTATACCTGGCCGCTAACGGTATATTCATAGGCGACAGCCAGAATCTCGTCGGAGCTAAGCATTTGATTTAATGAGATATAGCCTAATTTGGCATTCAACTGGAACTCTTCGGCAGTCAACCGGCGGGCGTTTTCGATTTTTTCATAATCCTGTCCGCCAAGGAACCCCTGGGCTGCCAGGGGGCTGAGTACGCTGGTAACCTGACCGATATCGCGGATACCGGAATAATTCGCCACCAGATTCTCATATAGGTCGTTCAGGGTATTGCTTGGATAGCGCCCCGGCCCCTTGTAATTTACAAAGCCGGTATTGAAGATATTAGTGCCGGTTGAACTGGTACCTTCGGCAAGGTCCATGAAAGCAACCACATTACGGGATTCATTGAAGTTGCTGTTCCGGTTGGTGACCCATACTTCGATACGGTTGATATTGATACCGGAACTGATGACCGGCAGATTCTTCAGTGACGCATCGTACATATCCCTGAAATAGTGCGACAGGAAGAAGTGTTTATTGGCATCATAATCATCGGCCCGGATCTCGAATTCATTGGCGACGCCTCCTCCCTGAACATCAATGGATTGCGTTTTTCCCTGCTGTTGGGAGAAAATACTGGTAACGGTAAGCCGACCGAACTGCATTTCTGTTTTGATCCCGAACAGACTCTGGCT
>Ga0172379_10008358_pt1 | contig 13053 bp, 6 predicted proteins | sample GrowelOW334metaG_FD_119756 | JGI IMG/M metagenome (GOLD analysis project Ga0172379, IMG submission 119756) | Groundwater microbial communities from an aquifer near a municipal landfill in Southern Ontario, Canada - Groundwater well OW334 metaG | ecosystem: Environmental > Aquatic > Deep... | reverse complement strand
TGCCGAGAGGATAACACCTCGGGCTATTGAAATTGGCAGGCAGTTCGTCGTTTTGGCAGACCAATTCGGAAGATCGCCGGCACAGCTGGCCCTTTTATGGGTAAAGGACCAGCCCGGGATTACGGCTCCGATTATCGGTCCGCGAACCATTGCCCAACTGGAGCATTTTCTCCCGGTTATGGAAATGTCGGCTTCTCCCGATTTCCTTGATGCCTGCAATAAGCTGGTACCTACCGGTGGATTTGTCGCCAATTTCCATAACACATCGGGGTGGATGACGTGATTCTTTTGATAGCTTTGGCGCGAATCCAGGCAAACCGTCATTTCATGAAAAAATTATACGCTGTTCTTCTTCTTTTATCAATTTTCACCGGTAGTTCTGTTGCACAAACCACACCTGCACATGATGCGGCGATGTACAAAATTACCCTTCCTGCATTTTCAGAGTTCAAATCGGTCATCATGACGGGGATTTTTAGGAATTCCGGCACCGATACCCTATATAGTGTAACAATAAACTGGCGTATCAATGACGGTCAGCTACAGCAATTGGTTAAAACCGACCTCTCGGTAAGCCGGAACCAAACATGGCCATTTACTGCTCCGAAAGAGATGGTTTTGAATACTGAAGGCAGCGTTGTGGTCAAAGTATGGGTCTCCATGCCAAACGGTGTGCAGGATGAGAAGGCTTCCAATGACACCCTGACTCACACAATCCAGGTCATAGAAAAATACCCCGTCCGTCATATGCTGATCGAGGAAGTAACCGGCACCTGGTGCGGCTATTGTCCAAGAGCCCCAATTATTTACCGAACCAATGTTCAACCGGCCTTTCCGAACACCATCTTTGCCGCCATTCACAACGGTGACGGGATGACCATCACTGAATCCAGGGACCTCCAGAACACTTATGTAACCGGAGTTCCCACGGGATTTGTAGATCGGAAGAAGACACTTACCGGTGCCGGGATTGACTTTGCGCCCGAGGATTGGTTGGGGGTACTCAATAATGTCGACAATCGCTTCACACCGGTCGACCTGAAGGTGTACAATTATTATGATCCTACCACCGGTTTCTGGAAAATTGATGTGGTGTCCGATTTTGTGTTTGACCTCACCTGCAGCTACCGTATGAACTGTTATATCATTGAGGACAGCTTATCCGGAACCGGCAGCAACTGGGACCAACGGAACTTTTTCAACGGCGGGGCATCAGAACCTTATATGTCGCTGCAGGGCGCCGGCGACCCGATTCCCGGATACAAGCACCATCATGTGGTAAGAAAGATGCTGGGCGGATCCTGGGGCCAGGCAGGCACCATTCCGGCGACGGTAAAAAGGGGTGACCGCTATGTGTTCAGTCAGACCTTCAAGGCAGATTCAAAATGGAAAATGGCCAATGTCCATATTGTTGGAATCGTTCAGCAATGGGATACGGATAAGTTGAAAAGGCCGATCATCAATTGTGTCGAAGGTGAAGTTGAATTGCTGACCGGAACGAACAGCACCACTTTCCATCCCGGATTCCGCGTTTTCCCGAATCCGGTTTCGGATTTGGTTTGGGTTGAGTATACCGCCACCGAAAATTCCAACAGCCAGATCCAGATCATCAATTCACTCGGACAGGAAATTCACTCACAAGCCGCCAATCATCAGCCCGGTACCCATACACTTTCCATTTCAATGGAAGATTTTACCCCTGGCATTTACTTTATCAAGCTCACCAACGCGAAACAAGTTTTAGTAGAGCGAGTAATAAAAGACTAGCACGCCTGTTGGCAGTTGGCAGTAAACAGTACGTTACCTTCGGCAGCAGTGTCATCCCCGCGAAGGCGGGGATCCCTTCACGGTGGCAGGATTTCGGCAAGCGGGGACCCTGTCACGCTACCTGAACTTTCCGCGCGGGGGACCGCTCCCCTGCCCGCCTACTCCATCAATATCTTCACCGGCCCTATCAAACCGGATTTGGTTGAACCAATATATTTGCTTGGAGTGGTCAGATAATAATTACCCAAAGTATTATATATCAGGACTTCCAGACGGTTTTCCCCGGGCTTGACCTTACCGGTCAGGTCGAACTGCCAGGGCGGGCACATCCTTTTTCCAGCCGGCTTGCCATTGATAACCACCTCGGCCGAAGATACCAGTTGTCCCAGGTCGAGGGTGATTTTTGAAACTTTTGTCTGGGTTGCATCCAAAAGGATTGTTTTCCGGTACCACATGCCACCGGAATAATGCATCAGGCTTTCATTCGCGAACAGGTCACTCAGCCGGATCACCCCCTTTCCGCAATTCAGCCTGATGGGCTCCGGACAGGCAGCACCACCATACAAACCAGGCTCCATTTCAACGCGGATCGCAACGGATGAAGACAGGGAAACAAAAGCTGGAAGGTCGGCCCGCCAGGCCTTTTGCATAGAATCGGCAAACAATCCTTTGATAGGCTGATATCCTTTCACCGGGATTTCTCTTCCATTTACCCAAACCTGAGGCTTCCGGCTCATTGCCAACTCAATGGACCGGAGACCCGGGGGGGCCTTAAACCGGAACCACCCTGCCGGTTTTGAATCTGCAGGATCGATATTGTAGGGTAAAATAAATGGATTGTTATACCAACGGCCAGCCAAAGGAATGGTTTGCTTCCAGTCTGGAAATTCCCCATCCCTTTTAAAAACCAGGTAGCCTGTGCCCGGCGAAGAATATTTTAAAAGAACCGGGTTGATTCCTGCTTTTAATTTTACTCCGGGTTCTGACAATCCAACTGACGTGCCATTAACCCATATTCCTGATGGTTCAATACCCCCTTTTATCAGCCGGACCGTCTGGTCCAGGCCTGAAGGAACGGTAGACCACATATAATAAACCGGGCCTTCCGGATCGGCAATTATCCTTGGTCTGGGTACTCCCGGCCAATCCCTGACATCCTTGCCAAACTGAAAGATATCATCATGTATCCATTCCTTTAAGCCATGATAACCCTGCCTGCCGGGATTGTCCTTCAGCCCCCAGCGCCAGGAAAACTCATACGGTTGCCAGAAATAATTCTTACCTGCTAATTCAACAGGGACGGAAGGATCAATCAACTTTAATGCTGATAGTTTTGATACAGACAACAGGGAATCTACATTTGAAGGCAGCGGTCCAAGCCTCCAGAATTGGGGCCCGTAAGCAACTTCAATCTGTTCCCAACTGTCATCATCAACAGCAACTCCCTGCCAACCCGGATCCGGAATGGTTTCTTTTTTATACCGGATAAGCGTGGCATCGGTTGAGACATAACCCTGATAGGCCGGTTGGCGGAAATCGCCCCATTGATTATCCAGGGTCGGTTTCAGTTCAAATTCCCAGTCTCCCACCAGAAGAGTTTCCAGCTTGATTGGCGGACCTTCGTTCATCGCAGTCTGGACAACTTCTCCCGGACTGAAAACAATAAGCTGGGGCTCTGTTTCACTAAGCGGCATCTGGAGCCTGGTTCCCAGGTTACTTGAGGAAACAACCGGCAATTCCTTTGATGTTCCATCCCATGGATTCCAAAGCTCCACCTTTCCGGTGCACCTGAATGAACACAGCGAATCTTTGGGAACCCCGTATACATAATAAATATCGCGCTTCCCGATTTTCCGGTGAAGCACATAGGGCTTTGATACGGCAGCCATTACTTTGAAATCAGGGGTCAGGCACCAATTGATTTCCCTTTGAACATCTTCTGATTTCTCCAAAAATATTCCTGAACCCTTATCTTCAGGACCCTTATTTACAATTCGCGCTCGTCCATTAATTCCCAAGGCTCCCGTTCCGAAAATCTTATTATTCATCACCAGGATTTCAGGGTCATCGCTTCCCAAACGCTCGCTGGCAACCGGAAGGGCACCTACTCCAATAATGATCCCGCCTGCCTGAAAAAAGTCGCGGGCCTTTTCAAGGGCAGAAAACCGAATGGCTGTCATAGCCGGAAGGATCAGAACTTTATACTCCTCGCCGCTCACCTGCAATTCCCCGTCCTTAATTTTTGCCCTGGTAAGTGATTCAAAATCAATAAAATCAAAATCAATTCCGGATGAATACAGTTTGTTACCAATGTCGAAAGCAATCGATACCGCCTCATTTCCCTTCATTCCAGCCACTTTGGGTGAAACCGGATACAGAATGGCCACATCGCACCGGTGATAACCCTGGCTTAGAAGATAACTCAACCGTTCGGTGCATTTCAGGAATTCCCCCATATTGGCCCAATAGGGCTGGCGAAAATGGTTGTCGGGCGGTGCCCATTCCCACCATCCGCCATGCGTGGAATAATAGAGTCCGTGCAGGCTCAGCAGATTTTGACCCATGGCAAAATTGGCAAACGTAGCATCGGCAACCTGGGCACTGCTGGTACCCCATCCACTGCTGTGATAGCCTTCAAGCCAGGTGCGGGGACGGTCATACAGATGTGCGATCGAGCTGGCCACCTTATTCTTGCTGATATTGCGGTCAAGAACAGGTTGATCGCATCCGGGGCCCGACATCCACCGCTGGGCCCGGAAATAATCTCCGAACTCCGTTACGTCCAAACCACGGCCGCCATGATCGCATCCATAGAGCATACCCCGGTCGGTGTGCCAGTTATATATCGGAATAAAGTAGCATTCTTCGCTGAGCGCCACCAGCACATCATTGAAATCCAGACGGATTTTGGGAGTCCGGGGCCCGATATCCACAAATAACCCGGTTAGCTCCGGCACGATATCATAGCCCTTTCTTTTCTTGAATTCCGAGGCAAAACGGCTGTTCCAAAGCAGTCCGCTAATCCCGAAATTCAATTCATCGGAGAAAAAGAAATTCAGCCCTTTGCCCGCTTCTCCGGGACAATGCTCCTCGAATGGCTGGAAGAATTTTTCGATCACCTTTTTACCGCTGAGCGGATTCATGGGATCGAAGGAGGTTATTACCGTTTCAGGATAAACCATAAGAAGTTGCCGGTTGTCGGATGCAGGTTGCAGGTGCAGGGTTTTATCGCCGGTTAGTGCAATTTTCTCCCCTGAACCCGGCACTATTGATCCATTTTCAACCTTGTAAATCACCGCATTAAGTAAATGATCAGGCAGGGTGATGATAGTATCCAGTCCGGGCCTGATATCCTGTTTATATCCGATGAGTCTATTTCCGTACAGTTCCGGGCTTTCCCTCAGCATATCATCGACAAACCAGCCCTGACCGGCTATTCCCAATGTATAATCACTCAGGCTGACAGACATATTCCGCTTTTTTGCCTCCTGCAAGAACCAGGAAAACAGGTCCCACCAATCCTTCGAAAAAAGCCGGGGTTTGCCGGGATAAGTCAATCCCCACACATTCCCTCCCTCGTCGCTGTGTGCATAATTCACCTGTAAACCGGTAATGCTTTTGCCGGCCAGCTGATCGAGCTGCCAGGTGATCCTCTCTTTGGTCAGGGTATCGCCCAGCCACCAGTAGAAGCTCACTTCTCCATAACCGGCCGGGGGATTCTTAAATCCGGGATAAACATCGAGAGTCGCGGATCGATCGGGGTAACCGGGAGGAAGGATTTTGGCCCTGGAGGGATTTTGAGAATAGGAAGAGAAGTTAAGAATGGTTAAGAGGTTAAGAGCGGTTAAGAGGAGGAGTTTGGTTCTCATGGTGTTGAATGGGTCGGTAACGATTTCAAAATATAAGAAACATTTGGGTTGTGGCGCATTTTAAAGGCTGGTTTTTTCCATTTAGGATAAAGAAGCGCATCTATCTATTAAAGTAAAACCAATTATTATGCACAATAACATGACTTCAACCACTCTGCGTAAGCCTTTGAGACATTCCACTGGAAATTATCATGAACCCGGAGTATATTTTCTTACAAGTTGTTCCTATGAAACCGCATCCCTTTTTGGGAACATTCGGGATGGCAAATTAGCCTTGAATTCCGTTGGTGAAATGATAAATCGATGGTGGGAAAAACTTCCAGGGAAATTCGACAGGGTTGAGTTGGGTGATTTCGTTGTGATGCCAAATCATTTTCATGGGATTATTATCATCACAAGGGAGGAAAGGGAGAAGAGGGAGAAGAGGGAGGAGCCGCGGCTCCTCCCCTACGGCGGCGGCACCATTGGGAAATCCGTAGGGGAGGACCCACGGGTCCTCCCTCTTCGGCTCCTCCCTCCGCGAGTCCTTCCGGACATTCCAAAAATCATGCAATGGTTTAAAACCATGTCGACCAATGAGTTTCTTCGGTACCAGAAGCAATCACACGAAACCGACAGTCCAAAATTATGGCAAAGAAGCTATTACGACCATATCATCCGCAATGATGCTGATTTCCGCCGCATCTCGGAATACATTCGTAATAATCCGGAAAAATGGATCGCCGATCGTTTTCACCGGTAACCCGCGGACCCACGGGTCCGCATTCCGCCACCCCGGGTGAAATTCGCGTAGGGGAGGAGCCGTGGCTCCTCCCTCTTTTGCTCATGCCGTGGCTCCTCCCTCTTTGAATTCATCCCTATTGGTGTCCATTGCAAAATTATTCCATAGCTTTGAACATGAGCATTTCGGAAAAAAGCGAACAAATTTTGCTGACCGCCCTGATCGTTGATGATGAACTCTTTGGAAGGGAGAACCTGAAGAAGATTATCGAAACATATTGCCCGGAGGTGGAGATTCTGGCTTGCGCCGATTCCGTTGTCAGCGCCAAGGAGATGGTCATTAATCATCATCCGGATGTCGTTTTTCTCGATATCAATATGCCTGTTCTCGATGGTTTTGACTTCCTTAAAGAATATGATGACAGGAAATTCATGGTGGTATTCTTCAGCGCACATGATGAATACGGAATCAAAGCGGTAAAAGCCGGTGCCGTTGATTACCTCCTCAAACCCATTAACATAAAGGAGCTTAAACTGACAGTTAAAAAACTCTTATGTCTGAAAGACAAGACGACAACGATTGAACCTGGTTTTGAAATTGAACTTGACAAGGATAAAATAGTATTACCTGCGGCGCATGGTTTTGATGTTTTCCCCATCGATGACATCATTCGCCTGGAAGCCGATGGCTGTTATACCAAAGTGATCCTCCTGAACGAAAAGAGCAGGCTGATCTCCCACACATTGAAAGATTTTGAGGAAAAACTATCAAAAAAACAATTCTTCCGAATTCACAAATCCCATCTGATCAACCTTAAATACATCAAATCTTATTCAACTGCAGGCGGTTACAAAGTCACTATGACTGACGGAAGCAGGATCGAAATCTCCCGGCGGAAAGCACCGGAATTCGTCCAGAAGATTAAAGCGGCGCTCAAAACAGTCTGATATGTTTAAAAAACTTACCTGGCTCACGTCATTTCATCTGATCTTCATCGTTCAGCTTTTTTCGCAAACCCCATCCTATTATCATTACACTTCGTCAGATGGATTGGCTTCTTCCACGGTTTTCTCCATCCTGCAGGACAGGAACGGTTTTATTTGGTACGCTACATTAAATGGCTTAAGTAAGTTCGATGGAAAGCATTTTACTACATTCAGAACTGCTGACGGTCTGAATTCCAATTCAATAACATCACTTGCAGAAGGAAATAACGGCGAATTGTTTATCGGCAATTATGAGAATGGGATCAATGTTCTGAAAAACGGTAAAATTGAAAATTATTGCCGGACGATTAACGAGAAAACCTTTGCCACATCCTTTCTTTTACTTGCTCCTCAGGATGATGGCACTCAGAATCTTTACACCTACCGGGTGTGGGGTACGGTGAATGTCATTCATGAGAAAGGCCGGTCCGATCAACCTGATTTTAGTTGGATTACCTACCCCCACCTACTCGTCAAACTGGACCGATTAGGAAATGATAAGATAATTGCACTGACCACAAGCGGTTTATATCAATTTAAAGACAATTCCTTTACAAAATTGGTCATCACCGGATTACCGGATAATGATCTGTATTGCCTGACTCACAGCAATAAAGAAACGTACTGGGTTGGTGGAAAAGGAATGATTTTCAAAATTAAGAACGGCAACGTTATCAGCCGCTATAAAATCAATCTGAATCCGGATAATAATGATGTGACGGCAATCTTTGCCGATCAGCATGATAATGTTTGGTTTTCGATTATGAACCGGGGTTTCTACCTGATAACCAATGGCTCCGACAAAGTGGCCGACATCGGGGTCAAAATGGACCTGCAAAATACCCTGGTAAATAATTATTTAGAAGATTCTGAAGGAAATATCTGGGTCAGCACTTTTGGCAAAGGCGTTTATTGCCTGAATAATCTCTATTTACAAACCTTTGAGGAGAAAGATGGGTTGAGCAGTAATAATGTTTATGCCATAGCCCGGGAAAAAACGGGTAAGTTATTGATTGGCACATTCAATGGCCTGAATATTCTTGAAAACGGAAGATTTGATCAGGTCAGGATCAATTCCGGGAAAACCCTGACCGAATATATCTACAACATCAAGAATTCAAATGATGTTTTTTATGTATGCGGCACCTTTGGTACGAGTGAAATGATAAACCTTTCCTATCATGGGATTAAAATTGACCTGTTCAGTACGTCCTCTTTCTGTAAAACAAGCCGTGGATTATACTTGTTCGGATCGGGTGTAAACTTCATCAGTGTTCATAAATATATTCACAAAATAAACAATCCGTTTTTCCAATATTTTATTTTCGGAGATAGTACCAATATTAATCGCATCAATGCCATTTATGAGGATACAGAAAAGAACATCTGGGTAGGAACAGGTCTTGGTTTGTGCAAAATACCCAACATGAACGATTACTCAGGATCTGCAGCATGGAAGAAATCATTCTTTCCAACGGAACCGGTCCTGAACTCAAAAATAAATTCCATCTTCCAGGTCGACAAAAGTACAATCTGGTTTGCCAGCGAAAAAGGAATTGCCAGTTATAACCTTAATAATGATTCTGTTATAAACTACGAAACTATTAATGGATATGATTTATCCAGTTCCACCTCCATCGTTTCCGACAGCCAGAACAGGATCTGGATCGGAACCATGCATGGGCTTTTTGTATTCAATGCGCTTTCTGTCAAATATCTGAGCAGGCAAACCGGACTTCCATCAGATGAAGTATTATCCCTCTGTTTTGATGAGGAGAAGAATCTCCTGTACATCGGAACTTCCAATGGCATTTCTTTTCTTGATATAAATCTATTTGAGGGTTATGTTCCGCCTTCGCTTGAAGTCAAGATAAGCAGCTTCAAAGCCGGTGATTCGACCTATCTCGCTTTCGATCATTTGGTTTTTGCGCCAAAGCAAAATCATGTACATATAGATTTTGTTGCATTAAGTTACTCTTCACCCGGCTCCGTAAAATACAGGTATCGGCTGAATGGCGAATGGGAGGAAACCGGTTATGATTTCCTGGATTTGGTCTCCCTTCGGAGCGGCAAGTATGAACTCGACATCATGGCAAAGTCGCAGAATACGGATTGGGGCAAACCTTCTCACCTCCTCTTTGAGGTTAAACCATTTTTTATTGAAACGGTATGGTTTAAACTCGGAGGGATATTATTGATGCTCCTCATTTCTATCTCATTTGTAATCTGGCGCCTGAAAATAAGTCACAAAAAGATCCGGAAAGAATTAGAATTAAATGCCAGAATAAATGAGCTGAAACATCAGGCCTTATCCGCAATGATGAACCCGCATTTCATTTTTAATTCTCTCAATTCAGTGCAATACCTGATCAATTCGAAGAGAAACGAAGAAGCCAACGATTATATCGCCATCATGGCTAAACTCGTCCGGAAAAACCTCGATACTGCCGGGCAGGGTATGATCCTGTTATCTGAAGAAATCACCCGGCTGAACCTTTACCTTGAGCTTGAGAAGTTAAGGCTCCAGGATGGTTTTTCATACGATATCATTACCGGAGCCAATGTTGACCCCAGTAACGTTATGATACCCAATATGATCATCCAGCCATTTGTGGAAAATACTTTATGGCACGGTATCGTTGATTCGGGAAAGAAAGGTGAGTTGACCATTTCATTCTCTCTTGAAGATATAGATATTGATTCCGTCATATCCAGATCCTTGATAATCAAGGTGACTGATAATGGAATAGGAATAAATCAAGCAAGGAAAAGTAAAAAAGAAGATCACATTTCAAAAGGCATTCAGATCATTGAAGAGCGCCTTCGGCTGCTGAGCGCCAAGATGAATATTCCACAGCCCATCCTTTTTGAAGACCTGAGCAGCCGTAACGACCATTCGCAGGGGACGGAAGTCATTATTTCCCTGCCTCCACAGCTCTATAAAATCTTGCCCCCCCCATCAGCTCATACGGATTGATTTACCGTTTAATTATTTTTTCATACCGTTCACATTCCAGCATGTACCCTAAGCTTGTTAGCTATTGCCATGCGCCGGGGATAAGTCTAGGTTTGCCTTGAAATGGGTAAAGTTAGCATGCAAGCACTTAAAAAACTGATCAGGATATTCTCGAAAAAGCCGGCTGAATCAGCTCCGCTTTTAATCATTAAACAGGATTCTGATGACTCGAGGGTAAAAGAATTCGACAATATCGAGGAAGCCATCGCCGATTTGGAAAACGATCCGAATATACCGGCGGAAAAGCTTGAAAACCTGAAAGCCTCTTTAAAACAGCTGAAGAATAAAACTTCCATTAAGATCCGGAATGGAGAAATAATCAAATGAAAAATATGAAAACGAAAAAATTGCTATTCAACAGGATGGATCTGAAATGGAGTTCCATTCCAATTCTCCTGGTTTCAATCATGCTGCTTGGCAATCCTTTACAAGCGCAAATCCTGGTAAAAGGGATGGATGCAGTGGTCACTCATTACGGATACCCCGATTCAACCTATAATATCTGGAAAACGCATTCATTGTCACGCGTGGCAGATGTTAAAACAGTTGGCGATCAGAGTAGTGCACCCCATGGAAGCAACTGGGTGATGCCTGAAAACCCGGCTTTGAGCAATTGGTCAGTAGGTTCCATGGGCCAGGTTTTCGGTACCGCCATTGATGATATCGGCAATGTGTATTTTGCTGCAACAGCCATGTACTGGGGAGCAGAAACTTCGGCTTTGTGGAATATTTCCCAAAGGCTGGCTGATCCAACACCCGGAACCAGCGGTGCCGGTGGCAGCGGGTATAAGATTTCCGGCGGTCCGGCAGGTATTTACAAGGCAGATAAGAACGGTTTAAATACCGTTACGGTGTTAACCGGAACCATCATTGCTCCGTCAGGTGGCGGAATCGGAACCAATACCATTCCCAATACAGGTTATGGTATCGGAAATATTGCCTATGCAAAGTCTATTGATAAACTCTATGCCTCCAATCTGGAGGATGGTAAAATTTTCTGTATTGACCCGGTTTCCGGCTTTATCACAGGTGTTTACGATCCTTTCCTGGCCGATGCAAGCGGAGCCCAGATAGCCAATTACGGGGAAAGGATTTTCGGTCTGGCTGTCAACTATGAACCCACCGAAACCAGGCTCTATTATGCCGTATTGATGAGTAACAACCAGAGTGTCATCTGGTCCGTAAAACTTACCAACACCGGGGCTTTTGTTCCGCTGACCAATACCCTTGAAATTAATCTCCCAGCCTCAGGCTCACGCACCTATATTTCCGATATCGCCTTTTCCTCAAGAGGCGAGATGTTAGTCGCCGAGAAAGGAAACCCCCATCTTTCCAATGTTTACCAATATTTCGGCAAACACAATGCATGGAGCCTTCCGCAGGAACTTTACATGGCCTCCTTTCCCGGTGGGGCCAATCCCGGGCATAACAGTGCCGGCGGGGTGGATTACGGATACACCGCAAAAGATAAGGAACGCAGACAATTCTACTGCGATACGATCATATGGACCCAGTCCAATGCCATCAGGGGAAACGACGGCTCCGTGATGCCCTGGTTAGCTTATGGACTGTTAAGCCATCCGCTTAATGATTATGTAAACCCGGCCACTTATCTCAATGAAGCGTTTATGGTCAACCTTTCCGGATTAACCGTCAGTACCTCATGGAAAGGAGGGTTTGGTGATGTGGAGTGCTACGATTGGGAATGCCCACCAAAACAAACGGATATCTGCGGTAAAACAGATGCGAGAATATCCAGGACAGCCGCAGGGGAATGCTGCTTTCAGGTGGAAATTTCCAATAAATACCGTCCCGACTATTTTACCTCAGTTGCTATTACCTCCCATAATTTATCTATAGCAAGCATAACCAAGGATGTCAACTGCACCTGGGCCAATATCACTTATCAATCGGCAACCAAGGTGGTTTTTACAAAGACTCCTTCTGTTAACGGTATCCCGCTTGACAGCCCGGGTTTAATGCAGGCTTTAGGCACGATTTGCTTCGCCGGTAATGGTGGCCCTGACAATATTGACATCGATTTTATCGGCAACCCACCTCAGAATGATACGGTCTGCACAAAAGTTTTAAAGATTGAAGGATGCAAAATCCCGGTTGATACCTCCTGTGTTTCGATGGTTGATTTAAAAGCGGAATGTCAGGCAGGCGAATTCAAAATGAAATTCAAAATAAAAAACAATTCCAATTTTACCATGCGGGGATTAACCCTCTATTCTCAAACTCCCGATGTAACCCCTTCCCCCCAGTTTATCCCGATACCGGATTTGTTACCTAATCAAACCTCCCCGGTATATATTGAAACCGCGCTGATTGTGACAAATAATGCCACCAAGGGTTGCTTCTTCTTTGCGGCCTGCGACCAGAACACCACCCCGAGGATTACGGGACCGTATCCGGATTGGTGTTGCATGGATAGTATCCTCTATTGCGTTGATATTCCGACATGCAATCCCTGCGATGCAATAGTTTTCACCGCTTCACCAACCGATAGTAAAACCGGGGATTGTTGTTTCGATCTTTCCCTCACCAGCAACTACAATAATGCCAACATTGAATACCTTGAGTTTAACGGAATCGGGGGCACCCAGTTCGCCTTGTTCTCGGGTTGGAGCATCGTAGGTTCGGTGGGTAGCAGTCACATTAAAATCAAGGCGCCGGGAGGTGGACTTGCAC
>Ga0172379_10008357_pt1 | contig 13053 bp, 17 predicted proteins | sample GrowelOW334metaG_FD_119756 | JGI IMG/M metagenome (GOLD analysis project Ga0172379, IMG submission 119756) | Groundwater microbial communities from an aquifer near a municipal landfill in Southern Ontario, Canada - Groundwater well OW334 metaG | ecosystem: Environmental > Aquatic > Deep... | reverse complement strand
CTTTGCCGGATATGCGCCACGCCCCGGGCGGCGGCGTCATGGACCGCGTCCACGGTGTTGCCGTCGACGCTTTCCACGGGTAGGCCGTGGCCCCGCGCCCATTCGGCGATGGCCTTGTCCGGCATGGTTTCCAGGCGGTGCACGAAGGCCTGCCACTGGTTGTTCTCGCACACGAAGAGGAGGGGCAGTCGCCATTGCACGGCCAGGTTCAGGGCCTCGTGGAAGATGCCCTCGCAGGCGGCGCCGTCGCCGAAGAACACAGCGACGATGCCGCCGGGCCCGCCCTTGCCCATCTTCTGGGCCAGCGCGACGCCGGGGGCCATGGACAGCTCGCCGCCGACGATGGTGGAGGTGAGCACCACGCCCAACTCCTTGGCCGAGATGTGCAGACTGCCGCTGCGGCCGCCGCAATAGCCGCCGACACGGCCCAGCACCTCCGCCATCAGACGGGCCGGATCGGCGCCCCGGGCGATGAGGTGGCCGGCGCTGCGGTGGTTGGTGACGATGCGGTCGCGCGCGTCAAGGGCGGCGACCACGCCCACAGCGCAGGCCTCCTGGCCGACGCTGGTGCAGGTGCCCGGCGCACCAGTCTTTTGCAGTTCCACGAGCTGGTGCTCGTAGGCGCGGATCAGCAGCATGGTTTCCAGGCGGGCCAAGGGTGACAGGGACGTACTGGGTGCTTGCGGCATGGTCGGGTCTCCTCGCGTCCGCTTAACGGCTGGCCTGCTTGGCGGGCGGCAGGTTCTTGGGCACGAACTCGATATAGGGCGTGGCCACGAGCCGGCCGGGAGCGACGGCCACAGGCGCGGGGTCGCCGGCCGGGCCGAGGGAGCGCACGTAGCGGTAGATGGCGATCAAATCCTTGTCCGACATTTCGCGCAGGTTGAACCAGGGCATGGGCGGGCGCATGGGCTGACGAGCGCGGGCGATCCACTGGGCCTCGCCCATCTTGTTCATGTAGAGGCGCAGGTTGACCGGGTAGGTGGTGCCCCAGGGGCCCTGGAAACCTAGGGCGTTGCCGGTGAGCCAGAGGTTATCCGGCACCTTGCCCTCGGTTTCCATATAGCCCGGGGTGTGGCAGTCATTGCAGCCGCCAACCGTGGACAAATACTTGCCGCGTTCGATGATGCGGGCGTCACTGCCGGATGCGGCCGACGCGGGTGACGAAGAGAGGATGAAAAGAGATGACAGGGCCGCGAGGGCGAGAGTGAAAGCTTGCATGGTGGATGACCTCCGATGGAATTGAATGGGGATGGCACGTGCAACACTCATGCTAGGCTTCCGCCAGGAGGCGCGTTGCTAAGTGTTTCCTACGGAATTGCTAAAAAATTAGTAAAGGACGCCGGAACGCTGGCGCGCGGCACACTGGTAAAATGTGCCCGATATTCCTGATCGAGAACTTGGGTTATTGCCGCCATGCCCCGGACGGAAGCTGAACCCCCTCTGTTGGATGCCGCGCAGGCGGCGTTCCTGGCTGGCCCGGTAGCGATCAACGTAGCGTCCCACGACGCCGCACGGGTGCCCTCCGTCGCCCGTGCCTTCGGGTGTCGCGTGTCCGCCGACCTGCGGGAAGTGGTGGTGTTTCTCTCGCAAAAGCGTTCCCAGGGCGTCCTGGACGACTTGGCGGCGGGCGCGCCCATCGCCGCTGTCTTCAGCCGGCCGAAAACCCACGAGACACTCCAGCTCAAGGCGCTGGACGCGCGCATCCGGCGGCTGGCTGAAGGCGACCGGGAGATCATGTTGGCCTGCGGCGCCGCGTTCAGCGCCGAGATCATGGCCCTGGGCTATTCGGAAAGCTTCTCCCGCGCGCTCATGGCGCCGGCCGTCGATGAGGGCATCGGTATCGCCTTCACTCCGGTCGCGGTGTTCGAACAAGCGCCCGGACCCAAGGCGGGCATGCGTCTGGAGCCCAAGCCGTGACACCCACCCTGCGCTCGCTGCGGCGCTGCTTCGAGGGCGCTGTGCCAGCCACCATCGCCACCTGCGCGGCGGACGGCATGCCCAACGTGGCCAAGCTCTCCCACGTGCATTTCGTGGACGACGAGCATGTGGCCCTGTCCTACCAGTTCTTCAACAAGACCCGGGAGAACATCCTGCACAACCACCACGCGACGGTGGAGGTGGTGGACCCGGTGAGCGCCGCCCACTACTGCCTCCGGGTCGAATTCCTGCGTACCGAGACCGCGGGGCCCCTGTTCGAGTACATGAAGGCGCGGCTGGCCGCCATCGCCTCCCACACGGGCATGAGCAAGGTGTTCCGCCTGCTGGGCTCCGACATCTACCGGGTGCTGGAGGTGGAGGCGGTGCCCGGCGACGTGGATGCGGAGTTCCCGTCACGCGCCAACCTGCTCTCGGGCCTGCGCGCCTGCCAGAACGAACTCGCAGGCTGCGCCGAGCTCGCCCGCCTGCTCGACGCGATGCTGGAAGGCCTGGAACGGCACTGGGACATCCGCCATTCCATGTTGCTCATGGCGGACCCGGACGGCAGGCGCCTCTACACCGTAACCAGTCGGGGCTACGCGGAATCCGGCGTGGGTTCCGAGGTGCGCATGGGCGAGGGCATCGTCGGAGTCGCCGCCGGGGGGCGCACGCCCATTCGCATCGGCTACGCGGTCCAGGAATACCGCTATAGTCAGGCCACGCGTCAGCGCTTTGCCGCCAGCGCCGACGGCGACGCCCTGGAAACCGAGATTCCCTTTCCAGGACTGGCCGAAGCCGGCAGCCAGTTGGCGGTGCCCCTGCTCCTGGCCGGCCGCCTGCTGGGGGTGTTGCTGGTGGAAAGCCCCCTGGAGCAGCGCTTCACCTACGAAGACGAGGATGCCCTGGTGGTCCTGGGGGGGCAGTTGGCGATGTGCATCGATATGGTGTCCCGCAACTCGGAATCGCCGGCCGAGCCGGAGGTGCCCGGGGCGGCCGCCGAACCGGCCCGGGGAGCGCCGGTGCTGATCCGCCACTTTCCCGCCGACCACAGCGTATTTGTGGACAACGACTACCTGATCAAGGGTGTCGCCGGCGCCATTTTCTGGAAGCTGCTGCGCGAGCACACCGAGGCCGGCCGGGCCGAATTTACCAACCGGGAACTGCGCCTGGACGCCTCCCTCGGCCTGCCGGACATCACCGACAACCTGGATGCCCGGCTGATCCTGCTGCAACGCCGGCTCGCCGAACGTTGTTCCTTCATCGCCATCGAGAAGACCGGGCGCGGCCGCTTCCGCCTCAAGGTGGGCCGGCCGCTGCAACTGAGCTTAGCTGCGGCCTTATGACGTATTGGCGGCGCTGTTTTTTTCGCAGGTCCGGTGGAGTGATGGGTTGGACGCATAGCGATCATACCGGGCGAAAGCGCAAGGCAATGCGAGCGCCCATCAGGTTGATGCACAGGCCCGCAATAATTAGAACTGCCGCGGAGATCTTCCATGGGTAAAGCGGCTCATCCAGGACGAGCGTTGAACTTGCAAACCCGAACACCGGCACCAGCAGCGTAAACGGTGCCACTGTCGCGGCGGGATAGTGGCTCAAGAGCCAACTCCACGCAGCAAAACCCAGCAGGGTTACCGGATAGACAATATAGCCGACCGCACCGATGGTGAGCCATGAAAGGTGCGAAACGGTCTCAAGATTCCAGCTGCCTGGCTCAAGAAAAAACGACAGGAGCAAAAGCGGCGGCCACGCGACCAGGCTTCCCCAAACCACCAGCGCCAGCATATCGACCTTGCCGAGCTTCTTGGAAATCAGGTTGCCAACTCCCCACGAAGCAGCGGCAGCGATGATTAACAGCAAGCCAAGCGCCGAGATATCACCGCCAAGATTAGTCGCAACCAGGCCGAGCCCGGCAAACGAAGTGATAGCGCCGATGATTTGCCAGGCGGATGGTTGTTCACCGAGAAAGGCGACCGCGAGGATGATTGTGAAGAAGACATGGACTTGCAGCACCAACGATGCCAAGCCGGCGGTCGCGCCCGCGTGCATGCCGGAAAACAGCAATGCGAACTGGACTGTAAACATCACTAGCCCGAAGCCAGCGACTTTACGAAAAGGAATCGCCGGGCGTTTGATGAAAAAGACTGCCGGGAAGGCGGCCAGGAAAAATCGGAGTGCGCAAAGCAGGATGGGGGGCAGCTCTTTAAGCCCAACCTTGATGACAACAAAGTTGAAACCCCAAATGGCAACGACCAGAAGTGCAAGTGCAAGGTGGCGCGGATGCATTGATACTCCTATAGCACACGAATCGAATTCACCGGCCTGCGCGGCTTTTCGCGCAGGCCGGTGAAATAATGGATTGGCCGACACGGCGGCACCAGCTAGGCCCATTTGGAGAGCGCTCTTTCCACTCTCGCGGCGAAGCGCTTAATCTGTGTGTCCTCCAAACGCTCGCTTTTGTAAAGCGACAGCATTTCAAAATGACAGGCCGATGCGCAGGTGCCAAGAATTGCCGTTTTCAGAATGCGCTTCACGGGTTGGCGCATTACGATCCGGTCCACCCACCATGGCGAACCCAGCGACGTAATCACAAGTACCTTTCGCAGGCCGTGCAATCTGGGTTTGATTAGACCGAGATCGTTCGCGTGATCGTAGGCGATGCCCGGCCCCCACGTTCGATCAAACCAGCCCTTGAGAATAGCGGGAAAGCCGAACCACCAAGTCGGAAAGCAAAGCACGAGTGCTTCGGCTGAAAGCAGGCGATCAATCTCGGGCTGGACTGCGGAGGACTCGTAGGACCGCCCGTAGTAGCTCGCTCTTTCCTCAACTGTAAGGGCGGCGGCAAACTCGTTGCGGTAAAGATCCTCGATGACCACCTGGTGCCCTGCGGCAACAAGCAATTCAATCGCGCTCGCGGCCAACGAGTTGCAAAGGCTTTCGCGCAATGGATGGGCGATGACAACCAGGCACTTCACGGGATAGGTCTCCTCTTCGGGCGCGGCAGGCATCCGGGCAGCCGGGCCCCCGGAGAAAACAACGCCATATGCTCATTTCTTTGACAGAAAATACGCAACCAACGCGTTCGCATGCCCATGGCCAATTTTGTGCTCCTCTTTGAGTAGGGCCACATATTCCATGTGTTTGCGCTGACCAGACCCTTTGAGAATTTCAAGCCAATGAGATATTGGTTGCCCGTAATTCCTTTCGATCGAAGGAAAGTACGACGCTGGTCCGCCGACCTTCTTTTCTGTTGGCATATGCGCTCCAATTCCAGGGACAAACAAAGTTTTTCCATGTGCCGCAGGCGGGACTCTATTTGTCCGGCCCATGCTGCGTAAGCATTTGCGACGACGCCCAACGAAGTGGAAGTCATCGGAGCAGCGCGGCCTTATTGCGCAGCGTCCGGTTGACTGCCGGGCTGGGCACCCTTTCGCCGCTTGGAGCTAGCGGGGACAAGTTCGATCTTGAGCGTGCAGCCAACAGCGGCGGCGTACTTTTTCAGTGACGCCATCGAGGGGGTATGCTTTCCGGTCGATTCCAGGCGAGAGATTGCACTCTTGGTGGTACCCATGCGGCCAGCAACCGCCTCTTGGGTAAGACCGGCGCGAGCACGAGCGGTCAGCATTTCATGAGCGAGCGCGTATTCGACGTCAAGGGCTTCATATGCCTCCCTCAAGCCGTGACGCTTGGATGGTTTTTCCAGGAGATCCTTGTGGTCATGGCGCATAGGTTTGAATTTCAGATCAGTCATTGTGAATCTCCTTCAATCGCTTTCGGGCGAGCTTGATTGCGAGAACATCGACAGGCCAAGACTCGATCTCGGCCAGCACCCGCGCATGGAAATACTCAACAGAAAACGCCGTGCATGAAGGTTAGCAATAATGCGAACATTGGTCAATGCCAAAACTCGCTCACCCTGGGCGGCAGTCGGTGCTACACCGGGCTTCCGAACGGTTGCTCACCGAGGTGTTCACGTGGCCCTCGGGTAGCCGCGTTCTTCCAGGTCGCGCCGGTCTTCCTCGAGCGCAATGGCGAGATCTCGCTTCAACCCGACGCGGAGTAGTGGTGCGAGGAGGATAAGAAGGCCACGGACGGGCAACTCGACTGTGGTTCGCACCAGCGTACTGCCCGTATCCACGGACTCGAACTTCTGGCTTATCAGAAGCCCCGCATTCGATCCGGAGAGGCTACGCAGCGTCGAGCTGCCGTCGGCGCCGCATAGAACCTCTATCTCATCTTCCTGACGCATGCCTAAGACCCGCCTGCGCCCGGTAAACCGACATCCGCCCTCTTGCGGACGCACGTTGCTGACGTCGAGATCGGCGTGGACGTGAGTAGACGCGTGGTGTTGCATGTCGACGAACTGCGACTGAACCACCGCGATAGGTCGCGCGATCAACTTCTCGCTCTGTACTGTTACTACTGCCATGTTCTCCTCCTGATTCACTGCTGCATGACGGCGACAACGGGCCGCAACTTTGATTCCGCCCTTGTAGTAGAGTCGGGCAACACGGTTACAAGGCAGCGATAAATTCGTCTGGCGATCCGTCGGCCTGACGCAAGACATCTGCCAGGGTGCCAACTTTGACTTCATTGTGCAGAGGAACGACACAACCTTTGGAACCACGGCGCATGATGACGTGGCTTCCGGCTTGACGGAGTTTCTCGAAACCAAGATCTGTCTCGCCCGCCAGTGAGCTGTCCTTCAACTTAGCGAACCGGCTCCGGCATTTCACGTTGGAGGTGCAGCAACAATAACCCGGGAACTTCACATTGCCGTTCCTGCGACTGTCCAAGATGAATCTTAGCCCAAGCTTGTTCGTAGTCCTGCATCAAGAATAGTACTTGCGCCCATTTTGCGTATGTGCAGCAACCATTGTCAATGTTGATGTCTTTCGACTTTCGGAACAGGCCGTTCGCCCGGCTCAAGTAGCCCTTAGTACTTTCTCCATCCACACCTTGTTGTTGCGCGGCTACCAAGAGCGCGGATCCATAATCGCAATAGAAGCGAGACACCTCCCGCGCGGGAAGGCTTCCTTCCTCGGCATTCATTAGATTCGCCCTTTCAAACATCGCCAACGCCATGTCGAACTTCTGCATCGCGCCGTATGCGGCGGCGAAGCCCCAGTGAACATGAACGCTCTCCTGATCGTGAAGCCATGCCTGGTTGAATCGCCTCATCGCAGATATGGGATCGCCCTTTCGGAGGAATTGCCAGCCTAACTGAACAACACCCATCACAACGACGTTCCTATCCCCCTTGGTCTTGTCGAGCGTCTCCCGGATGAACTTCTCATCGGCAGTTGCGCGCGACACGGTCCGGCGCCTCGCATAGTCCGCCATGCTGCTTGCGCCGTACATGGCATCGGTGTCTGACAGCGACTCGCGCGGTGCCGTGGAATTGCTGTCTCTGGTGAGGCCCTCCCCCGATGCGAGAGCGGGTGTGGAATGCGCTGCCGACACGGCCAGCATAACGAAGAGCGTTAGTGTCTGGGCAAGCTCGGCAAGCATACGGGGCGGGCATTGCATTGAATCTTTAGTGAACACCCTCATGAGCTTGCTACCCTCCGGCAAGTTGAATGCAGGCCCAGCGTGAAGGTAACCGGCCTTGCGCGGCTTTTCGCGCAAGGTCCGTGTTGACCACCATGTAGCCCGCCTCGTCATCATTGCCGGGTCTCCAGCAATGTGCGGTCAATGCGATTCAGGAATTTAGTTGAATTGAATTCTGTGCTGTTTGCTAGCACTACCGAGGCAATACCTTTTGTAGGATAAATGCGCATCTCGGAATGAAAGCCACCACCACCGCCTTCCTTGAAAAAATAGGCAGCCCCGTTTGTTACGCCGATGTGCCACCCTAGCGTCATCGGGATGGGTCGACCGGCGCCATCTGTCTGCCGAGTCTCCAACAGGTGTTTGGTTTCCAGCCCGAACAGCACAGACTCGGCTCGCAACTGGTCTTGGAGGAATCGGCTGAAGCCACGTGCCGTGCCGATCAGCCCACCGAAAGCTGGCCCATTGAGGTAATGACTTTTCAGCCGTAGCCAGTTTCCTTCGTAATTGCCCAGAAACTTGCTGTCGATAACGAATCCTTTCACCAAATTCATCAATGAGTATTTCGCAAGATAACCTTGGGCGTGGCGGGACTCGTCGGGGATGACAAAATCCATCTCTTGCGCCGAGAGTCGCAGCGGCTGGAGGATATTTCCCCGGATATAGGTTGGATATGATTGGCCAGATACCTGCTCGATTACCTTGCCGAGAAGCCAGTATCCAATATTGGAGTAGGAAAACTTGCGGCCCGGCTCAAACGCAAGATCAGGGTGCTCGCGAAGAACCGTAGCAATCGCCTCAGCCTCATTAAAACTCGAATCCACCTCTGCCAAATGCACCCACCGAAGGGGAATTGGATTTGGAACGCCGGACGTGTGATTGAGCATCTGACGCAGTGTGATGCCGTGACCGTGGTACGCGGCATTCGGGAGATAGCGATCAATTACGTCGTCTAGGCTCAGTTTCCTCTGCTCTGCCAACTGCAAAATCGCGACAGCGGTAAAGGTCTTGGTCATCGAGTACGCCATCAGAGTAGTGTCGAGTGTCATCGCCTTCTGACCTTGGATGTCAGCCCAGCCACCGGCATACTCGAAGAGTACCCGGTCAGCAGTTACGGCGATGTATTGCAGACCGGGAACCTCCGTCTGAACGTACTGATTCAGGTCGGCTATCGCGTCGTCCTTTGCATGAACGTCGTCAATCATCGTTGCTCCCTGCACCATAGCAATGAAAGGGATTAGCAGCAGCTTTGGAATTCGCATGGTCGTCGAGCTTGCGGGCTAACGTCTGACACTCCCGGCGCAAGCGGCTTTATCGCTTGCGTCCGGGTTGGAAATCGAAATCATCGGGGTGGAAGCGTTTCGAATTGGGGTAGTGAGTCGGTGATTTCGTACCACGGCGCCTTGCTTCCAACGTAAACGTGAAACTTGGCTTTTACTCCCGGATCGTCGTCGAGTGCACCAAGAGGTAGTCCGTAGACTTCCGGGTGCTGGTCGAATTTTGAATGAATCGGGGAGCCACACCTCTTGCAGAACCCGCGATGATTGCCGGGTGACGACTCGAAGTAAGTAATCATCTCAGCGCCACAGACGAACCTGAAGTCACTGGCGTTGACGCGAGCACGAGTACGGAACGCAGAACCCTGAGCTTTCCTGCACATAGAGCAATGGCAGTTCAGTGCTCCAGAGAGCTTTCCATGAATTTCATATCTCACTGCTCCACAGAGGCAACTTCCTCTAAGCATAGTGATCCCCGACGTTCAGGGTGACCGGCGCTGCGCGGCTTCATCGCGCAGCGTCCAGAGAGCAAAGCGAACGGGGTCGACCACCGGGTTGGGCGTCATGCACTCGTCCTCTGGACTGGCGTCAAAAGGTTTGCATCTCTGGCAAGTAGCCACTTGCCGCCGACGCGCCGTAAGACGGTAAGCGTATGTCCTGCGCGTTCCAATGGCTGTTCCGCCCCTGGAGGCGTGACGGTCACGGAAAGTTTGGACCACAAATAAGCCAAGTCACCCGAGACCTGAATTTCCTGGATATCGGTAGCGCCCTCGAATTTGGGCCGAGGGCTGCCATGGGGAACCTGAGAAAGGACAGCGAACTCCGCTTTGCTCATGGGAGGGCGGCCAGGTACGAGAAACACGACGTCCTCCGTCATGAGACTAAGCACCGTGTCCATGTCGCCGGCCTTGGTAGCGGATTGCCATGTTTGAACTAGCTCACGGATCTGTTCTTCGTCGCTCAACATGCTGACCTCCTGATGTGATGTGACGCCTAGCGAGGTCACCGGCGCTACGCGGCCTTATCGCGCGGCGTCCGTGCGGACTGCTGGGTTGGGGCTTGGCCATCGACATAAGCGTCAAGAAGCCGACGAATCATGCGCTGGTATTGAGTGTGATGCTTTGTAGCCTCGGACTTGAAGAACTCGATACTCTTCTTGCTAAGAGCCAGAGTTACCTTCACGCCTTCTTCACGAAATGCCAATTCGGCCGGCGAAGGGAGGAAGTCGGGAACCACCTGAACCTTGCCGAGGGATTCATCGGTGTATTTGATTTTAGTTTCGGCGTAACGCCGGCTTGCGCCGGCATTAGCCTTCACTGAAACTTCGCTACGCTGCGTTTTCGCGCTCATAGATCGCCTTTCCTTTGCGCCAATAGCCGGCGCCGATGATTCGAATAGCCGAAGCGCGGCAAGTGAAGCGCTGCGCGGCTTTATCGCGCAGCGTCCCCCGCACCGCCGGGTTGGGCAACGCGGTTTGAGATAGTTGCATGTGTGGCCAAGTGTTTCCAGGCTCATTCGCCACGCCCCACAATTATTGCTACTTTCCCTTTTGCATGTCCTTCTTCGACGTAGCGGATCGCCTCGGGTACCTCGCTCAGCGGGTAGCGCCTATCGATAACGGGCTTTATCTTGCCGGATTCCAGAAGCTCCTTGATGAACAGCAAATCCTTCTGGTTTGGCGTAGAGGTCAGTGCCCCCATTTTTCGCTTCCCAATCAGGGAAATCCAAGGCCCCAGCAGCAGGGCTTGAAATAGCTGCCCAGTGCTGCCCCCTGCCATGACATATGTCCCCTTGGAGGTTAAGACTCGCTTGTAATCGAAGATCGAGCGATTCCCGTTCACCGCAAGGATCAGCTCGTATTGCCGCCCGCTTCTGGTGAAATCCTCCTGCGTGTAGTCAATCACCTGGTCAGCGCCGAGCGAGCGCGCCAAATCAACCTTTCCCGTGCTACACACGGCGGTAACTTCAGCCCCGAAATACTTGGCAAGCTGCACCGCAAACGTGCCGACACCACCGGAAGCGCCGTTGATCAAGACCCTTTGCCCCGGCTGTATCTGCCCCTTGTCGCGCAGACCATGCAAAGCGGTGAGTGCCGCCAACGGCACAGCCGCCGCCTCGTCAAAGGAAATATTGGCCGGCTTCAAAACCAACTCACTTTCGCGGGCGCATTTATATTCGGCAAAACCGCCAAAACCACTTGCGAATACATCCCCGAACACCTCATCACCCGGTTGAAACTGGCGGACATTCTTGCCCACCGCCTCAACCCGCCCGGCGATGTCGGCACCGAGTGTCTGGAATTTTGTCGGCTTCAACAGCCCGGCGTACAAGCGAACCAGAAATGGATCAGCCCTCAGCATTCGCCAGTCAGCAGCATTCACGGATGCCGCATGGACTCTGACCAATACTTCGTTGTCCTTGGGCGATGGCTTTTCAACGTCTTTCAAGTGAAGAACATCGGTCGGCCCATAGGATTCATAGACGATTGCCTTCACGCGATATTTCCCCTGCGGTTGTTTTCGTTCGCGGTGTCTTGCGTTGCCCAACGTGGAGTTGAAACGCCTCCGCGGCCTTTCGCGCAGGTCGCCTCGAACGAGAGGTTATCCCGCGACGCGAGGCGGCTGCTAGAAGTGAAGGTCGACATAAAAGAGAGGGATGCCTTCCTTCTTCATGCGTTGAAGTGTCCAAGCCGCATAAGTGATCAATGCTGCCGAGAAAAGATGTGGATTTCCACCGGCCTGTTCAAAGTAGTCAATGTCATTGCCGGTGTAACCGTCTCTGCCGACAATGCGTGTGTAGTAGGTGTATGTATGGCGCAGGTTCGATAGGACGGCGGTACCCAGCACCGCTTGGGCGTAGGGCGAATGGTGGAGACTGCGCCTTTGGAGCACAAATTCACCAGCAAGGCTAGAAGCCAGTAATCCAGACACGGCGTTAATCTGACGCTGTCCAGGCGAGAGGGGAGTTTGGAGTTGTGCAGTTGTCAGGCCACCGAGAATCTTGCCTTTCGGCGGTACCTCGATAGTTATGGCGGTGGCCCCGAATGCCTTGAAAGCAAGTGCGTGGCCAAACTCGTGGATGTAGATACTGCTGTAAGTCCCACCTACGGTCTGCAGTGCGTTAGTGATGTCACGTTCAAGCGCTTGAGCGCGAAGAGGCAGAAGTGCAAGAGCAAAGAGAAGGGCGCGCATCAGGAACGAAGCGTTCGCTTTCACTTAGTGAACGGTGACAATAATTGGATCGCTGCGGGTAACAATTATGGTGTGCTCAAATTGTGCGGAAAGATTTCCCGGCATTCCGACAAGCGTCCAACCGTCACCGGAATCGGAAACGGTTCTGCTTTTTGTGGAGAGAAACGGCTCGATGGCGATGACCATGCCTTCTTTGAGAACGCGTTGGTCGCGTGGGTCACAATACCCAAGGATATGTTCGGGGTCTTCGTGGATCGCTCTACCTACGCCATGGCCACCGAGGTTCTGGATAACCCTAAGCTGGTGGGTGTTTGCGATACGTTGAATGGCGTTGCCAATCCGATTGATCGGTTGCCCGGCCCGAGCGGCCTTGATCGCCGCCGACAAAGCAGAACGCGTGGCGTGACAGAGCTTCGTCTTTAATGGGGTACTTGGAGGGACAACCGTTGTGCCACCGGTATCCGCGAAATAGCCGTTCAACTCGGCAGAAACATCGACATTTACCAGATCGCCTGCCTCTATGACGCGGCTCCCTGGTACACCGTGCGCCGCTTGTTCATTAACGCTGATGCAGGTTGCCCCGGGAAATCCGTAGGCGAGTTGAGGTGCAGAGCGGGCTCCAAACTCGGAAAGCAGTCTCTCTCCGATGGCATCCAGTTCTCCGGTTGTCATACCCGGCTCAATGGCGTCGAGCATCTCGTGAAGGACAAACGACACGATTCGACCAACGCGCTGTAGCGCCGCAATGTCGGACTGAGATTCAATGGTCATGGTAGGTTCCCGTGAAAGCTAACGAGGCTGTAGAAAAAGTGGTTGAGGGGTCATGGCGGATGATTTTCGGGGGTCAGTTGACCATTCCCAGCTCGGAGATCGTCGAATACAGGACGTTTTGAGAGGCCGATTTTTAGTCGCGGGCATGGCGTTTTTCAAAGTTGAGTTTTTCTACAGCTTCAACGTCCGAGGTGAGGGTCGCGACGCGGCTTCATCGCGGCGCGTCCCCTCGACTGTAGGGTTGGACGAAGCCGCTACGCGGAGAAATCGCAAGTGGTGGCCACACGACGTAATCTTCACGAACACTCCGACGCAGATGTTGGAGTGATTTTGCAACCATTCGTGAG
>Ga0172379_10008356_pt1 | contig 13055 bp, 14 predicted proteins | sample GrowelOW334metaG_FD_119756 | JGI IMG/M metagenome (GOLD analysis project Ga0172379, IMG submission 119756) | Groundwater microbial communities from an aquifer near a municipal landfill in Southern Ontario, Canada - Groundwater well OW334 metaG | ecosystem: Environmental > Aquatic > Deep... | reverse complement strand
GCCTCAATACCCCAATTATACATCACGGCCCCCCAACGGTCAACACAATTAGAAAGTTCTCACTCTTAGAAAAATAATGGCTAATTATACAATAAAAAAAATCACCTGTGCATAAGTGATTTTCCTTTTTTACCTTAAATTATCAAAATTTACTTTTTCTTTTTTATACCAATATTTGGTTCTCTGTCGTATTGTGGTGTTACAATATTATAAGTTGCGAATTTTTTTGCTTGTTGATTTTCTAAAACTTCACCAGTTGCAAGAACTGCTTCAACAGAAATATTTAAAGCATAAGCTAAAGCGTTCGCTGTTACTACGCCAATTCGTAAACTAGTAAATGATCCGCCAGTAACAACTACTTGAATTTTTTTTAAATCACTAAGAGACGCGCTGGCGTCTTTAATTAATTTATCAACCGCCGGTAAAAGTTTTTCCGCTTGTTTTCTCGGCGCTTTAAATTTTTTAGTTTTTATTTTTTTACCATAACTTGAAAACAAAGTAATTATTATTTCGTCAAATGAAGCGGTATTAATAAATAGAGTCATAAATTAAGATTTAAAAATATTTTTTATATCCTGGTAGCTTTCAGCCTTAACTAACTGTGAGCGATAAGAAGAGGCGCCACTTATTCCCTGAACATACCAACACAAATGTTTACGAAGTTCCACCATCGCCATTTTACCTTTTAATTTTTCAGATAACTTAGCGTGACGTAAAATAATTTTGGAAATATCCTTGATATCTAAATCAACCGTTTTATTTTTTTTAATTTCCGAAAATAACCAAGGACGACCTAAAATACCCCGAGCTAAACCTAAACCATCGGCGTCAGTCATCGCTAAAGTTTTTTGCGCCTGCTTTAAATTATTCACACCACCGTTAGCCAAGATAATTCCCTTAAAATACTTTTTGGCTTCTTTAATTAAATCATAATCAATCTCACCAACAAATCCTTGTTTAAGGGTTCGTCCGTGAATCATAACGGCAGCCACGGGTAAGTCAGAAATTGATTTAAGAAAATCTAAAGCTCCCACTTCGCCAGACTGAGTTCTTATTTTTATTGAGACTGGTAAATTAGTATTGTCACAAACCGCCGCAATTACCGCGTGAGCTTTTTTTAAATTACTCATAAGCTCAGCTCCGGCACCCTGTTTAATTATTTTACCCACGGGACAACCAAAATTAATATCAATGCCTTGTGGTTTTATTTCTTTAGTAACAATTTGAGCGGCTTTAGCAAAATGTTCTGGGTTACTGCCAAAAAGTTGAACAATATAATTTTTCTCTTTTCGTTTATCAAACTTTAAAAGATCAAGGGTTGGTTTTTTATTATAAAATAAAGCGGTAACTGAAGCCATTTCACTATAAACTACATCAGCACCATATTTAGTCACAATTTGTCTAAAGGCCGAATCAGAAAAGCCAGCCATCGGTGCTAAGGCCAGAATTGGTTTTTTAGTTGTTGCCCAAATATTTTTAGAAGTCATTTAGATATTTTTTAGATTACACTGAATTTCATCCCATCTTTTTTATCCTCAACTGAGTAACCTCGAGTTTTTATTTCATCACGCAGTCTGTCAGACTCAGAAAAATCTTTAGTTTGACGAGCAGTTTCACGAGCTAAAGCCAAAGCCTGAACTTCAGTTGGCAACTCACTAAAAGAAATTTCTTGAGTTACAAAATTTTTAGCTTGAGAAAAACCTAAACCTAAAACTCTATCAAAATCTATAACTGTAGCGAGTTTTACTTCAGGGGCTAAATCTGATTTAAGTAAGTCTTGAGTAATTGCTAGTGCTTGGGGGATATTTAAATCATCATTTATGGCAGATAAGAAACTATCGCGCCACATTTTATTTATTTCTCCCACCTCATCACCTAAAGTAGCAATTTGTTTAAGTAAATTATTCCAACCATTTTGTGCTTGGCGAAGACTGTCTTCTGAATATTCCATCGGTTTTCGATATTGAACTGAAGCAGCCGCATAACGATAAGCGAGTGGCGACAAACCTTTTTTTATCAGAGCGTTATCTAAGTTTAAAAAATTGTCAGCACTTTTAGACATTTTTTTACCCCCAACAATATTTAAAAAAGCGCCATGCATCCAATAATTAAAAAACTTTTTAGAAGTCGCAGCTTCACTTTGAGCAATCTCATTGGTGTGATGGACATTAATGTGATCAGTTCCACCACAATGAATATCAAGTTCATTACTTAAAAATTTTAAACTAAGAGCAGAACATTCAATATGCCAGCCAGGAAAACCAAGCCCCCAAGGAGATATCCATTCCATTTGACGTTTAACATCCTTTGGTGAAAATTTCCATAAAGCAAAATCAGTGGGATTTTTTTTCTCAGGATTTATTTCCACTCTAGCGCCCTCTTCTAAATCTTCTAATTTTAAATGACTAAGTTTATTGTAATCAGGAAATTTATTAGTATTAAAATAAACTCCGTCAGAAGTTAAATAGGTAAAACCTTTTTTTTCTAAAATTTTAATTAAATCAATTTGTTCTGGAATATAGTCAGTGACTTTACACCAGATAGTAGGCGGTATTATATTTAAAAATTCTAAATCTTTTTTAAAAGCCGTAAAATAAAAATCAGCAATTTCTAAAGCACTTTTGCCTTCACGAGCTGCGCCACTTTCCATTTTATCTTCACCAGCATCACCGTCGCCAACTAAATGACCAACATCAGTTACATTCATTACGTGCTTCACTTCATATTTATTATAGGTCAAAGCTCGTTTTAGCCAGTCTTCAAAAAGATAAGTCCGTAAATTACCAATGTGAGCGTAATTATAAACTGTTGGACCACAAGTATAAAGACCAACCCGATTTTCATTTATCGACTTGAATTCTTCTTTTTTTCTAGAAAGAGTGTTGTATAAAATCACATTATTTTTAATTATTTACTTAAAAATTTTAAAGGGATGCTAACTGAAGCATCATTTTCTACTAGTCCTGATGGATTATCTTTGGCAATAACTAAATAACCAGAAGTAGCCATAGTACTAAATTCTAGCAAAGCCGAAAATGGTACAAAAGTACTGACCATCCAATCGCTTTCTGCCGTAGCTGGTCCAGAGATAATGAGATTTCCTTTATCATCTATTAATTTGACCGGTAAATTAGCTTCAAAAAACCAATTACCCAGAGCCTGCCCTTTAATGACTAGTGGGCTGCTAACAAGAGTTCCTGATTCTGGGGCAGAGATTATAACTGGTCTTACTTCTTCGCTAACTAATGGGGTAGAGCTCGGTGTAGCGATGGGCGTAGAAGTAATAGTTGAAGTGCTTGCTCCTTCTAAAATAAAGTTTTGGGTAATATTATCTTTTGTCTCAAAACAAGCTGTATCTGGTTGAGTTAAATTTGTACTTCCCTGTTTAACCCAAGTGCCATTAGTACAGACCCATTCTCCTTCCTTAGAAAAAATTCTAAGAAATATAGCTGTTACTAAAATAATACTTAAAATAATATAAGCCCCTTTCCCTTTAACCATACTCTTAAACATATTTTTTAATTATTATCGTTTATCTGCTTATGTTTATTTAAGCGGCTATAAGCTTTTTTATTTTTATGAACCTGTCTTGGCGGCACACTTAAATTAGAACTTTTTTTAAGAATTTTGAACTCATCCTCAGAATTAATTTTTATTTTAATGGCCATACAGATAAGAATACCCCTTAAAAACATTATACCTTAAAAAGACGGACCGGAAAACCCGGCCCGTAATTTTATTCAATTTTTTTAAAAATAGGACGAAGTTCACCAGAGAGAAACATTGAACCGGTCACTAGAACTAAATCGTTTACTCCTGCTTGTTTTTGACTCCAATCTAAAGCTGCTTGCGGATCTAAAAAGGCCGCCGCGCTTAATTTAGGATCAATTTTTAAGGCTGAATTCATCAATTTTTTAGGATCAGCGGTTTTGCGAAAAATATTTTTAGTAAAACGCGTAGTGGCTAATGATTTTGGTTTTAAGGTTAAAAGTTCTTTCAAAAAGGTTGAATGATCTTTATTATCAGAAAAACCAATTAGTAAATGTAAATTTTTATATTTATTTTTTAGATTTTGAATTCCTAGAATCGTTGCTTTAACTTTATCGGCATTATGAGCACCATCTAAAATAATATAAGGTTTACTGCTGACAACCTCAAAACGAATTGGGAATTCTGTTGTAGAGAGTCCTTTGGTAATTGCCTCTTCACTGATTCCTAATTTTCTAGAGGCCGCAATTACAACTTTAGCATTATCAATTTGGTGATGACCTAAATTATTTAGATGATAGATCTTATCGCCAAGTTTAAAGTCGGTACCGTTCCAATCCTGCTTAATAATTGCATTACTTTTATCGCCGTATCTATCAGTTTCAACTTCAACAAAAGATGAGGCTCTTTTCTTTTGAGCGGCCGCTTTCATAATCTTAACTAATTTAGGGTTATGTTCAGCAGTAAAGACATTGCAACCTTTAGTAATTATACCTGATTTATTCTCAGTAATTTGTTCCTTGGTACTACCTAAAATACTAATATGATCTAAACCGATGTTAGTAATTATCGCCACGTCTTTATAAGGAATTACATTAGTGACGTCATTCTTTCCGCCACAAGTTACTTCTAGTACCGCAAAATCAACTTTCTTTTTGGCAAAATAATAAAGAGCAATAATTGTATTTAAACTAACCATTGAAGGGAAAGTATAATTAGCACTATGGATATAGTGATCCCAAACTGGTTTTAAATCAGTCACCATTTCAATAAAATCTTTTTCCGACATTGATTTATTATCAATCTGCCAACGCTCGGTAATTTTAGTTGGATGAGGTGAGGTAATAAGACCAACTTTAAAACCTTGGGCTTTTAAAATTCGACTAAGCATCATTGAAACTGACCCCTTGCCGCTAGTACCAGTAACATGAATATAGTGAGGAATTTTAAGTTCTGGACTACCAGCCATTTTTAACATCAAACGCACGCCGCGAATAATAGTCGGGCTATTTTGCCAGTTCCCTTTACCTCTGTATTCTCTTGGTAAATTATGTAATGAATCAAAATATTCGTAAGCCTCTTGATAAGTCATAAAAATTTTTGCAAATAAGAATAATAAATATTAGCGGTTGAGTTCACCGTCATCCTTAAGTAAAGAATTAGATATAACAGAACCAAACCATAAAAAAATAGATAGAAGAACTGCAGGCCAAAAACCGGCCACCGAAAAACCTTTAACAAAACTTGCGACAAACATAACAAGTAAACCATTAATCACAAAAGAAAAAAGTCCAAGGGTCAGTATATTAATCGGTAAAGTAAGTAAAAATAAAACTGGTCTAATTAGAGCATTAATTAAACCTAAAACAATCGCAGTAATTAGTGCCGCATAAAAACTATTAACAACTACACCACTTATAAGATAAGAAGCGACAAGTAAGAAGAACGCATTAAATAGCAATCTTAAAACTAATTTCATATATTTTTTAATAATTAATTAGAAACAAAATCGTCCCTTAAATTTTGGGACGTTTTATCTGGCAACTTGCCAAATAACTTATATTTAAAAAACCTGGTGCCATAATAGCTGATTTTTTTATTTTTTGCAACAGTCTATGAATTTAAAATCCCTATTTTTTATTTATCTAACAAGACTTCAAAATAGGCCATTAGTAACAACAAAAGACCCCCCTAAAGATTCTTTAAAAGAAAAAATAAGAGACCGATAGTTTTTAAATTTTTTATATTAGCTGTTATATATTTCCATGACACATTTGTCACAATTAAATTTAACGGAATACTTCTTTCCATTATACACCAAAGACAAAGGTTCTTTAAGAGTTGGCGAGTCTTTCTTAGCCCTACGAGGACAGGCCTGTGAAAAATAACGCAAACAATGTTTTGTCGTCATTAATTTTTTACCCCGAAGATCTGATTGAAGTTCAAAAGCACCTTCTACAACCGTACTTTTATGACGAGTATAAAAAGCCTTAGCTAAATCATTAGCAACATTATAAGAATAATCTAATTCTTTAACTGGATAAGCATGAGTGGTAACTTTAAATTCAGAAACTTCCCGAGGATAATTTTTTAAACGTTCAATAAGTAACATATCAATTAACTGACGGCGCCAATCGTTTAAAAGACTCATCGGTACAAAGCCAGGCTTTTGCCAATTAAATTTTATAGTGTTTGTTCTAAAAATTGTATCACCAGTTTTGTTTAATTGTTTCTCCCAGTTCTCTTTAGCTTGTTCCGCTTTTTCGGCCACAACTTTTTCCGCTTCAATATTTAATTCAACTTTATTTTTATCTTCATCAATTGCTAAAATATTCCAACCACTATCTGCTTCATTTACTTCAATGTTAACTGAGATATTTCGAGTCGCACCACTAAGAACGGCTTTTTCAAAAGCTTGATCTTGATTACAATAAACAAGCGTTCCTGGTTTAAGAGGAATCCATTTATTAGGATAAATTTTTCCGTCACTAATTAAATTAACATTAGTGCCGTTTAATTGTCCGCGACTATTAAACCAACACAAGCCATCACCATTACTTAATTTAAATGGAGAATCCAAAGTAAAATAACGATGATCCACTCTTTTTACTTTACCAATAAATTTTCCTAAAGATTTTTGATTTTCTGGGGCCACAATTTCTGAGTTTCTTCCGTGTAAAAAATAATCAGTATAACCACGATTAAAAGTCTTAGCTAAATCAGGAATAAAATCTACCGTAGATTTTCCTGAAGAAGCTCGTTCAAATCGGCCTTCACTAGCGTCAATTATTTTATCAAGCTCAGCACGATATTTAGCCACTACATTAGTTACGTAAACAGCGTCTTTTAATCGGCCTTCAATTTTAAAAGAAGTAATTCCGGCTTCAGCTAATTCACCTAAAGAATTAATTAAATTTAAATCTTTTGGTGACAGTAAATACTGATCTTTAGCTAACTCTTTTCCGTCAGCATCAATTAAGGTAAAAGGTAGACGACAAGCTTGCTGACATTTTCCGCGATTAGCACTTCGGCCTGACAAAACCTGACTAAAATAACATTGTCCTGACATTGAAACACACAAAGCGCCGTGAACAAAAAATTCTAGTTCAACTTTAGTTTCTTTTCTAATCTTTTCAATTTGGCTAAGGCTTAATTCTCTAGCCAAAATAACTCGGGAAAAACCCGCTTTTTCTAAAAACTTTATTTGGCCTAATTCGTAATTATTTGTTTGAGTGCTGGCATGTATTGGAATAGGTGGTAAATCCATTTCTAAAACACCCATATCCTGGATGATTATGGCATCAATACCTAATTCGTAAGCATGCCAAATAGCATCCTTCATGTCTGAGGTCTCCTCATTAAAAAAGATAGTATTTAAGGTTAAATAGACTTTAACGTAATATTTATGGGCAAACTCAATAAGAGCCGCAATAGTCTCCCACGAGTTTCCGGCCGATGATCTAGCGCCAAAGCTAGGTCCGCCAATATAGACAGCATCGGCACCCGCTAAAATAGCCAAACGACCACTTTCAAGGTCGCGAGCTGGGGCTAAAAGTTCTAATTTTTTATTAGTTGATTTATTTGTATTCATACCCACATATTAAGGGTTTTATGTAAAAAAAGCAAATAAAAAAGCCCATCGTTTTTGGACGGGCTTCTTGGCTTTTACTGGCTTTTATTGGCCAAATGAGAACACTGATTTAAAACATCCTTGAGGCACTATGGAGTCATAGAACTCCAGACTTGGCCGGGGATGAGGGGCTGCAAGTTTGACGGTGTCACTTTTCCTATTTTTACTATATTCTTTGCACTTTTGGCAATAATACCGCAAAAATAAAGACAAGAAAATTTTGTCATCACTTGTTAGAGTGTTTGGATTCTCGGCTCCAGGATAGCTTTCTTTTAAAAATTTTTTTACCTCCAGCTCGGTACATTTTTCGCTCTCTGCACACTTCTCAATGCGAGAGATAAAATCAAAGCCCGTAACTTTTTGCAAATAAGGGTTTAGAACTAATAAGTTCTCCATTTCATAATCATTCAATCTTTTCATAACTTTTCCTCCTATAAAATTGTTAAAAAACTAAATTAAATATACTATTTTATTCCTTATAAATTTAGAATACAACTTTATACTACTTTTGTCAACTGGTGTGCCCGAAGAGGGACTCGAACCCTCACAGGATTGCTCCCTCAGCGACCTGAACGCTGCGTGTCTACCAATTTCACCATCCGGGCTAGCTGTTACAATATTGACACAGACGGAGTTAATTTTCAAGACTACTAAAAATAATTGACATATTCATCTAATAGTGGAAAGATTAATTTATAAATGTTAATTAACAATTTAAAACCCTATAGCCATGAAGACGGAATTTTTGATAGTGGCAAATCTCGGGTTAGACCCGTGTTTAGCCGTAAGTCTAATAATCGAAAATATAAATCGTATCAACACCTTAAAGCCTCAGGGACGCCCCAAAGGAGCCATGATTGAATATGATGAAATTTGTCAGGGTAGCTATTTAAATGAGGGCGATGATGACGAAGATGATGAAAAAGAATTTAGCGTGCCAGGAGTTTGTTTCTGCAATGAACTCGATCTTTATGATACTATTTCTAAATTAGTTAATGATCCTAAAATTATTTTTCTAGTTGGTTATGATACTTTAGTGATAAAAGAAGAGATCATTGGCTTATTTAGAAAAGATCAAAGAGTACTATACACAAGTCAATATTGTTCGGCAGTTTCAGTTGTCAAATTGATGAATAAAAATCTAAACCAAAGTAAAAGTATTAGACTTAAATTGGCAGCAGCTCATATTTTTTATAAAGAATATGAAGAAATTTCTTTAGACAAAAAATATCTAATAACCAAAAGACTCAGAAATAAAGCAGAAAAAATAGTTAATTTTTATGTTAATTCATGGTCAATTGCTTATAATTTATTTTTTGATGATGTTGCTCATTTAAATAGGTTTCATCACGAATTTTTAGCTGAACTTATTTTTAATGATCCTAGCAAATTTATTGGAGACTTGTTCTCTTTAGAAGAAAAAATGGAAGAAGAAACAAAAAAATTAGTTGGCAAAGAAGTAAATCAAGGAGAAGGAATTTTTTTACTTAAAACTGGATCTCGGCCATTTTTTAAAACTGAGATACTAGAAGATATGAAAAATAAAGGTTATCCTTTTTCCGTTATTGAATACATTAAGAATTTGGAAAAATACATCATAACGGTCGACTTTAATCAGGATATTACTTACAAAAAAGGAAGCTTTCAAAAATGTGAATTACTTGGAAAGAATTAAAAAAGAAAAGCCGGAAAAAATTTCCGGCTTTTTTACTAACTTGAACGATAATTTTTTAACTCTCTGCGCCTCTCTTTGTAATCGACAATTGTTTGACCGACTAAATTCCAAAATCTATCTGAATGATTCATTTCTTTTAAATGACAAAGTTCATGCACCGCCACGTAATCGAGCAAAGCTTCTGGTAAAAGTGCGAGGCGATAATTAAAGCTTAAGCTTCCCTGTCGTGAACAACTACCCCAACGAGTTTTTTGATCACGAACTGTTAAACGATTATATTTATATTTATAATGCAAATTAAAAAATTCTAAACGAGAAATCAGTAATTTAGCCGCTCGACGTTTTAGAATAACTAAATCATCAGGGTGAGTTTTGGGACACGGAGTTATTTTACTTGATTTAGCAATTGTTTGAATTATCCAGGTCGCCTTACTTTTAATAAATCGCTCAACTAAAATATCTGGTAACAGCCAGGGTTTTATAACTTTTAAACCAGAGACACCAATTTCCAATCTTAAATTACGAGCCGCTCGGCTCGATTTAAGTTCATAGCTAATTTCCTGATTTTCTAATGTTATTAATCTTTGGTTCATAAAATGATTATAGCTTAGTTATATAAAAAAGCGACCCTTTGTGAGCCGCTTCTTTTAAATATTTACCTGGAAAATAATTCCAATTTAGGAACTTTACCAAAATTTTTCTTGTCCAAGAAACGGTCTGGATTACAAAAATCAAGTTCCGCCCACTTTGGAATACTTGGCAAAAATTCGGCAATGGCAAATTGTGCCTCATCTTTAAGCTTATTCATAATAAAGTTATCACTAAAATTACCAATCAGCCCATTTAAAGTATAAGCCCCTTCTTCGGACATTAGCGCCATAGTAAGAGCTGATAATCTCGGGTTTTTATAATACCTCTCAAAAAAATCAAATATTCTATTTAGCATATCTTTTAAGTGGCTTCTGTCTATTTTATGATAAACTTCATCATACATAAAATCCCGAACAACCTTAAAATACCTTGCTTCTTCTGAATCTTCAAAAGAAATAGCTTGCTTTTCTATACTTTCAAAGCATAAAGCACGAGCACATTTATACAAGCGTTCAGTTTGATTTCCCCCTAATTTATTAAGTTCGTCGGGAACGGTTAAACCAGGAAAATTAATTCGCATAATGTCATTAAAGTCCGAAAAAATATAAGACAATTTATCGCAATACATTAGTAAATCATCTTCAAGCGTTTGTCCGCTTTTTGTCATCTTGCCACTTCCGCGTGAATGATACCTAATAGCGTGTAAAATTTCATATGATAAATTAAGTCCTTTTCCGTCACGTTCAATCATTTCCAAAACAAAAATAACAAATTTTTCATGACGAAAATTATCATCTAATCTCTCAGCGATAAAAGCCTCGCCCAAATGGCCAAGAATTACATGACCAAAATCATGACACAGAGCACTAGCGATAAGTAGAAGAACGTTAAGTTTCAACTTATGTCCAGTTTGTCCGCTTAAAGCCATTACCTCTATGCTATGAATCAAACGGTCTCTAGTGTGCATATTCTTGCTGCCGGAAAGAACTTGAGTTTTTCCTCTAAGCCGTCTAATGGCTTTAGAATAATCAAGTTTTATTTTATCTATATCATAGGGATCCATCCAATCATAAAGACTAAAATCCCTATCTTCTTCAGGTGGTAATGCCCGGCCTAAAGTGTTCTCGCTTTTAAAGGCGAGATGTGCTAAATTTTCATTCATAGTATGTATAGTTTAAATTGTTAACGAACTGATTTTCATATTATCTTAAGGCTAAAATAAAAATTTGTAAATATGCTAGATCTTAGTACCGAAAAAGGAATATTTGAGCTTGGTTATCAATTGGTAGCCGGAGTTGATGAAGCGGGACGAGGACCACTGGCTGGTCCAGTCGTTGCTGCCTGCGTTGTAATTGGTCCGGACTTTAAAATCGATAGCGACGAACTTAAACTAGTAGCCGATTCAAAAAAATTAAGTGCCAAAAATCGTGAAAAACTTTTTAGCATTATCAAAGAAAAAACTTTGTCCGTAGAAATAAGCGTAGTCAGTCACACCGTAATTGATAAAATAAATATTTTACAAGCTAGTTTACTCGCCATGAAAAAAGCCGTTGAAGCTTGTGAAATTCAACCTGATTTTGTTTTAATTGATGGCAACATGAGAATCCCTGGACTCCTTAAAAAACAACAAGCGATTATCTCAGGTGATGCTAAAGTGTTTTGTATTGCGGCCGCTTCAATTATTGCCAAAGTCAGCCGTGACTTTTTAATGTGTGAGGCTGATAAAAAATATCCTAATTATAGGTTCGCTAAACATAAAGGTTATGGCACAAAGATTCATGTCGAGATGTTAAATACTTATGGTCCCTGTCCAATTCATCGTAAAACTTTTGCTCCAGTTAAAGATTTACTCAAATAAAAAAGACGTTTTGTTCTAAAACGTCTTTTTTTATTCCCCAAATAACAATTAAACAGTTTGGAGAACAAGCATGTCATCGATAAAGTTCAAGACCGAGTCATAAACTAATTTTTCCGGTACTCCAGCGTCCACAAAACGTTCTTTTTTGTGAATAATTGAAGTTATGCCAACAAAATCAATTTTATTTTCACCATTATAAGCGGCCGGTAAATCACAAATTGGTGAATCACCAACAAAAATAATGTCTTTAGCTTCAAAAGATTTTAGGGCCTTATCAAAAACTCGCGGATCGGGTTTTTGAAAACAATCATCTGCGGTCTGCAGAAAAGTAAAAATACTCATATCGACAGACATATCACTGCAGGCTTTTTCAAGCATTTTGTGATCACGATTAGTTATTATTCCCAGCTCATAACCAGAAACTTTTAACAAATTAAATTTAGATGATAATCCATCGGGACTATTGAAATGGGTATTTTCAAAAAACTCCCTAGATTTTTCCAAAATTAATTCTTTTTTAAAATCAGGCCAATTACCTGATTCAGCTAAAAGTGGAATAATAACCCCCCGAAATGAATGCCCCCAATTATTCTCAATGATTCGAAGATCAAAGTCTAATCGAGCGTTTTCAATAATTTGGCACAAAAGGGTGGTGGATTTCTCCATCGAAAAAACCAGCACCCCATCGACATCGAAAAAAATTATCTTTTTGTCTTCCATTACTTCTCCTCCTTTTTGTTTTTGTTAAAGAAAAATAAAAATATTTAAATTGCTTAAATTTATTTTCTAGTAGATCTGATGCGATCATTTTCTGTTAAAAATTGTTTACGTAAACGAATATTTTTAGGCGTTACTTCTAAGTATTCATCAGCATTCATAATACTTAAACCACGTTCTAAGGTAATTTCCCAAGGTGGAGTTAAACTAATAGCTTCATCAGATCCAGAAGCACGAACGTTTGATAATTTTTTACCTTTAACTGGATTAACGGCCATATCATTACCTTTAGCAACGTTACCAATTACCATACCTTCATACACTTCAACGTTTGGTTGAATATAAATAACACCGCGTTCCTGTAAATTCCATAAAGCAAAAGCCGCAACTTTTCCAGTAATCATTGAAATCATGGAGCCTAATTCGCTACGTTCGATAGGCCCTGCGTATGGTTTGAAACCTAAAAAGTGAGAACATAAAATTCCTTCACCACGAGTATCAACCACAAATTCATTTCGGTAACCTAAGATACCACGAGTTGGAATTTCAAAAACTAAACGACTCTGACCATTGTGATTTTTTAAGTCAGTCATCAT
>Ga0172379_10008354_pt1 | contig 13056 bp, 8 predicted proteins | sample GrowelOW334metaG_FD_119756 | JGI IMG/M metagenome (GOLD analysis project Ga0172379, IMG submission 119756) | Groundwater microbial communities from an aquifer near a municipal landfill in Southern Ontario, Canada - Groundwater well OW334 metaG | ecosystem: Environmental > Aquatic > Deep... | reverse complement strand
CTCATAGATACTGGGAAAAACAAAAATCGTAGCGGCACCGTACAACGCCGGAATATCTTTCGTTTCCACGTAATTAAGCGAAATAATTCGCTCGCGATAAGGAGATTTTGCAATTTCTTCCCTCACATCTTGGTAACTCCAACCCCACTTGCCGGCCAGTACCAAATTTTGCGGAATTTTATTGTCAATTTTGTTGAACGCCCGAATGAGACGCGCTACATTTTTGCGTGGTTCGATCGTTCCCAAATATAAAATATATTTTTCCGGCAAATTGTATTTATCACGCGCGGATATTTTTTCCAGGTCGGATGCCGGTTTGAATCTTTCATTCACGCCAAGCGGTGTCACCGTTATTTTCGCGGGATCCACCTGAAGCAAATTTACGATGTCACGCTTGGAACATTCGGAAATAGTCAATAAATGCGCGCAAGTTTTTGCCGTAAGCGGCAATTGTTTGCGCCAATACGACAATTGGATGGCCGTTTGTGTTTCAGGAAAAAGCAGCGGAATAACATCGTACATTGTCGCAATCGCCGTGGGCTTGTGAAATGGCGTCGTTGCCGGTTTAAAATAGTGAACAAAATCAATTTTATCGTGTTTCAGCGCGCGCGGTAAAAGAAAATAATCCCAAGCCAAACGAAAAATAGGATGACCAACCGAAACAACTTTTTCGGTGGCACCATTAAAACTGCCGAGGTGTTTCTTGGCGTCATAATAAATCAAAAATTCATCGTTTCCACTTCGCTTTAGGAGGCGACTAATAACTTCCCTTGTGTATGTTTTAACTCCACCCCCCAGGGTTGACATGGATCTGGCTTCAAGAGCGATGCGGGACATGCTATTACCCCACCAAATCTTGAAAAATTATTTCAAACCGACGCGCGATATTTTCAATAAAGAAATTTTCAACATCCCTTCTATTCGCCGCGCCCATCGTCTTTCGTAAATTTTCATCCGCGACAAATTGATTCATTGCTTTTGTGATCTTCACAACATCTTTAACGTTTACCAAAATCGCGTTTCTTCCGGGAACAAGGAAATCTGTTTGCCCGCCAATGTTTGTTGATAAAATCGGCAGTCCCGCGTACATCGCTTCGAGAAAACAAATGCCAAATCCCTCGTGGTGTGAGGCGGAAACATAAACATCCGATTCGTTTAATATTTGGTACTTTCTTTCATCCGTAACATGTCCGTGAAAAACGACGTTCTTATCAATACCCAGTTTTTGCGCCTCATCTTTCATTTCCGGCAGAAGCGGGCCATCACCAATAATATGCAAAATCACGTTTTTGTTTTCGACTGTCGCGAACGCCCGCAATAAATCGAAATAACCTTTTCTTGGAACGAGACGTCCGATACTGACAAAACTTTTTTCATTATTATTGCTTTCTAGAGCACGATTAGTCGGAATGAATATTGGTGGCACAAAACCAAGCGGAATTACCTCGATTCCTTCAGGAGCTTGATAATAACGAATTGCTCGTTCTTTTGTGTCGTGCGAAATGGCCGTTAGTTTGTTCGCGCAGCGCATAATTTTTCTGTTTAGCCAGCGCAAAACACCGTGTCGGTGCGGCGAAATTCCTTTGCTGGGATCATAAATGTCGCCACCAATCAGAGTGAGAACGAAAGGCTTTTTAAAAATTTTTGCCAAAAAGGCGGCGGGTAATCCGGAGGGAATGGTGAAGTGCGCGTTGATTATCTCCGGTTTAATTTTCGGCATTAAAAATAAACCGTAAATCAAAGCGGACGGAAAGAAGCTGACCATGGAAAGCATCGTCGCGGTCGGCAAATCCGTGCGTCCCAACACCGGAACGCGATGAATGTTGACGCCTTTTCTGATTTCTTTGCGCGGCAGATTGTGAAAGCCCGTTGTTAATACCGTAACTTCGTGTGTTTTTGCCAGTTGTTCCGCCAGATCCTGTGTTTCAATGCCACCACCCCCGCCCAGCGGAGGGTACTCGTAGTTGATGATGAGAATTTTCATGAAATTAGGAGTTGTTCTGAATCCGTAGATTCTGCAACATTATTGCAGCATCGTCAAGCGTGATTTGATATTTAGTATACGTTTTTGCTGGAGCGGTGATGTGAATTTTTAACTGATTATCCGGTCCAATTGTTACCACTTGCCTGCTGTCTCCGTAGAATACAGTTGCCCTTAAATCCGGACGCGGCGTGGTTACTGTCATAATTAAGTCCAACGTAACGGGCGAATCAGCGTAGACGTAAAAATCCGAATTACGCGCCAGTTCAACAAGCACTGTCTCTGACGTTTTCTTTTTGATCTGCCAGCCCTTTCCTTCCATGATAAAATATTGCGCGTCGCTGTTTGTTAAATCCGGCACGTTATACACAAACGCCGTTTCCGTTACTTGTTTTTCGGAGAAGCCAAGAATTTCGCGTAAATATTGTTTGACCAGATTAACTTGTTCGTCGCTCAGAATAGTTTGTTTGTTTCCTTCAAATGAAATGATGCCACCTTTGGGTTTTGTTTCCAATAGAATATTTCCGATACCTTGCGCTTTAAAGGCGAGGGACGCAATCGAACGATTGGACTGATTGAAAATCGTTGGTAAAAAGAAATCGTTTAAACGCAAAAGAACAAGGTCTCTAATTACGGGTGTTGCGAAAAATATTTCCGTTGTTTTGGGATCGATAATTCGTTCCAGCGCGGAGGTGCCAACCACGGGATGCCGATAAAAATTGGAATAATAAAGCGTCTCTGACCCGTATTGGTAATTTGTGTAACCCGGAAGCGCAAGAATGGATCCGGAATTAAAACTGGTCGCGATCATGTTTGCTTGCGCCTTGTTTGGCGTGATAATTGGGAATCCTAAAGCCGGAAGGATCTCAACGATACAGAGGATAGGAATGATATACCAAAGTTTTCGGGTAGCGTTTTTTTGCGAGAGGGCCAGAAACAGCGGCAAAAATATCGTCGGTAAAACGATAAAACGTCCGGCGGTACGAATGGCTGACATGATCGGCAAAAGATAAAATAATTTTGTTGGTAACGGTATGGAGATACCGTGAACGCGCAATGCGGAACCAAGGGAAAGCAAAATTCCCAGCAAGGAAAGAATTAAAATGATTGTTTCTTTTTTGCTTTTTTTTCGAAAAATAAATAGTAAGATGGCACCCGTTGGCAAAATAATACCGAGGGTTTGAATGTTGTCAGAAGAGATTTGCGTGTGATAGTTCCCGGACGCAATAAGCGCGAAGGGGGCGGGAAAAAGAATTGAACGTAAAGTGGCGGAAAACGCCGCGCGCTGTGTGTCGCCGGGGTTTAAGTGGTTCGTCGCACCCGATATTTGAAGCAGTGATTTCGCAAATGGGAAAACGGCGATAAAAAGCACAAGTAACGACACACTCGTGAGAAATAAAATTTTTCTCTTACCGAACGAGAGAAGTTTTTTTATATAGCAGGCGCCCAAAACAACCAAAATCATCACCAAGGCAACAAAGAGTTGGTGATCGGTCCACATTGTCCAAACCATAAATAACAAACCAATCATAAACCATCCGTCCTTTCGCGTTTGCTGCCAAATCGTCAGACAGATCAAAACGGCAAGAACAACCCAAAACTGCATCGCTCCGAAATGTCCCAGTGATTGCGCGATTCGGTACGGCGCAAATTCAAGCAGCAGTCCCATAAGTAATGCCGGCCAAAATTTCGCGCCCCACAGTCGCGCAAGCTGATAAAAAAGAAAGCCTGAAAGAATCACACTAAAAAACCATGCGGTGTTATAGGCGGCAATTTCACCAAACAAATAATAAACCGGCAACCAAGGTAACGGACTCAAGTTGGGAAAACTTTTTTCCTCGGGAACAAGAAGCGAGCCGTGCTTAACGGCCTCACCAAGTTTTTCAAATCGCCACAATGTTTGATAAGGATCGCCACCCATTCCCGCCACCGATGTTGTAAAATGTTGTATCACCGGAAAAAACCAGGCAGCTGAAAAAACTAAGAAAACAAGAAACACTAAAAGATTCCCCATCAACTTGGATTCTTTTTTCGGCCTGTCCCCCGAAGCTTTAGCAAAGGGGGATCCATTGCAACACTTTTGTATCATTTTACTTCCAATTGAGAAATCTCCTTGCCGTCTCGCATAAAAAACCAATCAATTCCGATCCAGCCCGGCTTTTTATTTTGCACGAAAGATTTGTCGTCTAAGCTACCTTGTTTTACGAAAGAATAAGTGGCATTCGGTTCGTCTTTTGCAATACGCAATGTTGGCGCGCTGCCGGGGGTGACGCTTTGGGTGGTAAAAATAAAATACACCTCATGCCCGCTAATTCCCGAAAGCGGTTCAAAGGAAAACTTTGTTAAGCCGCCATCTTGCAATTGTTTGGCCTCTATCCTTACTGTTCGCAGATCGGATCCTGTTAGTGTTGTTTTTACGTGCAATGTCATGCTGCCCGCCGTTGCCTTGCCGCTGTATGTCGCCACCGCGACACTGACGGCAGATAAATTATCTGTTTTTAACAGTTCCTTTATCACGACGGCTTGACCGGGTAAAATCTCCCCGACGATGCCATTTACCACCGGTTTTTTATAAACCCACGCGTATTCCAGGCCGTTTACGCGCGCCACAAAAACGGGTGTTCTTTTTTTGTAATACTCATCGATAAAATCATTCGCCCAGTGATCGGGACTGCGTCCGAACATGTTGTGATAAAGTACGACGTAACCGATTTTATTTTGCTGATGCGCGTTAATATGTAAAACTGTCTTTTTCGTTAAAGCTCCTAATTCCTCCGGATACCAAGAGGCTACGATGTCTTTGTCGGGTTGTTTGTCTAAGTATTTAGCCACTTGATCAAAGCCTTCCCCCCACCCCAATTCCTGACTGATATTAGGTCGGAAAAGAGGATTGTAATAAGCAAGTTCATAAGGGCCAAGTTTTGCAAGAGTGATCAGCGCGGCCGATAAAATTATAATACCCGCCAGCGCGATGCACGTTTTTTTGCCGTAACGGACAAACAAATAATTTACCATGCCGTAGACGCCCGTCGTTCCCAAAATAATCAATACCGGAAAAACCGGTAAAACATACCGATCCCCTTTCTTCGCGCCGATTGTCATCTCCACCATAAAAATCAAAACAAACAAAAAAAGAAAAATAATTTGCCGCCACGTAATCAATTCCAAAATCTTTTTTCGCGTCGGTGCGTAAATCAACATCACCACCAAACAAACCAAACCCAATTCAATTGAAATAGTTAATTTTGAAACGATGGTCGTTGGGTAATGCCAAACCGCCATTGTGTAAGCTTCGTCCATGTCGTGCGGTTGAAGCGTGGCAACAGTCATGTCTTTTCCCACTTGGCCGATATTGTCGGCCGGATGCGGTACCCACCAAAGCGACGGCCACAAGAGCACAACGAGCAAAATAACCGCCAGCAACCAGACTCCGAATAATTTAATTTGTTTGAGAATTATTAGGGTTAATCCCCTTAGGGGTTTAACCCTAATGTTCATCCCCTGTGGTATGGCAAACAGTATTCCCGCGAATGGAAAAACAACGATCGCCGGCAATTTCGTGAGAATGGCCAAAGCCGCGAAAACAATCGAAAGCCAATATGCCCAACGCGATTTTGTTTTGTCGTAAAGCAGCAGCAATAAAATTGCCGCTGTCAAAAAACCGGTAAGAAACGCGTCGACATGCACGATTTTCGCAAAGCCGATTAAGTATGGATCGAGCGCCAATGCCAGACCAGCAATATATGCCAAACCGCGTGGCAAAAGTTTGCGCAGTAAAACAAAAATAATCGCGACCAAGATTGAATTCACAATCGCCATCGGTACTTGCGCGAATGTGGCAAATTTTAGAATATCATTGAAATTAAACAGGGTGTGATAAAACTGCTGGGCGGCGTACACCGCCAAACCGGCGACCCACATTACCGTAATTCCCGGATGGGTTGTCTGAAGCGTGTCGTTGATGCGTAAATGGCGCCACGCTTTAATGAATTCGGCGGATCGTCCGACCCAGTTTTTTTCGTCAGCAGTCAGAAAAAGACCAAGACCATAAAGCCGTGGCACCAGCGCCACAACTAAAATAATTAGTGCCTCCAAAAGCACCCCCTTATTTTTCTTAAACCAATTTATTAAGCGCATGAACTATCAATACAATATAACAATTTACCGCTATTGAGAAGGTTGCCGTCTCTGGTAAATACGAATCGTGTTTGAAAAGTTTTCGATCGATTTGATTAAAACAAAATTATCGTTAACGTCTTTTTCAATCATTGGGTATTCCAAATAATAGGAAAATTCCGTAACTTTATCCGACACAAACCAATTTACATCATGCAAAACGGCGTCAACTATTTTTTCAGACGATGCCATAAAGACATTACGCAAGGATGGCTCAATAAAGCCGTAAGCGTACCAAGTCGGATGCGCGACATTATATGGCACATGATGTCCGGACACGTAAGGAATTGCTACAGCACCCGTTTCCACTAACTCGTTTTGTGGGACATTTTTCTTCAGATAATCGGCCGCTTCCAGAATCGCTGACCAATGAAAAGTGCCCGTGTGGTTAAATTTAAAAGAATTTTCGGCGGAACTATAGTTTGCCCAAACAAGGATGATGGCAACCAGCGCCAAAATAATCTTTTTCCCTTGAAAATTGTCCGCTAACCATTTTGCGCCAAACGCGGCGGTTAATACCAATGCCGGTAAAAATTCCGCAATATAATTAGCGGTAAATTTTATCCACGCGGCGTAAAAAACAGCGATCGCCACAAACCAGATTAAGGGCAGCCATTGCCAACCGGTATTTTCGGCCGTTTCTTTTTCTTTTCTGTGTAGTGGAAAAATAGCCAACAAAATGATTATTACGCCCATTGCCGCCCAGAATAGTCCGACGCCCGAAGACAACCGCGCTTTATCTTCAAAATTTTTGATGAAATTGGTACTGCAAGCCGCTAAAATCAACGGAATTATCCAAGCAAAGCGCGCCAGAAGCCAATTAAAACGGCGCAAGGTTCGTTCAAGCAGTTGACCAAGCATAATAAGCGCCAAAAATATCAAAGGTAATGCTTCGCGGAAAAACGGTAATATTCCATTCACCGAATAAGTGGCGTACAAATCACCGCGGTCGCCAAGTTGATCAATTGATTCTTTGGCAAGGCTGATCCCTGTCGCGTATAAAACACCCGTCGCGCCATATAGTTTAAAAATACCCGCGAAGAAAACCGCCAAAACGCACAACATGCCTAGTCCGAAAACTAATGTGTTAAGCAGACGCTGTTTCCAAGTGGTTTTATCCGCCAACAGAATAAAAATTATCGGTAAACCCAACGCCAACGAACTTTTGCGCGCCACAATGCTCACCCCTAAAATAACTCCGGCAAAAATAAACCAGCGCCATTTTTTCTTTTCTTGCGCGATTATTAACAATGCCAAAGTCAGCGCGCCAAAAAACATTTGAACGCTTTGAGTGTGACCGTATGAATTGAATAGCGCCGCCGCGCCGGTTAAAAGCCAAATCGCGGAGGCGATTATTCCAGCGCGGTTGCCGCCGATTCGTTTTCCTAAAATATAGAGTGGCCAGGCCGTAAGCATGCCACAGATCAGACTGACCAGGCGGCCGGCAATCAGAATGTGACCGAAAATAGCGATACTTAACGCCGTCGCTCCGATAAAAATCGGCGCTTTCGCGATTGCGTCACCGCCGGGCAAAAGTCCTTCAAGTATGGTGCGCGCGTCATAAAGATAAAATCCTTCGTCATTTGTGTATGGCATTTGGTTTACATACATCATGCGCAACCCAATACCGGCCAAAACAAGAATTGTAATAAAAATCCAAAAATATTCTTTCTTATTTATTATTTTTTCTAAATTGCCGCGATAGAACAAAATTGTTACAACTAAAACCAAGATTACGGTAAGAAATTTTGCCGCTCGTTCATGTTCTCCACGTTGATTCGTTAATGATAGAACAAAATTCTTCGTCGCTCTAACGACGGTTAATTTTACGTATTCCCATCCGGAAATGTCATATGAAACCAAAAATGCCGTGTCGCGATCTGTTTTTTGCGCGCCATTGAAAGCCTTGTTTATATCGCGTCCGTCTTGAAGAACGACCAAGCCATAGTTGTTGGCGCCGTAAACTTCTTCGTTTTTGTAATCAATCGTGACGGCATTGCCAATCACCGATTCTGGCGAACGCACGGAGGCGTAGTAGCTTTTTCCCGCCGAATCCGTGAGCGGCATAAATTTAAATTCGTGCCATTCGTGATCGGTTAGTTTTCTCGCGTTCACGTGCACGGTTCGCAATATTTCTTTGTCTTCAATTTTTTGACGTAATTCAAAAACTACGTCTTTGTCGTTTTTTCTTTCTCCGAAAGTTGAAAACCGAAAACTAACGGCCGCGAGATTCGGTTTGTCGGATTTAAATGTTTGTCCCACTTCACGCGCGCCATAAATCTCGCCGATCGAACGATTGAAATACGGTTGTTGCGTGATCGCGAACGGAACTTTTATTGTTACGCCGATAATCGCCGCCACAATCACCAATAAAATAACCAAAACCAGGCCACCCTTGATCAGAAGCCCCCGATCGGTTTTCAACGCGTCACGGAAGTTCATTTGTCTACCAATAATGTTCTTTGTTTTGTTTAAAATACGCCACAGTTTGGGCGATGCCCGCCTTTAGGGGCACAGTCGCTTCCCAGCCCACGGCGCGTTTAATCTTGCGCGTATCGGCAACATAGTTACCCGTTTCATTGCGCTCATAGTTTTTTGGCCAAGGAATATGCACTTTTTTGCCTGTGGGAACTTCCGCCAAAATCGCGTCCACCATATCGACAAAACAAACACGCTCATGTGTACCAATATTATAAATTTCACCATCGGTTTTTTCCGACGCGGCCACCTTCAGGAACGCGGAAACGATATCGTCAATATACAAATAATCTCTTTCTTGTTTACCGTCGCCAAAAATCGTAATTTCCTTTCCTTCCAGGGCTTGACGGACAAACCAGCCGACAATCGAATATTTATTATGTTTCATTTGCTGACGCGGTCCGTACGGATTGGGAATATGGATCGTGGCCGACTTCAGACCGTATGTTTCGAAATAAATCCGGTAATATTTTTCCGCGGCAAGTTTATGAACACCATACATACTGACTGGATTGGTTGGATGACTTTCATCGACGGGCGTGGTCATTATTCGGCCATAAGCCAAACGGGACGATGAGAATAGAATTTTGGTTTGCGGAGCGAATTTTCTCGCGGCCTCCAAAACGCGCAAGTGACCCAAGCAGTTGATATCCAAATCCAAAAACGGCTCATTAATACTGTCGATGTAACTAACCTGCGCGGCCAAATTGAAAATATAGTCCCGATCGGCGACTAATTCGTTAACCGTTTTTTCATCACGGATATCCCCGATAACCACCTTAATTTTATCGCGAATATCGGCAACGTTAAATTCGTTGCCGCCATAAAGCGGCAAAAGCGCGTCCAAAATCGTTACTTGCGCGCCCAATTGCACCAGCGCGTGCGCGATGTTGCTGCCGATAAAACCCAAACCGCCCGTAATCAAAACCCGCTTTCCGCTAAAAGTTTTTTCCATGTTCATGTTATTATTTTCTTTAATTTTTATCATTGGCAATTTCCGTTAAAATATTTTCATAACGCTTGATGATTTCTCGCCATTCATATGATTGTACGGATTGACGGCTTGCCGCGCCCATTTTCTTTCGCAACTGCTCGTCGGTGATCAGCCTTGTTAACGCTTGTGCCAGTTTTTCCGTATCGCCGACATTAACAAGATAGCCGTTAATTCCCTCCTGCACAATTTCTTGGTTTCCCGGAATATTAGTTGTGACAATCGGCAAACCGCAACCCATCGCCTCCAAAGTAACCGCTGGCATCCCTTCGGATTCCGATGTCAACACAAAAATGTCCGCGCCCTGATAACTCTCGTGCAGTTTTTCATAAGGCACGGTTCCGACATATTTAATTAAGTGGCTGACGCCAAGTTTGACGGCCAAACCATCCAAATGCGAACGCATTGCCCCTGTTCCCACCACTTCAACTTCGAATGGTACGCTGCATAAAGTTTGAATACGCGGTAATGCCTGCACCACGTATTGGAACCCCTTGCGCGCGATCAGTCGGCCGATAAAAAGTATTTTAACTTTGGGATTGGGTTGGCGCTCGATCGGAACAAAACGTGAAAGTTCCACGCCGTTTGGAATTAATCGAAAATCATATTGTGGGTCATGTTTGCGTCCCAATTCCAAAAGTCCGCGCGAACATACCGTTGATACTTTTGCGCCGCGCCAAATCCAACGCGTTAGAAGAGTAATAAACGGATAGAGTTGTTTATAACGCGATGGGTTGGAACCAGGCATATCCGAACCGCCAAAATAAACCGAATAAGGAACGCCATAAACCAGTTTAATGATTCGTGCCACCCACCCGGACGGCAAAGCGAAATAAGCATGAATGACATCCGGCTTGTTTCGTGGCACATACCACAAACAATAAAAAAGTGCGGAAACGCCAAATGTGATAAGCTCCCACGCGGCGCAAAAATCTTTATAACGACGCACCGCTGGAACGCGAATAATTGTCACGCTTCCCTTTTTTGTGCCATTTTCCGTTTGCGCCGGCTTTTTTTCCTTATGCGGTAAATCGCGAAACGCGGAAGTGATTAAGGTGACGTCGTATCCGGACTCGGAAAAATACTTAACCGCGTATTTCGTAACCGTTGAACCGCCACCGCCAATCGGCGGAAACTCATTGTTAATGAGTAGTAATTTCATTCCTGATGTTTATCCAATCCCTCAATTTTTTCGATGGTATAGGCGCGCTTCGTGGAATAGTAAGTCATTGCCACCGTGTCCGCGATAAAGCCGGTCAATAACAACTGAAGACCGATGATTACCAACAAAACAGCCAACAGGGGTGACGTTCTGTTTTGGAGAGAGATCATCCGCAGAAGCCAAAGAACAGTGAGAAAGCCGCCCAAAATAAAACCAGAACCGGAAATCGCCATGCCAAGCGAGCCGAACAAATGAATCGGACGTGTCGAATATTGCATCCAAAACTTAACAACCAACAGATCAAGCAAACCCTTCCATTTTTTCCGTATCGAATATTTTGATTTACCGTATTTTCGCGCATGGTGGGTTGTGCGCATTTCACCAACTTTAAAACCTTTCCAGGCCAAAAGAGCGGCAATGTAGCGACGATGTAAATCGCTATAAAACTCGATACTGTCCAAGCATTCTTTTTTGTACACTTTTAGACTACACCCATGGTCGTGTGTTTTATCACCGGTTACAATGCGTCTCAGCCAGTTGCCAATTTTGCTTAAAAATTTAATGTAAAAAGAATCCTGTCGCATCGAGCGCCAGCCGGACACAACGTCGTACCCGTTCTCTTTCACCATTTTCACCATTGCCGGAATATCCGCCGGGTCATTTTGCATATCCGCGTCCATCGTAATTACAATGTCGCCGGTTGCGTAATCAAAACCCGCTTGCCAGCCAACCGATTGACCAAAATTACGACGAAAACGGATAATCTTCACGCGCTGATCTTTGCGTCGCTCCTCTTCCATTTTTTGAAGCGTATGATCTTTTGAACCGTCATCAATAAGAATTAGTTCCCAATCAGAAGAAAGTTGCTCCATTACAACCTTAATTTTAGCCACCAAATGGCTAATATTTTCCTCTTCGTTATACGCGGGGACTACGACGGAGTATTGCATCATATAATAAAACTAATGACAGTAGAATACCGTATTAAGCCGTTCTTGACAAGTCAGTTGACCTATTGTCTTTTGAATCGCCTCCCACTTGAAAAAAAGCGTTAAACCAACAATCGCGACAATAATCAGGATGCCGCAGATCAACGATATATATGGAATGTAATGTTTTTTTACGGCCATTAGATAATTATTACTTCTTCGACCAATTTTACACCCTTTTGGTCAAAAACGCGTTTTTTAATTTCATTTATTAAAGCTAAAATGTCCACCGCGGTCGCGTCGCCCTTATTAAGAATGAAGTTCGCGTGCTGCGTGCTTACTTCCGCGCCACCGATTTTTAATCCCTTACAACCGCATTCCTCAATGATTTTTCCGGCCGATATTTCTTTGCTTGGATTCTTAAAAACCGAACCGGCACTGGGAAACATGTATGGCTGCTTATCCTTTCGTGCCGCCAAATCTTCGTCCACCAAGCGCAGAATTTCTTTTTTTGGTCGTGATTGGAGTAGGAATGTCGCTTCCCAGATAATATATTTTCCCGTTTCTCTTTTGAATAAGGAATCACGGTAAGCAAAAGAAATATCCGCTTTACTTAGTGTTTCTTCCCGCCAGCCTTCGGGCGTGGCGTGTAAAACTTTTACCTCCGACAATAAATCTTTTGTTTCTGTTCCAAACGCTCCCGCGTTACCGCGAACAAGTCCGCCAATCGTTCCGGGAATCCCCGCCAAATGTTCCATACCGCCGAGATTCATCTCTGCCGCCTTTAAAACAGCCAGACGCGCAATCGCGCCGGCTTCGACAATCAGTTTGTTTTCGTCGATAGTAATTTTTTGTCCTTCGATTTTGATGATTAAACCGGGATAGCCGGCATCGGGAAAAAGCACGTTTGAACCGCTGCCTAAAATAAAATACGGCTGTTGTTTTTCCTTGGCCAGCGCCAATGCGGTTTGCAATTTTTCAATTGTGTCGACGCGCGCGAAATAACGCGCCGGGCCGCCAACGTGCCAGGTACAATATTTTGCTAAAATAACATTTTCTTCAATATTAATCATGGCTATAAAAAAGGATAATACCGCCGAAGTTTATTTGACAATTTTTCTTGCCAAATGGTCGATTGATCCGGCACCAACGAAGAGTAGAACTTCATTTAAAATCGATTTCTCACGGATAATCTTTTCTGCTTGTTCCAAATTTTCCGCGAAAATCGCGTTTTTTTTGCGTTTTAATAATTCCTCCACCCAGTGTTTGTCCGTTACGGAATTGGTGGCACTTTCTCTTCCCGCCACGCCAAATACTTCCGCTAAAACAATTTCGTCTG
>Ga0172379_10008353_pt1 | contig 13056 bp, 6 predicted proteins | sample GrowelOW334metaG_FD_119756 | JGI IMG/M metagenome (GOLD analysis project Ga0172379, IMG submission 119756) | Groundwater microbial communities from an aquifer near a municipal landfill in Southern Ontario, Canada - Groundwater well OW334 metaG | ecosystem: Environmental > Aquatic > Deep... | reverse complement strand
GGTAGGGCTTGCCATTGTACAACGGATTGTGGCCAGGCACCATGGCCGTATTTGGGCCGAAGGAAAAGTAAATGAGGGGGCTACCTTCTATTTTACGATTGCAGCAGAAACAAAAAAACTATAAGGACCTACAATTAGGGAACAAAATATGCATCATGCAATATTAAACATAAAAAAACTATATCATGAACCAAAATCATGCAACAGAGATTCTTCTTATTGAAGATAACCCGAACGATATGGAATTAACCATCAGGGCACTGAAAAAAAATAACATTGCCAACGATATTCATACAGTTACAGATGGTGCCGAAGCCCTCGATTATTTTTTTGCCAAAGGGAATTACAGTGATCGCGACATTCTGCAAAACCCTAGACTGGTCATTCTCGATTTGAAGCTGCCCAAAGTAGATGGGTTAGAGATACTCCGGCAAATTAAACAGGATGAACGTACAAAAACCATTCCTGTGGTGGTGTTAACCTCATCGAAAGAGGAAAGCGATGTGATTGCCAGTTATAAACTTGGCGCAAATAGTTTTATTGTAAAACCGGTCGATTTTGAAAAATTTATTACTACCGTGAAAGAACTTGGCATGTATTGGTTGCTCTACAATGAACCGCCCAAATGAACGTCGGGCCTATTTCGAAAAGTCATCCGGACAAGTAATTACAATTGGTTAATCCATTAATTATGAATTCATCGGATGACTATTTTAACGGTTCTAAACCTTTTCGGGGTACGCCCAAATTAAGATGTCATTTTTTATAACAGGCTGATAAAACAAACAAACGAACGAACTGACTTTAAAATTAAGATATATGGAAGCAGTCCTTAAAATCCTGATGGTAGAAGATCGCCTTTCCGATGCAGAACTTATCAAGTATGAAATAAAAAAAAGTGGCTTTCAATTTGTGGCTAAAATTGTGGAAACCAAACACGACTACATAAATGCCATCCACGAATTTAAACCCGATTTGATTCTTTCCGATTATTCCCTGCCCCTTTTCGATGGAATGCAGGCACTGTTAATCAGAGAAGAACTGGTTCCGATGGTTCCGTTTATTTTGATAACAGGTTCCATTAATGAACAAACGGCAGTAGAAGTCATGAAAACCGGGGCCGACGATTACATTATTAAAGAATATTTAACCCGTCTTGGTTCTGCAATTAATGCCGCTATTAAGAAAAAAGAAATTATACTTGCTAAAAAAGTAGCCGAAGAAAAGCTAAAGATACTTTCACGTGCTGTAGAACAGAATACCGTATCTATAGTAATTACCGATAACAAGGGACGTATTGAATACGTGAACCCTAAATTCACTGAAATTACCGGTTATACACTGGACGAGGTAATGGGCGAAAACCCCCGGATACTAAAGTCGGATGCTAAACCGCCTGAAGAATACAAAGAACTATGGGAAACCATTGCATCGGGTAGAGAATGGAAAGGCATATTTCAGAACAGGAAGAAAAATGGAGAACTGCATTATGAATCGGCCACCATTTCACCTATTACAGATGACGCAGGTATAACAACCCATTTTGTGGCTGTAAAAGAAGATATTACCGAACGCAGAAAAATGGAGGAAAAGTTAGCCCGCGAACAATATTACATGCAGACCCTTCTGGAAAATATTCCCGATTATATTTATTTCAAAGATTTAGAAAGCCGCTTTTTACGGATCAACAAAGCTTTGGCACAACAATTTGGGTTGAACGATCCCTATCTGGCTAAAGGAAAAACGGATATGGACTTTTTCCAGACCAACCATTCCAAACAAGCGTATAACGACGAACAGGAAATAATTAAGACCGGGCAGCCCATTATAAACAAAGAAGAAATGGAGAATTGGGAAGACCGGAAACTGACTTCATGGGTTTCGACCACAAAGATGCCTTTAAGGGATGCGAAGGGTAGAATTATTGGAACCTTTGGTATTTCGCGTAGCATAACTGAACAGAAATTGGCCGAAGAGGCATTGAAAAAGAGTGAGGAGCAATTCCGGAGCTTATATGAAAATGCACCTATTGGAATCTATAGGACGACGCCCGATGGCCAAATACTTATGGCCAATCCCAGCCTGTTAAAAATGCTGGGTTATCATTCCATTGAGGAGTTTTCGGGGCGTAACCTGCTGCAAGCCGGAAATGAACTCAATTACCCTAGAGAGGAATTCAAAAGAAAGATTGAACAAAACGGGATTGTAGTGGGCATGGAATCGGTCTGGAAAATAAAAGACGGGAGTACCATTTTTGTGAGTGAAAGTGCCCGTTTGTTCCGTGATGAAAAGGGTAATCCCATGTATTACGAAGGAATGGTAGAGAATATTACCAAACGGAAAAAAGCAGAGGATCGGATTCGCGAAAGTGAGGAAAAATACAAATACCTTTTCCAGAACAGTCCACTCCCTATGTGGATTTACGATTTAAAAACATTGTCGTTTTTAGAGGTAAACAATGCAGCCATAGAAAGTTATGGATATTCACACGAAGAATTCCTGAATATGACATTAAAGGATATCCGTTCGGAAGAAGATTCCAAAACTTTATTGGCCGATGTGGCCGTTACATTTAATAACTATTACAAGGCGGGTACATGGCGCCATGTTAAAAAGAACGGTGAACTAATTTATGTTGAAATTACCTCGCACTCCATTGATTATGGATCGAGAAAAGCCCGGTTGGTTATCTCAAACGATATTACTGAAAGGCTCATGGCCGAAAAGCAGATAAAAACCCTAAGCAAGGCCATTGAACAGAGCCCTTCGGCAGTTATAATTACCGATGCAGCAGGCAATATTGAATTTGTCAACCATAAATTTACCGCTTCTACGCAATATTCATTGAACGAAGTTATTGGAAAAAAACCAAGGATACTAAACCCCGGACACCTATTGGAAGAAGAATATTCAAAACTTTGGGAATCTCTCAATAAAGGAGAAACCTGGGTTGGTGAAATGCTGAACCGGCGGAAAGATAACTCCACTTTTTGGGAAGAAGTAGTGATTTCAACCCTGATGAAAGACAACGGAACCATTGGCAATTATATCCTTATTATGAATGACATCACCGAAAAGAAAAAGATGTTAAATGAATTGATTCAAGCTAAAGAAAAAGCAGAAGAAAGCGATCGGTTAAAAACAGCTTTTCTGCACAATATTTCCCACGAAATCCGTACCCCGATGAATGCCATTGTCGGGTTCTCCAGTCTGTTGAAAGATTCCAATTTTCAACCAGATAAACGGGCTTTCTTTGTTGACCTAATCACGCAAAACAGCCAACAATTATTGGCCATTATTACAGATATTATTGAAATTGCTACCATTGAGGCAGGGCAAATTAAAACGAAGGAAAATAGGGTGAATATTAACGCGATGTTCAGTTTCATGTATGAGCAATTCAAACCAAAAGCTGCTAAAATAGGTTTGGTTTTTAGTTACGAAACCGATTTACCTGATGACAACGCGTTTTTTATAACCGATGAGATAAAACTCACACAAATTTTGACCAACCTGATAAGCAATGCAATTAAATTTACAGGTCAGGGTTTTGTAAAATATGGTTATATGGTTAAAGGCAACGAGTTGGAATTTTATGTGGAGGATTCTGGTATTGGAATCCCCAAAGAACTGTACGATGAAATATTTAAACGGTTCCGGCAGGTCGAAACCTCCAGTTCGCGGCAATTTGGCGGTTCCGGGTTAGGATTATCCATTTCAAAGTCCTATGTAGAGTTGCTGGGTGGCAAAATTTGGTTAGACTCTGAACTAGATAAGGGTTCCAGGTTTTGTTTTACAATACCTTACAAAAAAACACAAATGGAGGTTGTTACGAAAAATCAACCTGAAAACGAAATCAGATTCGAATATAACGATCATAAAACTATTTTGGTGGCCGAGGACGAAGATCACAACTACTTGCTATTGCAAGAATACCTATCGAATGAAAAAATCATCCTTTTGCGCGCCATCAATGGCTCCGAAGCCGTTGATATTTGCAAAACCAATCCATCGGTAGATATGGTATTAATGGATATTAAAATGCCTATTATGACTGGTATTGAAGCTGCTCCCTTGATAAAAAAAATTAGGCCCAAACTGCCAATTATAGCCCTTACTGCTTACTCAGCAGAATCGGATAAAACAAAGGCATTAAATGCTGGATGCTCCGATTTTATTAGTAAACCTGTCGATAAGGATCATTTGCTGACTAAAATCGTTGAATGGTTATAAAAAGATTCTTTCAGTAATTATGCAACTTGAGATTTTTACTATTATGACTTTTTGTGAACATTTTTTTAAATTTATTCTTATTTTTACTTATAACACATTAAAGTTCAATATGACTAAAGTGTGAGCGTACGTGTATCTCTCATCATAAAATAATTTGTATTTTTTTAATACCTGTTGTTGAATTTAACAAAAAAGAACTATGAAAACATTAAAAACGGCACTATTGGTACTCTTGTGTATTCCACTAATTTATTATTCCTGTTCCAATTCTTCAAATACCAGGGGAGATTCATCGGGATCAACTTTAAAGGAACTTGCTACAACAGGGGATCCTTCGGAGATTAAAGATAAAATTTTCTATAGTTTTCCCTCGCCCGAAGAAGTATTTGCATACATTGAGGCGTCAAAACTGGAGTTTAACCCTGCTATTTTAAACCCGGTCAGTAACGGGAGAAACTATTTAAACCTCACCGATCAATCACTTAATCTGGGAGTGTATATCTCCGATTTGGCGTACATCACCCTCTTTGATCAGCAAGAAAACTCATTGGAATATTTTGAAGTCATTCACAAAATTACCCTTCAGCTTAAGATTTCAGAAGCCTTTAACGAATCGCTGTATAATAGGGTTCAGGATAATTTAGATAATATTGATTCGCTGATTGTTATTTCAGGGCAGGCCTATCAAAGCATTGTTGATTATCTGTCGGAAACGGAACAAGAAAATATATCGGCTTTGGTTTCAATGGGTGCCTATGTGGAATGCCTCTATTTATTGCTGTCGTATGTCGATACATTTGATTCGAACAACGAAATGTTGAATAAGGTTTTAGATCAAAAATTTGCCATCAATAATCTTTACGAATTTGCCAGCGCCTATCAAAAGGATAAAATGGTATCAGAAACGCTACCATATCTTAAAGAGATTAAAGACATATTTGATGCGATAGAAGAAAAGCCCATTGCCCCATCAGACACCAAAAGTGATGACAAAGCACTTACAATCACGGGTGGCACAGATCTGCATATTACACAAGAGCAATTCAATAAATTAAAAGAGACCGTTAATAATACACGGAACAACTTCATAAAATAATAACAGTTATGAAAACTATTTATCAACTTATTTGGACTGTAATAGTGTTGGTTTTAATAAGCAACCTCACCTATTCCCAGGGAAAGTGTAAAAACTATCATCAAAGCAACTGTGAGGGCTATGGTTTTAATTTTAAATATAGCGGCCAATCAAAAAACGCTGTTTTTGAAAAGGGACAGACCTCAATATTCAAATTGGTGTGTTATGAAGGTTTTGAGTATCGGGTAAGTTTATGCGCCGATAAAAAATTGACAGGTATTTATTTCAGAATCAGGGAAGATAACACCAACCGCAATATTTTATTTGACAGCTCAACAGATGAAGAAGGATTCCTGGAAAAGATATTTTATGTGGAAAGATCAAAGAATCTTTTAATTGAAGTAGTTGTACCCGAAGGGGATGTTGCCAGCGAGAGTGCTGAATACGATGACCTCTTTGGTTGCGTGGGTGTGCTTATTGAGTATAATAAAAGGAGTGATACCGGATTTGAAAAGTAAATAACATGGTGTCAAGTCAAGCATGCGTTTGCATCAATTCACCCGGTGGCTCCAGGCGAGAATATAAGACATAATGCTATAATCAAAAAGTCGCCGGGTGAATATTACCCGGCTTTTTATTGTTGACCTGACACTAGAAACGGATTGCGGATTGTTTGTATTTGCCTAAGATTTTAAATTCTGTCCTGCGGTTTTTTTCACGGCCCTGCGGATTATCAGATCCGTCAGGGTTTTTGTTTGGCGCAATCGGGAATTCTTCGCCGTAGCCTTTTGCTACCAGTCTTTCGGAATCAATTCCTTCAACCACTAAGTAATCCAATACTTTTTGAGCCCGTTGCTCAGCAAGCTTTTTGTTATAGGTGGCATCGCCTACGTCATCGGTAAACGAACTTATTTCAATGGCAATATCTTCAATGCCTTTCATTAAAGCCACAAGGGTAGAATCGAGCCGATGTTTTGCCGGCCTGGTGAGGTCGCTTTTCCCCGATTCATAATAAATATTCTTAATTATTAGCGGGACTTCAGGTAATGTCTCAATTTCTTTTGAATCGAGAATAATGTCATTCGTAAGGTTTTTGAGGGTATCGGCTGTCACAACATCCATTTTTCCTTTGTACTCATCTTTATCGTGAATCAATACCGAATACGCCTGGTTCCGTTCCACTACAAAATTGAAACTGCCCATATTGTTGGTTGTGTCGCTGCGTATAAACAAAGAATCGTTGCTTTCATTATCCTTTAGGTAAAGCGAAACCACTGCTTTGTTTAAATACTTCTCTGTTTTGAGTGAATCGCGGAACTCTACCCCGTATTTCAGCAGTTCCTCAATTTTGGGATTTAACGAAACCAGCAACTTCCCTTTCAGGTTAATATTCTCCGGATTTTTAAACTGGAAGAAATACAAGTCGTAACAGCAGAATTCGTTATAAATGTTGTAGCTGCCTTTACGGTTCGATGTGAAGAATCCTGCATTCTGCCGGCTGTTTAAAACATAATGTAATTCATCGGCATTGCTGTTTACATAATTTCCCACATTTTTTGGTTTAAACCAGCTTTTTAATTCACCTGTCGATTTAAAAACATCAAAACCTCCAAATCCGGTCCTGCCGTCGGTACTGAAATATAAAGTCTTGGTTTCGGGAATGTAAAATGGGGTAGCTTCGTTCCAAGGGGTATTGATTTTGGACCCGGCATTTAATGGAGCATTAAAAGTGTTTTTTTTCGTATTATACACGGTGAACCAAATATCGGTACCCCCGATACCATTGGGACGGTCCGAGGCAAAATAAATTATTTCTAAATCGGGGTTATAGGTAGAACCCACGGTTGGTTGTGTGGTGGTAAAATAAAGATCGTTTACACCGTTTTCAATTTTAACGGGTTCGGAAAAATTACCATTCACAAGTTTATAATAATAGAGATGGCAGATGGTTTTGTTTTGCCAATTTACAAAGCACTGCGTAAAATAATATCTTTTACCGTCCATCGAAAGGCATCCATTACCCAAATACAAATTATCCGTAAGGCCTTGAACGGGTAAATCGTTACTTTTTCTCCATAGGCTGTTTTCATAATATGCCATAAATATTTGCCCATACACTTTGGAGGATGCCGATCCGTCGAGCTCCACGACGGACGAATAGAAAATGGTGGAATCATTCATAAACGATGGCGCATATTCCATGTTTGGAGTGTTGATAGGTGCTTCAAGATGTTTGATGGTTACCACATCCGTTTCTTTGGGTTGGTTTTTTCCAAGTTGTGCACCTTCCAGTTCTATCGGAAATTTCTTTTTTAATTCAGGCGATAATTGTTTTTTATCGCATTTGTTTAGAAAAAACAGGCAAGAATCATACATCCCCAACTGCTTATACGATATGGCCAGCCGGTAGTATAATTCATTGTTTTTCTTTTTCTGGTTCAACAGCAGATGGTACAAATCTTTAGCTTTTGAAAATTCCTTGACTTCGTTATAGAGCCCGGCTAACTTATAGACAGTCTGTGAATGATGAGGTTTAGAGCGATGTAAGGTTTCGTAATAATAAATGGCAGCATAAAGGTTGCCCTCTAATTCGGCACTTTCTGCCATTCTCCTGGTTTTCATTGTTGCCTCAATTGGTTTTTCCTGGGCAAAAAGTGAAAAAGTGAAGAAAGTCAAAATGATTATTAGTGTAAAACGTATCCTCAACTTGCTTTTTTTTAAAGTAAATATTGTTATCTAAAGAAAGATACCAAAATAAGTTGATATATGTTATTAAAAAGTTTAAATTTAATAATTGATAACGGATTCGTTTCCAATTAATGGGAACATCATACACTTAAGAAAGGCTTTCGTATCATTGAATACCAGGTAACCATGGAATGTATCAAAGGATGGCTTTTTATATCAATAAATGTTAGGACGTTTATTTTTAGAGTGTTTTTCATTCTATGTCCTGTAACTGCATTTCCCCAATTGGTAGAATTTTTGTCTTTTCCGCAAGAGGGGTTTTACCTTTTTCCGCAAAATGTAGGTAACCACAATTATAAGTTTTTGGCCGGCAACTACATCAATACTAAGGAAGTATTAAAAAACCAGCCATTCCGTTCGGTTCTTGTGTCGGGTGATTATAAGCTAATGGATGGTCTGGATAGATTTTCAGTAGGAGGTACCTATTATTTCAGCCGGTTAACGGGTAGCCCGCTTATTGACCAAAAAATGTTTTTAACCTTTTCGTACCGGAAAGTTTACCGTAATAATCAGTTTTTAGTGGGGATACAACCCGGATTGTTTAACAGCCATTTTGATGCAGGTTCGGTTGTCAACCCTGACCAATACGACCGGAATTTAGGCGGTTTTAATCCAGATGTGCCAACTTTTGAAACGTTCATCCCGTTTGAGAGCCAGAATGCTTACAGCCTGAACTTTGGCGGTAGTTGGACCAAATTCTACCAGAACTTTCAATCAACCATTCAGTTTGCGTTACGGAACATGAACCAACCGGATGTTTCTGTTTTTCACGAACCTTACTGGTTTTACCGTACCTATCTGGTCTCATTCAATACTACATACCATCTTACCGGTTTGGATCAAATTCAATGCGACCTCCTCAATAGCTCTTCCGAACTTTTAAATGAGTTTATGTTCAGTGGTATCCTGACGCATCGGTTCAGCCATTCCAGGTTTCTGATGAATTCTGTTTTTGTTGGAAACCAATGGGCTTTCCGCAGTCAGAAATATCCAAACGATATTATTTTTAATTTAGGAGTCAATCTGAAAAAACTATCCGTTGGGGTAGGTTATTCATTCAATTTTTTGAGTGGGGGTAAAAAGGTTGCCACATACAACACCTTTGAATTTTCATTGCAATACCGGGGGGTTTATGAATATGATAGGAAGTTTGCGCTTCCGTGCAAGGTTTTATAACATGGAAATGCGTTATACATATAGCTGGCTGCTTATTCTTGTGCTTGTTGTCATTGGGCAATCAAACAAAGTTCAGGCGCAAGTAATTGCCAAATTCTCAGTGAACGATTCTGTAGGCTGTGATTTTTTGGTAGCAACTTTTATAAACGAGTCGGAGGGAAGCGGTTTAACCTATTTCTGGGACTTTGGGAATAATCAATACTCCAACGAAAAGAACCCACAGGTAGTATTTAATATATCAGGCCGATATACAATCAAATTGGTGGTCTCAAATGGTGTTGACTCCGATTCATTGTTGCGCGGGGATTATATCAAGGTTTTTACATCTCCCAAAGCCTCATTTGAAACTGCTTCGGAACGGACAGGGTGCTCCCCTTTGAGTATTTCTTTTATCAATAGTTCCACGTTGGGTGATGGCCCATTGGATATGAATGTTTGGGATTTTGGCGATGGGCATTCCTCTAACGAAACCGGCCCAACATATAACTATTTACAGACAGGATTTTTTGATGTATCGCTTTATGTTAAAGACACCAACGGTTGCGAAAGCAATATTTCTCAATCCAATTTTATTCATGTCACTCAGAAACCCATAGCCAAATTTACCAGTTCGGTTTCCACTTCTTGTACTGATACCTTGACAGTGACTTTTTCAAATAAATCGTTCGGAACCACCGATTTGAATTTTGTGTGGGATTTTGGCGACAATGCTGTCAGCCAACTTGAAAACCCTGTCCATTTTTATTCAGGTTTTAACAATTACACCGTTCAATTGAAAGTTGCCGATTTATATGGTTGCACTGATTCGGTAACCATTTACGGTTATGTTCAGATACAGCAGTTGATACCTAATTTCATTGTTGAGGACGACACTTTATGCAAAAAGCAAAACCTGGAGATTCAAAACAATACATCAGGGGCTACCAGTTTCTATTGGATTTTTGGTGATGGAACCACATCAGCCCTTACTGAACCAATAAAAAATTATGTTGACACAGGAGCATTTGAAATAGAAGTTATTTCATCCTTTCAAAATACATGCTTCGATACCACTCTAATTCCTGTTTATATTGATCCGGTAACAGCAAAATTTGAGTCCAATGAACATTATATCTGCCAATTACCTAGCACAGTAATATATACAAACTTATCAGCAAATTATATTAATTGGCATTGGGGATTTGGAAATAATGGTGTTTCAAGCCATGAAAACCCGGTGGTGGTTTATGAAATGACCCACCAGTTACGTAAAGATTATATTGCCTATTATTCCGACACTTTAATCGTGGAAAGTGAATGGGGTTGCACCGATACCGCGGTTATCGACAGTAATATATATATAAATATACCGTACATCACTTTTTCTCCCAATGATTCCGGGGTTTATGCAAATTTAGTGAAAGGGTGTTTTCCACTCACCGTTGATTTTAAAAACAACAGCCATGCAAATAATCCCGATGATCCTTTGGTAAGTTGGTTCTGGGATTTCGATGATGAGAATTCCTCAACTTTATTTCAAACAAACCATACGTTTACCGGACCGGGTACCTACCAAACAAGTTTGAAGGCGGTGAGTCAGTCGGGATGCACAAATTATGCATTTGCCACCATAAAAGCAGGAAGCCCTCAAACGGCCAAATTCAGTTATCAGGATAACGGATTGGTATGCGGGTCGGAAATGGTGGATTTTACCGACCAATCTACCGACAGTATGTTAATAGATCAGTGGTATTGGTTTTTTAGCGATGGTACGGTTTCGCATAATCAGGACCCTCAGGTGCAGTTTGTCGATACAGGTTACATTAGTGCCTCGTTAACCGTGTTTTACAACGGATGCACCGGCACCACTTATTTTGAAGACAGTTTATTGTACGTAGTAGGACCGGCCGGAACATTTACCCAGTCGATGACCTGTGAGAACCCGTATTTATATACTTTTACCACTGACTTAAAAGGAGCCGATAACTGGTATTGGGACTTTGGCGATGGAGCCTATGATTCCACCCAAACACTAGTATGTTCCCACACATATAACCACTCTGAAAATTATAAAGTGGTTCTTACCGGAAAAAATAATTCAACTGATTGCAAATTGGAAGTAAACAAAACCGTCTTTGCCCGAAATATCGTCAGCGATTTTAATTATTCCCCTGAATATAATTGCGTTAATAATTTGATAACGTTCGATCCTGAACCTTCAATGGATGAGTATTTTTTTAGTTACAACAATAAATTAACAAAATATCTGTGGAGTTTTGACGATACCTCAGAACTAATCCCTTCGTCAAGACCGATAACCCATCAATTTAAAACCAATGGCGATCATTTGGTGAAACTGCAAGTATCTGACATCAATAAATGTACGGATCAAATAGAAAAAGTGATTCATCTGAATACCATTGAAGCAGATTTTTCCATAGGTTCAACTCAGGGGTGCGCCCCGTTTCAGGTATCATTTACCGATCATTCAACGGCCGATACCCAGATTGTTAGCTGGAACTGGTCGTTTGGCGACGGTCAATCGTCCACCCAGCAAAATCCAATAATTGTTTACAACAGCCAAGGGAATTTCGAGGTCAATTTAATTATTAAAGATGTACTGGGATGTGCCGATACCTTAACCAAAGAGGGAGCCGTTACATCGTTAAAACCTTATGTCAATTTTCAGGCAATCGGGAATAATTCGTGTTTTGGTGATAGCGTGTTTTTCCTGAGTGATTCTTTAGGCAGTATCCGTTCCTTTTACTGGGATTTTGGTGATGGGCAGTCTGATACCCTTCCGAATCCGGTACACTTTTACCAAGATACTGGTTACTACCAGGTCTCGTTAATGGTTACCGATTCCTTGGGTTGCGATTCTACCTTGGTTAAAGATAATTATATCTTTATTCAACCGCTCCCAGTAGCTGATTTTATCGCCAATAATACATTTTCCACCTGTTACCCATCCATTATCGGGTTTGAAGATATTTCTACCATTCCCGATTTGAACCATTTGGTTTGGGACTTTGGCGATGAGGTTTTGTTGGAGAACATTCAGCAGCCTTTCCATACCTATAAAGAACCTGGAATTTTTGATGTCAAGCTTACCATAAAATCGTCTATTGGCTGCACCGATTCCATGATAAAAACAGATTATATCAATATTGGAGGCCCGTTTGCACAGATTCTCGCGCCCGATTCGTTTTGTGTGAACCTTCCTGCAATTATAACCATTGCAGATAGCCTCAATATCCATACTTTTGAATGGACCGATGATGAAGGTTCCATTTTTACGGACGATACTGTTTTTAAAACTTATCAAACCCCAGGCACTAAATTTTTATATCTTTTACTTAAAAACGACGACTTTGGTACCTGTGATAAGATAATCAGTGATTCTATTATCATTCCTGAGTTGAAAACCAATTTTTCTACTACCGATACGGCTGGTTGTGCCCCATTATCCGTACATTTCCTCAATCAGTCGGTCGGCGCTACATCAATTAATTGGTATAGTAACCAACAATACCTCGCCAATCAACCTGAATTCGATTATCAGTTTTCAACCCCGGGTTTATACAAAATCCAGCTTATGACCGGTAATGGTATTGGTTGCAACGATTCCTTGATGAAGAATATTGTCGTTTATCCATTGCCAACCATTCAAATATCAAATGACACGTTAATTTGCCAATACGACACTATTTTGCTGCAAGCCAGCGGTGGAATAGCTTATAAATGGTCAGCCAATCAAACCGTCCTTGATTCATTAACTGATTTCTTGTGGGTTTCACCCCTGGCCACACAATCCTTTTTCGTGAATGTTTCCGATACCAATAATT
>Ga0172379_10008352_pt1 | contig 13056 bp, 11 predicted proteins | sample GrowelOW334metaG_FD_119756 | JGI IMG/M metagenome (GOLD analysis project Ga0172379, IMG submission 119756) | Groundwater microbial communities from an aquifer near a municipal landfill in Southern Ontario, Canada - Groundwater well OW334 metaG | ecosystem: Environmental > Aquatic > Deep... | reverse complement strand
ATACCGATACTAATGGTGGCCAAAAACCAGGCTATGTTCGAGTAGATGGCTTGGGCAAGGCTACTGACACAAGCTTTGAGAATACTAATTATGCCCTGTCGGTCTTTGCCACCGATGTTCAGGCCGCTGAAATCAAGAAAATGTTGGCTGTTGTGGGTGATGACAAACGTCTCAAAGATGCCTTAGACGCCAAATCACAAAATGTCGTTGTAAAAGGAATACTAGGGCTCAAGGCTATTGTTCAAGGAAGCCTGAGCACCGGCTTTAGTGCCGACTTAAACACTCAGGTCGAAGACGTAAGTATCTCTTCTAAAAATATGGGTCAGGTCAAAACTAAACGTGCCAGTACTGGTGGCAGTTTGCAAATGACCGATTCTCTAATTGGCTGGAAAGATTTAGATCTATCCTTTGGCTTACTAAATGTCAAAACCAATGGTGAACTGCGCAATTGGCAAGACAAAAAGGCCAAGTACGATTTCACTGCTAATAGCCACCTCAACGACTTAGGCAATATCAGCAAGTCAATTGATGTATCTAAACTTGATCTCGGCTCGAAAGAAGCAGACCAGTTAGTGCATGTAATCAAAACAGCGACACTGAGCGGCAAAGCATTCTTTGACATTAAGATGACCGGGGTTGAAACTCAGGCCAAGATTCTTTCTAAGTTGAAAGCAGAAGGTCTCTCTGTTCAGCAGGTTGTGCACGAAGTAGCACCAGAGTTAGGACCTTATTTAGCCCTAACGGGTATTGGTGCTCATTCGGTAATTACTGGCAATTTCGAGACATTACCGGGCCGGCGGCTACTTATTAAAGAAGGTCAAATCACTGTTCCAGACTCGGCTATCAAAATTTCTGGCGAACTTGATTTGCTCAAAGATTCTTTCGATCTCAATATTGATGTCGATAAGCTATCACTCAAAAAGGCATGGGCAGCAGCGCTCAAAGATCCTAAGGCGCGAGAGGCGATATCAACCCGTATTCGCCGTACTAACTTAAATACTCTTTTTGTTGATGGCATGGTGCGGGCATCAGGCAACATCAAAGGCAATAGCCGCACCCAAAGAATTTCTGCCAATGTCAAAGCCCATTTAGACAATGGCGGTTTTGCTACGGCCGACCATACTCTCAATGCAAACAGCATCTCCGGGGACTGTCTCATCAATGGCGAGACACTTCAATTCAACAACGTGCAAGGAAAAGTTGGAGCAACGGGCCGGTTCACCCTAACTGGTGGGGCTGTCAAACTATTCACACCAAGGCCTGACATCAACCTTACTTTGCGGGGCACCAACGTAAACTTCGAAAACCTCAGTACAATCATGAATTTGTTTGAGTTGAAGTTCCCTGCTGTTACAGATCAGCACTTGACCGGCAAAGTAAAAGACTTGCTCATCAAACTGACTGGAAACCCTGACAAACCGCAAGTTTATATGAGCGCGTCGCCTGACGATATTGCCTATCGGCCACCAGGTTTGACGCGACCAATCAGAGCGGTTTCTGGCAATATCTTGTATGAGCACGACAATGTCACATTGACTGATGTGGGCATCATAAGTCGTGGTATGAGGCTAACAACATCAATTCGCATTGATGACCTTTCTCATGCTGCTGAACTTCGTCGCGTACACGTTAAAAGCGACGGTATCGAGATTGGTGACATCGACTATTACTTAAGTTCGCCTGTTTTGCCAACACCGCTTAGAACAGCCTATAAGAAGCTGCTCGATACTTACAAAATCAAAAATCTGCATGGCAAAATATATGGCGACGTTGTTGTTATGCCGAAGAACAAGAAAGACTTCAACCTAGAGGGTGTACTGGGCTGTTACAGTGTCGGTGCCACAGTGAGCGCCTTAGAAGTACCTTTAGAGCGTATCGCTGGCATTTTAGCGGCCTCTGGCGACGAGCTATTGATTCAAGATATGAGTGGCTATGCTCGTTCTACGCACTTTGATTTGGACGGCTACGTCAAAAATTATAAGTCTGACATGCCTAGCTGGAAGACTGAAATGCGCTCGACCATTGCCCCTCAAGAGTTTCTTGATCTGGTGCCTGCCCTCACAGCCAAACTGATGAATGGTCAGGTAAAGATTAAGTCAGCTGGGCCATTCCAGCTCAGGGCACAAATTGAAGGCAATGCCAAGAAAAACGAAATTATCTTTTCAGCCCATGCTGACGCTGATGACCATTTGAAGCTTAGTGTACCGATTCTCACTATTAATCAGCCGATTGGTGAAGAGCTCAACATTGATGGCTCAGTCACTGTTACTGATCAAGAACTGAAACTACACAGCACCAATTTATTGCTGGGTGATGCTTCGATTAAAGCCCAAGGCAATTGGAATTGGAGTACACCAGAGCAACCGGTTTCACTAACCATGATCTCACCTAATCCGGTGCCAGCCAAAATTCTAGTGGGTCTGATCGACCCTACTTTTGATACTAAAAATCTTACTGGAACACTTGACGGTTTCATCAATCTGGATGGCCCAGTAAGGCATCCTAAGCTCACAGGCAAAATCTCTCTAGATCGCTTGAGCAACCCTGACTACAATCTCTTCAACCTTAGCGGCGTTATCTCAACAGATAATCTGAACACTATAAAAGATGATCCTTATTCGCTTTCAGTAGCCCGCGTCGATATCAATTATTTGCGACTACGCAAGCTTTCGGTCAATGATATTGGCGGCGTTATACAAATGGAAAGCCAAGAGAGCAAAGACGGCAGAACCTTAGCCCCTCGTATTGCACTAAAAGAAGGAACAGCTAGGGTCGCTGGCGGCTTGCTCAAAATGGACGGCTACGTTGACTTAGAGCGCCGGCAGGTGGTGTTCAACAGCAATATGACTCAAGTGCACATGGAAGAAGTATCAGATCGATTGCTGGACACTCCCGGTGAGCTTACTGGTGCTATGGACGGTGACATTCACATTACCGGCTCTGGTGCTAATTACAAAGACTTCTTGACCAACTTAGAAGGAACAGGCGCATTTACCATCAAAGATGGCATTGTCGCTCGCTTTGGCCAACTGCAAACCAAGCTCACCCAGGCTAACTTGCTACAACAAGGAATTCTTGGTTTCAATTTCAACAACCTTATGCAGAGTGTGGTGCCGGTAAGAACTGGTGAGTTTAACGAACTCAATGGGCGCTACTCTATTTATCAAGGCATGCTCAATATTAAAGAGATTCGCTTTAGTGGAGACGACTTGCGTATGTGGGGTGCTGGCACAGCTAACCTGCCTCTGAACACTATCAACTTAGAAATTGCTGGCACTATTCCCCGGGTTACCAAATCACGCCTTGGTGGCATGCTCGGTGACCTATCTAGACGTGTGACTATCTCGAAGTTTCTCAACAAAGTTACCTTCGGCAAGCTAGAAAACCTTCCCTCTCTTCCACTTATTGGAGACATAGCTGCTGATAAACCAAGAACATTCAGCTTCGTCTCAAATGCCAACATGGCTGATGCTAAAGCAATAACAAAGTCGATTGAAAAGACATTTAAGTGGTTGCCCAACAAAGCTGCAGCCAGTGCCCACCCTGTTCCTGGCATATAAACTGAGAAAAGCAGATCTAGTCCAAGCTGGCCTCTATACGACCGATAAATACTAGACTTCGCAATTAAACAAGCGCCACCACCGGTGAGGCCTTATTTTGCTTGCCTTAAGTCTATATATGTGTATGATATATGCAATGACAGGGCAATTGAATAATTACTCCGGGCTGACTCCCATCAGCCCTATAGCTATCTCTACGCCTAGGCTTGCCAATAGCTTAGGTGGACAGAGCATGGCCAATAAAATTGCCTCCGCTGAGACAAATCTAGTTTTATTCTTGCCACCATATTTAGAGCACATAAAAGCAGAGCGCAGTCTTTCGCTCAACACAGTTATTTCATATCAACGCGATCTTACTTTCTTTATTAACTGGTTTAAGCTCGAGCAACAGAGTGGGCGCATAAGCTCGCGAGCAGGCACCATGCCAACTCGTGGTGAGGTGCTGCGCTATCTTTCGTCACTCAAGGCTAAAGGCCAACAGCCAGCCAGTGTTACACGCATGCTAGCAAGTCTTAGAGGGTGGTTCGGCTGGCTCAAAGACATGCACTTGGTAGAGAAAGATCCCCTTGAGCATTTCGAGAACCCGCATCGCATCAAGAAGCTGCCTCAGGTACTAACTACTGCTGAAATTTCGTTGCTTTTCGCTGTTACCAGTACGGCTCGCGAGAAAGCAATCTTAGAGCTAATGTACGGCTGCGGACTGCGTGTATCAGAACTAGTAGGTCTCAATATTTCTGATTTAAATATTGCCCAGGGTTATATCAAGTGCTTTGGCAAAGGCTCAAAAGAGCGCATCGTGCCTGTGGGCAAAGAGGCCATTGCAGCACTAGCCATTTATCGCAATGAAATAGAAGAGCTAAACCAGGCCAAAGTTTTGCAAGCACAACTAGTGCGTGAAGCCAACTTGGGCAAGCCCCGCAAACGTGGTAGGCCAAGAAAAGAAATGCAACCAGTGGCGGCCAATAGCAAGATTATCGCTTCGCGTTCGCGCCGTGCTGTAAAAGAAGAGCCACTTTTTAAAGACGAACAAGGGCAAAGATTGTCGCGCTTGGTGGTCTGGCAAATTGTAAAAAGACTGAGCCAAAAAGCGGGAATTATAAAATCGATTTCGCCACACACTCTCAGGCATAGCTTTGCCACCCACCTACTTGAAAACGGTGCCGATTTAAGAGCAGTGCAAGAATTGCTCGGTCACGCCAATCTGGTTACCACTCAGCTTTATACCCATGTTTCACGGGCTCACTTGAAATCAGCTTACACACAAGCACAACTCAACTTCGGTGTCGGCTTATAATAAAGGCCCTTTCGAAGTGACCCCATGAGCCTTCAATCTAAATTTACGCCACAATTGGTCTTACTCATGTCAGCAAGCTTGCTGCTCGGCCTTATAGCACCTATTGCAGGTTCAAACAGCAACAGTGCAGCTTACGCGCAGAAATTTAGCAACAGTAGAGAAATTGGTGTGTTTTACGCCACCACCAGACAGAACGACAGCCCCAGTGGTCGCCCTCTCTATGGTGCTGCACGACATTTAGATATTGGTTTGGGGCAAGGGTCAACAGAGTATGGTGTCGCTACTTTTCTCAAACCAGATTCAAATATTCCAACCATAGCGAACAGTCCAAACTGGAATCAACTACGCAGTGAAATGGCTAAGCGCGACACTTATTGGGTCGGGGCAAAAGTCGGTCAGATCAACCGTTTGTCCGACACTGATTTCTTCAATCGGTTCAAGAACTTTCATGGTCTGATCTGTATTTATATTCACGGTTATGACATGACTTTTGAAGAGTCAGCAAGAGAGTTAGCTGAGCTTGCCGATGAGTATGAGCGCAGAGCACCAGGGCAAGATATTTTACCTGTGCTTTTTGCTTGGCCATCTACCGGCAACAAAGCTGACTACACCGGTGACGAGGCCAGCTTAGAATGGTCAGAAGCACCATTTCGCGAGTTTGTTAATAGGCTCGCTCGAGAGAAGAGTTACGACACATCAATAGATTTAGTTGCACACTCAATGGGCTCTAGACTGGCATTTTGGTATGGCACAGCCCAAAGTCAATTGTCCCCAGGCGCATCTGGTGCTACTCCATTTCGCAATGTATTTCTCTCTTGCGCCGATATCGACTATCACACGGCCGAACAACGCAAAGGTGATTTGCAAAAGTGCACAGAGAAGAATGTGTTTGTTCTCACTAACGACAATGATGGTCCTCTCTTAACTTCGCAGGCACTACACGCCCAGACTCGGCTGGGCAGGCCAGCTGATGGCGGTATTGCCATTCGACAAATTGCCACCACAGGTAATCTCAGTGCTTCTAAATCAGCAGATTTACTGAGCACTGTGAACAGTCTGTTTACAGCAAACCCTAACGGCAACGAAAAAGATAGTAAGAGCGGCCTAGCCAAATTTGCCCTAGACACATTTTTGCAAAAGAAAAATTCGCAAAACAACACTGCCAATGGACTAAGCCAACCAGCTGAGGCGGCAGATATCGCCACCTGGTTAGCCAAAAACCCATATCTCAGCCGCGAGTATGGCCCTAAAGCACAACTTATTGATGACACTGGCTTAGTCACCGTCAATATGGGTCACCGCATCGCTTGGCCGCTGCTAGTTGGTCTGATGCTGAGTCAACCTAATCTTTCGCCATTTGCGACCAGCGTGGTTCATAAGCGCCCTGATGCCTTGCTGCTAAGACAGATGGGTAACACTCCTACTTACCTTTATCGCTACAACAAAATAAACCTCGACCGCCTGAGCCGGTGAGGGCTAAACAAAACAATTAGTAACAATTAATTGGCCAGCCAAGATGTCATTGCTTGGGATGCGATACCTTATAAGCAGGTTTTTGATATCTAACAGTGATGTCTAATAAAATAGAGCAGTTAGAGCGTCGCAAACCCCGGCTGAAAGTATCTAGGTCGTTCATGATTGAGTATTGCTGGTCTTAGCAATACTGCCAAAGCTAAAGCTCAAGCAGAGCTAAGAACGATTTATGCATAACTTGTATGAGTAAGCCACAAACATTTTCCTTTTATTTAAACAAGGTATTTTGATGAGTCGAAGCAAGGTAGAGGGCACCAAAATTGCCCAGGCTGCAAAAGATCTCAATGTCACTAGTGTCACCATCAGACGCTACATTCAAGAGTTCGAAATCGAAACAGCCACTGACGAAAACGGTATCAAAGTTCTTCCAGCCCAAGCGCTAGAAGAGTTGCAAGAAATTCGCAAGCTCAAAGAAGATGGCCTCACTAATCCAAAAGTGATGGAACAGTTGGAAGAGATGCGCTCTGGCAAGCCCGACGAGAAGCCGAGCAAGGCAAAACCTCGCGGCAAAGCAACCAAAGTTGTTACTTCAAAAGCTAAAAAAGCAGTTGTCGAAGTTGACGACGAAGAAGCTGAAGAAGAAGAAGAAGAGGTTAAGCCTGAACCAGCACGTAAAGTGCGTGCAACTAAAGTAATCAAAGCTCAACCTAAAGAAGACATTGATGAGAAAGAAAAAGAAGATGAGTCTTCGTCTGATTCTGAATCTAGCGATGAACAGTCAGCACCAGGCGAAGGCAGTGCTGATGGCGAAAAGTTCATGCACGCTCTCACCTGTCAAACATGTGCCAAAACATTCGAACATAACAATCCTCGCTTGAGAGACTGTCTCGATTGTTACCGCGCCAAACGCAAAGAAAGAAGACGGGGCGGCGGCGAGAAACACAAGAAAGTTATTGAGAATCCGCTTGCTACCCAAGTCTTGAGCAAGCAATCTCCTTTGGGGTCAGCCCAAGCTGGAGTTGAGGCCAAAGATGGCGATAGACTAGATCGTTCAGATAGACTTGATCGTCCAGATAGACTTGAACGTCCTGATAGACTTGAGCGCCCCGACCGACCAGAACGGCAAGATCGCGCAGACAGACCAGAACGTACTGATAGAGCAGATCGCGATCCAGCAGCACGAGGCGATCGTGAGCCACGTAGAGATCGCGAACCACGTGATCGTGATGGCAAAGATAGAGAACCAAGAGAGAGACAAGGTCAAGACCGCGTCGCTGTTGCAGCAGCTGCACCAGCCGCTCAGCGCAGTGCTGAGCCATCTTCATGGGCACAAATGCAAAAGCCTGTGCGTTCTTATAGAAAGGCCATTGAAGAAACTCGGTTGATCACCGGTTCGTTAAAACGCAGACTGGAAAGACCTGATCTTCCAGAAGGCGAACGCCGTTGGTTAGAGCAAGTCTATGCTTATCAACTTATTCTGCACCAAGGGTGGAGGCACCTGGCTGAATACAAGTCTGGCAGCCCAACTCAAAAGCCGCAGCAAGAAGACTAAGCCCAGAGAGCTAAAGCTCAAAGACTAAAACTAAAAAACAGAATTGCCAGATCTAATCTAAAAAGGATCTGGCAATTCTTTAGGCAATATTGGAGTTTGCGGCACCATGTTTGTTTGTGGTGCCATATTAGGTTGCGCCGCATTACCATTTGGTGCGTACATACTTTGCGGTACTTGAGCAGAAGTATTGGGCGCAGATGCAAATGGATTTGCCAGTGGTTGACTCGGAGGAGCAGTCGGAGGGCTCATCTTAGTTAAATCAATAGTGCGAGTAACACGAACAGGAACAACCTCTCCTTCGCGCAGAAGAATATCTTTGCCTCTATTGGTTCGGGCACGAATAGCACCAATACCAGAAGTGAAAGATCCAAACATCGATCCAACCGAAGCAGTGTAGTCAGACATAGACATACCAGGACCACGACTGACCGGCGGCTTCTTCATGTTGTGCGCAGGGTTACGCTCAATGAAACCAGTAAAGGCAATTGAGCGACCATCAGGAAAAACAAGAGTAGTCAAACCAACTTCTACATTGCCGGGCATGGCTGTGCGCTGGCCAGCAGCTGGAGCGGCCATGACAATCTTGCCGATGATACGCGAGCCCCGCGGTATTAGCTCATGACCATTTTGACTATGGCCATCTACTAGAACTACCGAAAACAAATCTCCAGAATGGCTACTTTTCGATGAAATATCATCACCAAGCACACCGGTCAGCATCGAGCCAGCGCCGATGCGCGACACTAACATTTGTTGAATAATCTCATCAGGTATATGGCGCTTACCACTGTAAGCAGGCACGCCCGCATCTGACCCAGATGGAGCACCGAGGCCGGGTGCGAGAAGCCCTGGGGCCATGCCAGTGCTTGACTGACTGCCAGCGCTGCCACTGCCAACTAATCCTGGAACTGAACCCGGAGCCGCCGGGACCCAACCCTTGCCAACCGGTCCAGTGGGCGGCGCACCTTCAGGGTGCTGCATCTGCCACTGTTCTCTGGCATGTGCCGGGCTGGCGCCAACGCCGATAGACAGCGCGCCAATAACAACTGCGCTGCAGAGACCCACACTTACGGTGAAAGCCTCGAATATGCGCGCTTTCCCAATAATCTGCAAGGGCCCTCCAAAATAAGCAAAAAATCATAACCATTCAATCTAAGGTTATTCTATGTGGATTTTAAGGTAATTAGCAAATTATTGCGTAATACAAGCCCCAGTACCAATTATTGCAAGGTATGGCCGTGTTACGATCTCGGGTTCGTAGCAAGGTAATATCATACGTAATTCCGAGTAACTTCGAGTTTCGAGTAATCCTTTGCCTGCCGAGCAGGACGTTTAGACCATAGGGGATAAAGCATTGGCTGAATCTAAAAAACAAAAACAGTACGAATCTGTTTTCATCGTTAGACCAAATCTCGATGAAGATGCTGTAGACCGCACCATCAACGCTGTTGAAGAGTTCATCAAAGCGCAAGGTGGAACGGTTGAAGCAGTAGACAAAAAAGGCCGTAAAAGACTGGCCTACGAAGTAGAAAAAATGCGTGACGGATACTATGTCCTCATCACTTTCACAGTTAAGACTGAGTCTATTTCACCGTTGAAGCGAATGATGGTGCTCTCCGAAGACATTATCCGCTCACTAATCGTTGTGTTAGAAGAAGAAGCGAAAGCAGCCCAGTAATCTACATTTACACACAACAGTAAGTAAGCAGGTATGCCATGAGTTTGAGCAAAGTAGTCATTTCAGGGCGGGTAGTGAAAGCACCAGAAAAGCGCTTCACTCCCAACAATAACGTTGCGGTTACTGAATTCACCATTGGGGTTGATTCACCTAATCGTCAAGATGGTGGAGTAGACACCAATTTCGTCAAAGTAATTACCTGGAGAGACCTCGCTGAGCGTTCCGCTCAAGAGATCAAGAAAGGCGATTATGTGGCAGTTGATGGACGTCTGCAAATCAATAATTACACCACAGCCGAAGGCGCCAAACGCCGCGATGTGGAAATTGATGCAGTAGCAGTAGAGAATCTCTCTCTTACAGTGGGTGGAGAATCTTCTAAAGGTGGAGACGACGAAAGTCGCTTGGCTACCGTTGCTAGTCGTCCAGCTGGAAAAGCAAAGAACATAGTTGAAGGTAAAGAACCGGAAGATCTCGACGCTATCTTCTCTTCAGAAGATGAGATTCCGTTCTAAATTGCATTTTTAAGGAGTTAGTTAAATGGGTAGAATGTCCAACGATTCAGCACCACCACGTCGTCGCAAGACCTGCGGCTTCTGTGCTGACAAAGTAGAATTTATTGACTACAAAGATCCAAACCGCTTGAAGAAGTTTGTTACTGAGCGCGGCAAAATCTTGCCACGTCGCATCAGCGGCAACTGCGCTAAGCACCAACGTTCTTTGACCGTTGCTATCAAACGGGCTCGTGACATCGCTCTTATGCCTTACATGGCTGAGGGATAAATCGAGGCTCTTTGACCACCGATTTACAGTTTATGGTTCATGTGGAGCAAATAGTCTTATTGTTGTAAGATTATTTGCCTACGCCGAAGTGGTGAAATGGCAAACACGCTACGTTCAGGTCGTAGTGAGAGCAATCTCTTGGGGGTTCAAGTCCCCCCTTCGGCAGACTTTATTATTACTTGTCTATTATTTAATCCTTGATAGATACACGAGGTACGCTTGAGCACAATCGATCCCCGTCGTCCGGACGCAAGACGAGACCTTCCCCCTCTAAACGAGCGCATTCGCGATCGTGAAGTCAGGCTCATTGATGAGGATGGTAGTCAGCTGGGAATTGTGCCTACTCGTGAGGCTCTAGCTGCGGCCAAGGAAAAAGGTCTAGATCTTTTACTAGTTCAGCCAGATGCTAATCCGCCTGTGGCACGTATTCTTGACTATGGCCGTCACAAGTTTGAATTAGAAAAACGCGCGCGTGAAACGAAGAAAAAGCATCACATCCAAGATGTCAAAGAAATCAAGATGCGCTACAAAATCGAAAACCACGATTTCGATGTGAAGTTACGCAGTGCGCAAAAGTTCTTAATTGAAGGCGACAAGATAAAAGTGCTGATTCTCCTGCGTGGACGCGAGATGCAGCATGCTGACATGGCTATCGATCTGATGAATCGTTACGCTGAAGCCCTGAAAGATTTATGTTTGATTGACAGAGAGGCCAAACTAGAGGGCAAGAGTGTTATCATGATTCTTTCGCCCCTTCCTTCAAGGGGCAAATCGCCTGCTTAACTGGTTTTCAGCTAGCTGATACCTGCAAGCAAGCTCTCTAAATAGTATTTTTTCACTAAGAGTAGAACCGAAATGCCTAAGATGAAAACCAACAAGGCTGCCGCTCGCCGTTTCAAGATCACTGGAACCGGTAAAGTAATGCGCACTCAAGCTGGTTCACGCCACTTGAATGAGTGGAAAAGCGCCAAAGTAAAACGCAATCTGCGAGGAACTGCAGCCGTGCATCCTGATATCGAGGAACACGTCCTGTCCATGTTCCCTTACAGAAAATATCTGCGTTAAATCACAAACGAGTCCAAGGTCAGGTCCACGGGATTACTCCTCTCCGACGACCGGCTGATGTTGATCTCCAAAAGAGAACAGCAGTAAAACTTTCACTTCGAGAGAAGAAGGAGCAAAATGCCAAGAGTAAAAAGAGGCAACGTCCTCCAAAAACGTCACAAGAAAATCCTCAAGTACGCTAAGGGTTTCCGCGGTTCAAAATCCAAAATATTCATCGCTGCCAACCAAGCAGTTATGCAAGCCTGGAAGAATGCATACCGTGACCGTAAGAAAAGAAAAAGAGACTTTAGAAGCCTCTGGATCGCCAGAATCAATGCTGCTGCCAGAATTCATGGTATGAGCTACAGCGTAATGATGAATGGCCTCAAGAGAGCTGAGATTCAAGTTAATCGCAAAATGCTAGCTGAACTAGCTGTGACTAACAAAGAAGCTTTCACAAAGCTAGCTGAATCAGCAAAAAAAGCGGTAGCTGCGAGCAAATAAGACACGGGAGTGATCATGAGAATTGTCACTCTCACCTCAAGCTCAAACCCACTCTTAAAAAGGATTCGCTCACTTCATGAGCGCCAAGCCCGGCACAAAGCCGGGCTTTTCCTTATTGAGGGCGAAAAAGTCTTGCTTGAGGCATTTAGCAAAGACATTGAAATTGAATCAGTAGTTATGGACTCCGCCTACTTCGAAAGGGGTTTTCCAGAAACTTTTGACGACAACTTGCTTGAATTGAACGTGGTCGATTCGTCTCTGTTCAAGACTTTGAGCACCACGACATCGCCTTGCAATGTCGTCGCCATCGCTAAGACCAAGCAAAGCCTCTCAACCAGCCAATTATTGGCTGAGTTAGACCAAGACAAACCACTAACAGTGGTGCTTTGCGAAAACTTGCAAGACCCTGGCAATTTAGGCACCATTATCAGAAGCTCTCTGGCTTTTGGTGCCAGCGCTCTTGTTTTGAGCAAAGGTTCAGTCGACCTTTATAATCCTAAGGTTATTCGCTCGGCCATGGGAGCCCTCTTTGATTTACCAATATCTAGCGGCGAAAATATTGCAGATATTCTCGCCAGCTTGAAGCAAGCCAAATTTGAAGTAATTGCTCTAAATCCTGAAGCAAAAGAGTCATTTCTCTCACTAAAATTTGGCCCCAAAGTAGCCATAGTGCTTGGCAATGAAGGTAATGGGTTAACAGCTGAAGCCGATGCTATAACTACAAAAGAAGCTCACATTGAAATCTCACCCCAAGTAGAGTCACTCAATGTCGCTGTAGCTGCCAGCGTTGTGCTATTCCACATAAACAAGTCATCAAGAACAACTGTCAACGCTTGAATTAGTCAATCTAGTAATAAATCAATCTAGTAATAAATCAATCTAGTAATAAACCAATCACTCAATGGCCGACAAAGAACCGAACTCTAATACCAACTTCGAACCTGATCTTTCAGGCAGTCAGTTTCGTGCCATTACATCAGACAAAACCAATTCAGACACAGCTGGAGACGCTCTAGACCTGCAAGACAGCCGCTCCACTGAGTTAGTACCAACTTCTCAAGCCAAGCCTCAAGAACAAGACCCTCAAGACCCTCATACTATGAGTGTGGTCGAACATCTAGACGAGCTTAGATGGCGCATCATAAGGAGCGTCGGCTATCTAGCAACAGCT